>ENA-UPXM01001969-UPXM01001969.1-activated-sludge-metagenome-genome-assembly--contig:-NODE-1969-length-25125-cov-17.758357_pt1 | contig 25125 bp, 23 predicted proteins | sample MGYA00238178_ERZ772708 | MGnify/ENA primary metagenome ERZ772708 (study PRJEB29002, sample SAMN05720212) | activated sludge metagenome | isolation source: anaerobic digester from wastewater... | reverse complement strand
GCTGACACCAACGGCGAAGACAACGGTGCTGAGGAATAGTAGTGAGCCAAGCTGATAATGAGACTCGTTGAGATCGAATGAAGTGAAGATCGAAACGTTAGTCGAATTACACCAGGTCTTGCACCGTGGTGAAGCGAGCGTAGTGACGCTCGAAGCGTAAAGCGAACTATCCCAGGAGCAACGCGACGTGGGAGAAGCGGAGGGTTAAAACCCCGTGGCATAGCCGAGCCATCTAGACAATGTTAAATTTAGGAAATAAAAAAATGAATAAATTGAGATCACTATTCTCTATAAAAGGTATAGTGCTTTCATGTTCAGCATTTTTCTTTTGCTATGCAAGACACATTATTCAATATAAAAACCCTCCTTGGCAAAATGGTTTTCTAGGCTTCCTAGGTTCTTGGTTTAGTCATTACATTGTAATATTGTTGATAGCGGTCATTGTATTGGCCATAGTTAAAAATTGTGGGAGATATCTCTTTATTGATAAAGAACCACATCTTGATAATATCGAAGATACTGTAATACATGTTTCATTAACAATTCTTGCTGCATCTTTATTGCTGTTGTTTGCATACTATGTTGGACCACATGTCTATGTTGATGACATTTATGAGTAATAGAAATTAAAGTGTTATTTCAAAAGAGCAGAGCCACGCTCGGTGAATACCATGTTAGTAGGATAAAGACCAATGCCAACTCATATTGAAAGGCTTGAAGCCCACGCTTCCCACTTACTCGATGCATTTATTCAACTGCGCGAACGGTACGCTCTTTTAGAGCCTATGCTCTTTGATGAATCAATGCCGAAAGAGCGATGCTCCGGCAATCAAGCGAGAGGATTTTGCATACTTAAACACTCGTTATTTCTGTCGTGTTCGCAGGATATCGCAAACTTGACGCTTGACGACGATGATAAAACTCCCAGCCTACACAACCTAATACGAGCAATCACAGACGATGTGATCCGCAAGGAGCTTCAGAATCGATTCGCTATATGGAAGATTCCATCCATCGAAGAGCAGACAGAGCCTGAGATCATTGAGGCACTTCACCGAATTGAGCTGCGTGAGGAAGCAGAACGGCGAGAGCAGTTTGAAAAACTCTACTGTGAGGCAATGGCAATCTGGGCAGAGTTGTCGACCAGCAAGAAGATCAAAGCTTTTCGAATAGTTCGAGATAAGGTATCTGCGCACAAAGAAGTCAGGTATGTTGCCGACAAGTATCAGTTCGTGGATATAGGAACGCTTGGTATCAAATGGGGTGATCTGCGCTCCACCATCGATCGAATGAAGAGACTGGTAGAGCTTATGGGTCTCCTAGTGCGGAACGCTGGCTTTGCTTGGGACATGCTCGATGAACAGTTGTCGAGGGCAAGCAAAGGATTCTGGGACATCTCTAATGCAGCCGAAGAATCCATTGAATCTGGGGAGAGAAAACAATAGGGACGGTTGTACTCGAAAAGGGGACATGATTATATTAGAAAAGGCTGACCAGCTAAGGTGCATTCTACTTGCAAGTGCACCACTCATAGATAAAGAACGGACATGAAGGGATTTTCTGGTAGTGTGTGAAGCACGACCAACACGCACATCAGAAAGGAGTCCCTCAGAGAAATTGGGGACGGTTCTATTTAATGTTAAATCATTGTGACTGTTAAACAATCGGCTAACACCTATTGTTTAACTCAAGATCAGCTTGTCATGAAAGTTGCCGAGCAGTCAGCTCTCCTTGTTCAATACGCAAGATTCAGCTATACTCACTCCATGTCGAACTACAAATTCTTTGACCATACAGCCGATATCGGCGTTGAAGTTTATGGCCGGACCCGAAAAGAGCTGTTTATGAATACCGCCGGGGCTTTGTTTGATGTGATGATTGAGCACAAAGCAGGCCGGGCAACAGCAAAGCGGCAGAAAAAAATAACAGTCGAAGGAACGGATGTTGCCGATTTGCTGATCAATTTTTTACGAGAGTTGCTTCATCTGTTCAATGGCGAACATTTCATAACGGGTAGTTGCGAAATTATAGAGTTTTCCAATAAAAAATTACAGGCACGGTTAACCGGAGAATCGTTTAATAACAAAAAGCATTCGATTAAAACCGAGATTAAAGCGGTAACCTATTCCGGCGCGACTGTAAAAAGAGTAGAATCTGGCTGGAAGGCGAGAATAATTTTTGATGTGTGACAAAATCCGTAACTTAATGTCATTCCGAATCCCGACGTGTCGGGGTGAGGAATCTTAAAGACGATAATATTAAGACTTCTCCCTTCGGTCGAAGTGACATAAATCTTGTCGACGGTATGGCGATTTGAAGAGAATTTGTTATGTCTGATATTAAACTGAAAAAATTGGATGACAACCGCTGGCTGTTGCCGCAGACGGGCGGCATGCGCGTGCCGGGGATCATCTACGCCAATGAAAAACTCTTTCAGCTTTTAAAGGGCGACGAAAGCGCGAAGCAGGTGGCCAACGTCGCGCACCTGCCGGGCATTGTGAATTTTTCTCTGGCGATGCCGGATGTTCACTGGGGTTACGGTTTTCCCATCGGCGGCGTGGCGGCCTTCGATCTGGATGGCGGTATTATTTCTCCGGGCGGTGTCGGCTACGATATCAATTGCGGCTGCCGTCTGATGACCACAAATTTAACGCTTGGGGATATCAAAAACCGGCTCAGTGATTTAACAACCGCCCTTTATCAGCGCATTCCTTCGGGTGTGGGCTCGACCGGTTCCGTGAAGTTATCGGGCAAGGATCAGAAGAAAGTGCTGGAAGAGGGAGCCGCCTGGGCGATCAAAGCCGGCTTCGGTTTAAACGAAGATTTGGAAACTACGGAAGACGGCGGCGCGATATCTGGAGCTGATCCCGAACTGGTTTCAGCCCGTGCTCTGGAGCGCGGCAAGCAGCAGTTGGGAACGCTAGGGTCCGGCAATCATTTTCTGGAAATTGAGGTTGTGCAGGAAATCTTCGATGAAGAAGCGGCCAAAGCCTTCGGTTTGCACAAGGGACAGATTGCCGTCATGATTCATACCGGTTCGCGCGGCCTGGGGTATCAGATTTGCGATGATTACCTGGCGTTGATGGTGAAACATGCAAACGAAACGGGGATTGCGCTTCCGGACAGGCAGTTGGCCTGCGCTTATCTTTCTTCGGGAAGAGGCAAAAACTATCTGGCGGCCATGGCCTGCGGCGCCAATTACGCCTGGGCCAACCGGCAAATCCTGATGCACAAAACCAGGGAAGTATTTGAGAAAACGCTGCGGATGTCGCCGCGCGACGTGAACATGCGATTGGTTTATGACGTCTGTCACAACATTGCCAAGATAGAATCGTTTAATATCGGTGGTGTGATAAAAAAACTTTGCGTTCACCGCAAAGGCGCTACCCGCGCTTTTCCTGCAGGGCATGAGGCGGTGCCTGTGCGCTACAGAAAAGTCGGCCAGCCGGTGCTGATTCCCGGCGATATGGGAACGGGGTCTTATGTACTGGTGGGTCAGCAAAAAGCGATGTCCGAAACCTTCGGCAGCGCCTGTCACGGAGCGGGACGGGTGATGAGCCGGTCGCAGGCGATCAAAAACAGCCGCGGGCGTTCCATTGCCCGTGAACTTTCGGAAAAGGGTGTTTTGGTGATGGCCGGTTCCAAGGGAACGCTCAGTGAAGAAATGCCCGAAGCGTATAAAAATGTGCAGGATGTTGTGCAGGTGATGCATGAGGCGGGAATTGCCAGAAAAGTGGCACGTTTAAAATCCCTTTCGTGCATAAAAGGGTGATAACTTCGTAAAACGCCCAGATACTGCGTTGTGCTTCAGCCGTCGTTGTTGCGGCGTACGCCAAAAGTACGCCTCACTCCTCGGGCTTCGCACGCCTTGCCTCTGGACATTTTACGAAGTTATCAAGGCTTAAGGTAAAGACGGCCTTCATGCGGCTACCTTTGTTGGCAGCGTCGTCGGCTTCCTCAACGTATTATAATATACGCCTGCGGAGCCTCCTCCTCGCCCAGCTGAGGCAGGACAGTTCAACTAAGGAATTACCGTTTACTTCGTAACGGCAATTCGAGTTTCACTGCCGCCGCGGTATCCTTCTGAATGCGACTTGGCAATGATGCCTGACGAAAATGCGTGTTATTTTAATCGGGCTTCGCACGCCTTGCCTCTGAACTTTTTACGAAGTTATCAAAGATGCACTGTTTTGTGGTAAAAATTGCAAAGCTGATGTAAGAAGAGTTAAACGTTTTGCATAACACCCGCTCGTGTCATTTCGAGGAGCAAAGCGACGAGAAATCCATGTCCCGAGCGTAGCGAGGGATCTTTAAGATTTCTCACATACGTTCGAAATGACAAGTTAAGCATGGTGCAAAGATTTCGCAGTGAAAAAAATTCCGGGAGAACGCCGTGACGGAAATCATTTTTGATGAAAATGAAGATTGGGAAAAGCGAGTATTGTGCAGCGATGAGTCCTGTATCGGCACTATCGGTCCGGACGGCAAGTGCAAGGAATGCGGCAAACCTTACGAAGGAAAATTGCCGGAAGGCAAAATAAATGAAATCGTTCATGAAGTAAGTCCGGAAAAACAAGTTTCCCCCGATGATCAAGCGGATGACGATTGGGATAAAAGAGTATTGTGCTCCGACGGGTCATGCATCGGTGTGATCGGTCCGGACGGCAAATGCAAGGAATGCGGCAAGCCGCTGTAAATATAAATAACTATGCCAGTTGAAAAAACCAGAACCACCCACATATTGCTTTCTGTTTTTCACGGCATTCCCCGATGTGTGCGCAAGGGAATGTTTTTATCGATTTTTTTTCTTTTTTATCACATCGGCACAAAAAGCCGTTTAATTACGCTGCATAATCTGATGCGTTCTTTCCCCGAAAAGGACACGAAGGAAATTATCAAAATCGCCAAAGGCGTTTACCGCCATTTTGCCATCGTTGTCGCTGAGTTTTTCGATTTGCCTTACATGACCAAAGACAATATCCATAAATGGGTTGATGTTGAAGGTGTGGAAAATTTTCAGGCGGGTATTGCCAAAGGAAAAGGAATGCTCTCGATTGTGGCGCATTTCGGCAACTGGGAATTGATGACGATTGCCGGTCCGATGTATCTCAAACCGATGTACATTGTGTACCGGCCGCTGGATAATCACGTCATCGATAATATCGTGGAATATGTGCGGACCATGCAGGGCAACGATATGATTCCCAAAGGGGGCTCGGGAAAAAGAATTATGGAGTTGCTTCGCGAAAATAACCTGATCGGCATTCTCAGCGATCAGAACGTCGCCCATTATGAAGGCGTGTTTGTCGATTTCTTCGGTCGCACCGCCTGTACGGGAGTCGGCCTGGCGGTGATGGCCATGCGTTCCGGCGCTCCCGTTCTTCCCGCTTTTATGGCCCGACAAAAATCAGGCAAATATAAATTTATCATCAAACCGACGATTGAAGCGGTTTGTACGGATAATTACGAAAACGACTTGGTGGTGAATACGCAACGCTTCACAAAGATCATTGAAGAGGTTATCCGCGAATACCCCGATCAATATTTCTGGTTCCACCAGCGGTGGAAGACCAAGCCGTGGCAGAAGAAAATGTGAATAGTTAATAGTTGATGGTGGCTGGTGGATAGTGAAAACGGTGGATAAAATTATTGATCCACCGTTTTTTTAAAGGATGTCAATATCCGCAACTGCTTCGCAGTTGGGGTCGTTCAACTAACGAATCTTACTGTGCACAGTGTTTCAGAAATTTGGGGACTCATTATCCTGCGTCGCTACGCTCCTAGGATAATTCAACCATCAAGTTTCAGTTCATTATATCTCTAGATGATGTCATTACCCACAACTGCTGCGCAGTTGGGGTAGTTCGACTAACGAATCTTACTGTGCTGCGCTTGTAAGATTCGAGTCTCATTAAAACTCGTAAAGCTTGCTTCCCGGTATCACCGTAAAATTCTTTTTCGTCAGAACATCGATGGCTTTTTCGGGGTTGTCGAAGCGGAAGATGATGACGGCGTTCTGGCCGCTTTTTTCCACAAAGGCGTAAAGGTATTCCACATTGATGCCTTCTTTGGACACCACTTCCATGATGCTGTGCAGTCCGCCCGGTGTGTCGGGGACTTCCACGGCGACGACGGGGGTCTTGCTTACACGGAAACCGTTGTCTTTGAGGACTTTGTTGGCTTTTTCGACGTCATTGACGATCAGGCGCAGAATGCCGAAATCGACGGTTTCCGCTACGGACAATGTGCGGATATTGATATTGGCTTCTTTCAGAACGCGCGTTGCGTCTTCCAGCGTGCCGGGTTTGTTTTCGAGAAATACGGATATTTGTTCTACTTTCATGGCAACCCCCTTTTGTGGTTAATCAAATACGGCGTTTGTCGATAATTTTGGCGTCGGTTTTCTTCAACGTGTTGGGCTGAACAAGCTTGACGCGTGCGGAAACACCCAGATAATCTCTCATGTCCTTGACGATTCTTTGTTCGATTTTCTGCAATTGTTTGATGCTGCCCGAGTCGCTGAAGATTTTGTCGTTGACTTCGACCTGCAAATCCAGGACATCCAGCGCCCCTGCTTTATCGATGATGACCTGATAATTGGGCTCGAGACCTTCGATCTCCACCAGAATGGCTTCGATCTGCGACGGGAAAACATTGACGCCGCGGATAATCAGCATGTCGTCGCTACGCTTCAGGACTCGTTCCATTTTGATGTGGGTCCGGCCGCAGCGGCACGGTTCGGTAATCAGACGCGATATGTCGCCGGTGCGGTAACGGACCAGCGGATTGGCTTCTTTGGTCAGCGTGGTGAAAACCAGTTCGCCCTCGGCCCCTTCGGGAAGCACATCGCCTGTTTGCGGATCAATGGTTTCAACGATGAAGTGGTCTTCGAAAATGTGCATGCCGTGGCGGCCTTCCAGGCATTCCATCGCCATGCCCGGTCCGATCACTTCCGACAGTCCGAACAAATCCAGCGCGGTAATGCCGAATGCTTTTTCTATGTCATCGCGGATGGCGTCGGTCCAGGGTTCGGCTCCGAAAATGCCCACGCGCAGTTTCAGCGCTTTGATGTCAATTCCCATGGCGTTGCCTTCTTCGGCCAGATGCAGGGCATAGGAGGGCGTCGCGCATAGCACGGTGGGACCGAAATCCTGCAGAATCATCAACTGTCGTTTGACGTCTCCGCCGGAGATGGGAATGACGCTGGCGCCGATTTTTTCCGCGCCGTAATGCAGTCCCAGTCCGCCAGTGAAGAGGCCGTAGCCGAAAGCGTTATGGATGATGTCGTTTTTGGTGATGCCAGCGGCGACCAGCGAGCGCGCGATCAGATCCGACCAGGTGTCGATGTCGCGTTTGGTGTAGCCGAAAACGGCAGAGCGGCGGCTGGTTCCGGACGATGCGTGCAGACGGACCACGCTGCTCATGGGCACGGCGAACAAACCGAAGGGATAGTTGTCGCGCAAATCTTTTCTGGTGGTGAACGGAAGCTTTTTCATGTCGGCCATGCAGCGAATGTCATCGGGTTTCACTTTGGCGGCATCAAAGGATTTTTTGTAAAAGCCGACGGTGTGATAGACACGCTCCAGAACCTGCTGCAGTCTTTTAACCTGCAGGGCTTTGATGACTTCGCGGGGCATGGTTTCAAATTCTTCGTTGTAGATCATGGCGCAGCCTCCTCATGGATTAACGGATATCGGAATCGTGTAAAAGCCTAACAAAACTTTTTGTCTCTGGCAAGAAGCTTTCTCGGGAAACAAGAATCCATCAGGCGTTTTGCCGCCCTAAAAGTTTTTCAGCCAGCAAAATGCCCAGAACGGTTTTGGCGTCGATGATGACGCCTCTGTCGATGAGCTTGTGTGCTTGGGAAAACGTGGCGGGTATGGTTTCAATGAACTCGTCGTCGTCGGGATTAAGCGGTGCGCTGAAAAGATCAAGGGCCAGAAAAAAATACATGTATTCGTTGCAGTAACCCGGCAGCAGATAGCCTTCGTAGAGCTTGATCAGCGATTTGGCTTTGAAACCGGTTTCTTCGGCCAGCTCCCGTTGCGCGCAAACCGCAGGAGATTCTTCGATCCCATCGAGCGATCCGGCCGGTATTTCCAAAAGGTCCTGTTTCACGGCGTTGCGATACTGTTTGATGAGCAGCAGCTCATTTTTTTCATTGACAGCAACAATGGCCACCGTGGGGTGATGGTTGATCCAGCTTTGTCTGGCCGTTTTGCCGTTTGGGAAGGTGACCTCCTCTTCCCGGACATCAAAAATTTTGCATTGGTAGACGATAGAGGATTTGTTGTCGGCCATGAATACTCCACAGGGTCAGTTGGTTTTGATGATCGTTAAGAGATGCTGCTCGATTTCTTCTTTGGGCAGTGCGCCGGTCACACGATGCACCATTTTGCCTTCCTTGAAAAAAAGCATGGTCGGAATGCTGCGGATGCCGTATTGCGAGGCGGTCAGCGGATTTTCGTCAACATTGAGCTTGACGACTTTCACGCCGTTGGCATAGTCGGAGGCCAGTTCGTCAATAATCGGGGACAGGGTCCGGCAAGGGCCGCACCAGGGCGCCCAGCAATCGACCAGAACCGAAGAGTCGGACGTCAACACTTCGCGGGCAAAGGTCTGGTCTGTGACATCGAACGGCAAAACTTTTTGCTGAGGAATGATTAACGGTTCATGGCATTTGCCGCATAAAGGCCGTTGATTTAATCGGTCCTCGGGTATTCTGTTCTTCGTGCTGCATTTCAGGCAGCGGATGATGAGTTCATCCAGCGAAGCGCCGCACTTGCCGCAGATCGATCGTCCCTGCAGTTTTTGTTTCGGTATTCTGTTTTTGGTTCCGCAGTTAAGACAGCGGATAATCACGTCATCAGGCATAGCATTTATCCTCAAAGGCATTATCTCTTTTTTGCCCGAAAAAGGCAAATCATATGGCAACGCCGACCATGACCGGCTTAAGCAGACGCGCCAGTTCGGCCGAAGGCATCCTTGCCAGCAGACCGCGGCTGCCCGCGTTGATTAAAATATCCGGCAAATCGGCGATGGTCTGTTCCATGTACACGGGCAACACTTTTCTGGTCCCGAACGGCGATGTCCCGCCGACTTTATAACCGGTATGTTTTTCCGCGACGGCCGGCTTGCATGGGGTGACGGATTTGGCTCCGATCTGCCTGGCCAGGGACTTGGTGGACACTTCCCGATCGCCATGCATCAGAATGATCAGCGGTTTACCCGTTTCATCCTCCATTACCAGCGTTTTAATGACCATGTGTTCGTCAACGCCCAGTTTCCGGGCGGATGCTTTTGTTCCTCCCCTTTCCTCATAGGGGTACGTATGCAGAGTGAAATCAGCCTGTTGTGCTTTGAGGGCTAAAACCGCCGGTGTTGTTGGAATCTTTTCCTTGCTCATCGGGTATATAATAACCATTAAACGTTTTAAATCAACAGAGAAGAGTGCATTAAGGGGTTGATGAAGAAAGGTTGTTGTACCGTGAACGGATAGCGTGTCATTGCAAGCGGCGAAGCCGCTGACATAGCAAATCCCACGGCTCCGGACAATCGGCAGCGACAAAATGTCATCGCTTGACCTCATGCGGAATTTTTATGGAGCAAGATTCTTGAGGTCAAACGGCAGCCGGAATGCGGCCAAACGGGTTACCTTTTCCAGCCGCACCGTCGGCTTTCCGCCGGCCATCAATGCTCTCTGACAGACGGGAATAATGCGGCAGGCGGCAATATAGGTTCGCTTTTGATTTTTCAATTTCCCGTCGGCGAGGGTCACCTGCAGAAGAAAACTCAGGTTAAGGTCGTCGTCGTGGAAAGGACTGACCATGTTACCGAGGGAATAGGTAATGACCACCGTCCGTTGCGGATCGCGCCGGGTCCGGTAAAACTCAACAGGTTGGACAACATGCGGATGGTGAGAGATGATCAGATCGAGCCCCGCTTCGGCCAGTTGATGAGCAACGGCCAACTGGCGTCGGGCGGGAAAAAATTCAAATTCAAGACCCCAGTGGAGGGACCCGACGATAAAATCGCAGTACTGTTCCCGGCAGTAGTTGATTTGCCGGATGGGCACAGACAGATCGACCTCCGCAGATAAAGCATTCAGTTGAACCAAATTGACATGATATTCCTGTTCCGGATCGATTTTCTTGCCGTTGAGGCCGAAGGTTAATCCGACAAAGCCTATTCTGATGCCTTGGACATCAATGATCGCCGCCTTCTGTCGATCCGCTTTTTCACGATTCGTTCCAACGGCGACAATCCCTTCTTTTGCCAGAGCGTCGAGGGTGCTGAGCACGCCCTCCTCGCCATAGTCCCAGGCATGGTTGCCGGCAGTTGAGAAGACGGTGAATTTCTGATCTTTGTATCCTTTGAGCACCTGAAATTGCCCGGCCGAAATGTAGGTTGACGGGGTCTCACTGCGGACGAATAATAAATTGCGTTGCGGCTGAGTGGTCAAGGGAGCTTCCAGATTGGCAAAGGAGATATCCGCAGTAAATAATTCGGCGGCAATGCCTTCATAGAGCGAATCCGCCGAATGCGTCAGCAGATCGTTCTGCATCAGATCGCCCACGGCAGCCAGTTGTATTTGAGTGGTTTGTTCAAAATCCGGCGGCAGCGTAAGGCTGGTTTCCGCCTGTCCGGCGAAAAAGTCCTCAAGAGAAGATTTTTTTTCGGCTAAACGGATCGGGTTTGCCGATTTGTAAAGCCAGTGCAACTTATCGATGAGGGTCATGTGTTCGAAGCAACCGTCGGTCTTGCGGGGAAAACGCCAAATATGAAAAAGATCGACAAATCCTAAAGCCAGTCGGATGATAAGCCGTAAAGGGAGCGAAACAGCGAGTTTTTCCTGAGGATTGGCCATTAACGAGGGAAGAGCGTCCGGGTCATGATGGACTGCTTTGGTCTTCCGGCTTGATTTATTTTTGGCCTCGCGGTGTACCATAGCATAGAAGTATAGAGTCAACCGTAGCGGCTGTCAATGACATATCATGCGTTTGATAACCCTGAGGATTAGTACCGGTTCCCGGAAACGGGCAAAGACCTTCGGAATAAGGTTTTCTTGATTTTACGGTTATTTTAAGTTATTTGTGCAAAGCATTTTCTTCCAGGAGAGAACATTGCAGCTGAATCCCTGCGCCAAGCATAAACTGATTCGCGATTCCGTGCGGACGTTTGCAGAGACGGAACTTGCGCCTGTTGCGTCCGCAATAGACCGCGCTGCAACTTTTCCCCGTGAAATCATCGAGAAAATGAGGCCGTTGAATTATTTCGGCCTGCAGGTGCCGCGGGAATTCGGCGGAGCCGCCCTGGATTCCGTCAGCGCCGCTATTGTTGTGGAAGAAATCTCCCGTGTTTGCGCCGCGATCGGTTTGTGCGTGACGGTGCATAATGGTGTTGCCGTATATCCCTTTTTACGGTTTGCGAACGCAGAGCAGAAGAAACACTATCTGCCCAAACTGGCCGAAGGCGAGTTGATCGGCGCATTCAGTCTGACGGAAGCCAACGCCGGGTCCGATTCCGCAAGCGTGGAAACGACGGCGGTCAAAAGAAATGATGCGTACGTTTTGAACGGGACGAAAATATTTGTGACCAACGGCGGCGTCTGCGATCTGGCTTTGATTTTTGCGCTGACCGGCTCTGAACAGGGCAAGCCGCAAAGCAGCGTTTTTATCGTCGAAAGCAAATATCCCGGATTTTTACGCGGCGAACTGGAAGATCTCTGCGGTATGCGCGCCAATCCTGTTTCGTCGCTTTTTCTTGAAGATTGCTGTGTGCCGGAGAACAATGTGCTGGGGAGGATCGGCGACGGCATGAAAATAGGTTTGGCTACGCTGGATAACGGCCGCATCGGCGTTGCCGCGCAGGCGCTGGGGATCGCTCAGGGCGCTTTTGAAGCGGCGGTTAAATATGCCAAAGAAAGACAGCAGTTTAAAAAACCCATCGCTTCGCTGCAAACCATCCAGAATTATATTGCCGATATGGCCACCGAAATCGCCGCTGCGCGCCTGCTTTTGTATCGCGCCTGCTCGTTGAAGGATGAGGGAATGCCTTTTGGCTGTGAAGCGTCCATGGCAAAGTTGTATTGCAGTACGGTCGCATCCAGGGTGACGTCTCTGGCTGTGCAGATTCACGGCGGTTACGGATACAGCAAGGAATACGATGTCGAAAGGTATTTCCGCGATGCGAAGGTTACGGAAATTTACGAAGGTACCAGCGAAATTCAGCGCATGGTTATCGCGCGATCCATACTGTCTCAGTTGATATTATAAACATGCTCAATTTAGTCGTTTGTTTAAAACAGGTTCCCATGGTAACCGAACTGCCGTGGGATGAAAAGACGGGAACGCTGCGGCGCGACCTTGCCGCCGGCATGATGAATCCGGCCTGTAAACACGCCCTGGAAGCGGCTCTGCAAATCAAGGAACACCATCCCGCCAATATCACCGTAATCACGATGGGACCGCCGGCCGCCGAGGAAGTGCTTCGGGAAGCGCTGGCGTTGGGCGCCGATCAAGCCGTGCTGGTTTGCGACAGGCTGTTGGCCGGATCGGATACGTTTGCCACGTCCCTTATTTTAAAAGAGGCGATCAAAAAGAAATGTCCGAAATTTGATTTGATCCTTTGCGGAGCCTACACGGCCGATAGCGAAACGGCCCAGGTCGGACCGCAACTGGCCGAGGAGCTTGATTTACCCGCGGCGGCGTATGTGGAAAAACTGGAAATTTCCGGAAAAACATTACGCGTCCGGCGTCTGGTGGATAATTTCCGCGAAACACTGGAAATGGAATTTCCGGCGCTGGTGACCATCTCGATGGAAAATTACAAACCGCGTTATACGGGGTTGGCGGGTCTGGAAAGCGCCTTCGACAAGAATGATGTTGTCATCCTGGATGCGAAAGCTCTGGGCTTGACGGCTGCATCCATTGAAAAAAAAGGCTCCCGCACCAAAGTCCGCAAGGTGTTTCTGAGGAAGACGCAGAAAGGGAACGTGCTTCTGCAGGGAGCGGCGTCTGCGGTGGTGACGGAGTTTTTGGACAAGTATCAAAGAAAAATCGGCACTGTCATAGGGAAATCCATTGAAGAAAAGAAGTCCGATGAAAAAAAATAGTAAAAAAAGTATCTGGGTATTCGGCGATTACCGCAATTATTATCAAAACCGGGTCACCCTGCAATTGATCGCCCGGGCGGTTGCGTTGGCCAAGGTCATCAACGCGGAAGTTTGCGCATTGATTTTCGGTCATGAAATAGACGAATGGATTATGGAATATACTGCGCATGGCGCGGACCGTATTTTGGCGATTGATGATCCGGCGCTGAAAAGTTACAGCACCGAAAAATATCTGGCCATCATTGAACGATTGGCCGGAGAAAGAGATCCGGAAATTATTCTGATCGGCGCAACGGATTTCGGACGTGAATTTGCGCCCCGGCTGGCCAAACGACTGAAAACGGGATTATCTGCTGACTGCGTCGGGCTGGATATCGCCGATGACGGACTGCTACTGCAGATCGCGCCTTCTTTCGGGGGCAATATGCTGGCGGAAATCGTCACGGAGCGCCATCGTCCGCAGATGGCTACGGTTCGTCCGGGCACCTTTAAGGAAATTCCTCACGATAACCAGCGGAAAGCGTTGGTTGAACGCCTTCCTTTGATGAAAAATCTCCCCAAACCCCGCGTTCGTCTTATCGAATATGAACGTTCCGTTGAAAAAGAGCATACCATCGAAAACGCGTCGGTTATTATTTGCGGCGGCCGCGGCATGGGCAATAAGGAAAAATTTAAAAAACTTCAGGAACTGGCCAGACTTTTAGGCGGCGATGTCGGCGCCACCCGTCCGGTGGTTTACGCGGGATGGGCGGACCACGACGCACTGGTGGGTCAGGCCGGAAAGCATATCAAGCCGAAACTCCTGTTTTCCTTTGGTATCAGCGGTGCGATCCAGCACACCGCAGGCTTGGGCGAGGCACATTTCATCATTGCGATCAATAAAAATCCGCAGGCAACCATGCTGAAAATGGCCGATGTCGCCATCATCGGTGATGCAAGCGACGTGCTCAATCATATGATTCGAGAACTCAAAAAGCGCATCAGAGAGTGATGTGTATAAGATACAATAATTTTATAGGAGATGTCTTATATGATCAAATCAAGACTTTGCGACATGACCGGAATCAAATATCCCATCATTCAGGCGGGCATGGGACCGTTCAGTAACAACAATCTCGGCGTAGCCGCCGCCAACGCCGGAGTGCTGGGCTTGTTTTCCACGAGCGGACTCTGCAATAAGGATTTTCTGCCCTTTATTTACAATGACTGGATTAAGAGCGCCGAGGCCAACCCGGATGACGACATTCCCACCGCAATTGAGAAATTGCTCAAAAGAGCCTACCGGTTGACTAAAGACACAAACGGGGTATTCGGTATCAACGTCATGGTCTCCGCCGAATTGCTTTTTCAGGCGGAGCTTATCATCAATGCGGCCATTCAGGTGCGGGCAGCCAATCCGGGCATGGAAAAACATTTCAAGGTTATTTTCACGTCTGCGGGCGATCCGGTGCCCTGGAAAGAAAAAATCAGAGGCGCCGGTTTTACCTGGATGCATGTGGTGCCTTCAGTAAAAGGGGCTCTTCGCTGCAAAAAAGCAGGGGTTGATGTCATCGTGGCGTCCGGACACGAGGGAGGATTTCATACATCCTGGGAACCGGTGCATTCCATGATTCTGCTGCCTGCTGTTGTAGAAGCGGTTTCCGATGAGAAAACTTTGGTATGCGGAGCCGGCGGTTTCTGCGACGGCAAGACGCTGGCCGCGGCCCTGGTGATGGGCGCCGACGGCGTCCAGATGGGCACGCGTTTTCTTGCAACACAAGAAAGCGATTTTCCCCCGATCTGGCGACAAGGTGTGGTCGAGGCAGGTGACAGAGGCACTCTGGTTGCCCGCGGCTTTGTCGGGCCGGCGCGATGGCTTAAAAATCCGCGCAGTGAAGAGCACGCCCAAAACACACTGCAGAAATCGCCCGGATGTTATCTGGGAACGCCGGATGATATGCTGTCGATCGACTTCAAATTAATTGAGTTTGAAATGGAGTCGATGCAGGCTGCTTACGACGGCAACAAAGAGAAGGCGCTTCTGGCAGCAGGCGAAGCAGCGCAACGCATCAACGACATGCCCAAAGTCGCGGATATGGTGCAATCCATGATGAAGGAGACGGAAGATATTTTGAAAGGCGTCCAGACAAAGATGCTCGCGTAGCACCCATTTTAAAATAAAGGGAAACCCGGCGAATGCCGGGCACGTGCCTTGTGTCTAAGCTTTTTTGAACAGCTCCTAAAAAGCTGAAACTTTAAAAACAAATAACAAAAAAGCCGGAATAAACCCCGGTTTTTTTGTTATTTTCATTTTGAATTTTTTTGCAGGATTTTCGGGATTTCGGATTCACAGGGGACTCCGGTTGCGCAAAGACCGCACCCATAGATAAAAATGTGATAATTTTTATTGCAGTGTATCAGAGATTTGGCCACCCTTTGATAGCAAACCTCCTTATTATGGCCATTTTCCGCGGTTATCGCATTCACCGGACAGCGTTTCGCGCATTGCATGCAGGATTTGCCTTGATATTGCAGACAATGAGCATGAATATCATCAGGTCGCTCACGGTTTGATGTAAGTTTTACATTGACGACAAAACTGCCCGTTCTGTGAGCGCAGCCTTTTTCAGTGATGAAAAAATCGTGCATCCCGAAGGTTCCCAGACCGGCAGCATACGCCATATGCCGGTGCGACCAGGGAGAAGCCCAGCCTACTTTGGGATAACGTTTTTTATTAAACATGGGCGTGACGTCCGGCGCTATGGCCAAAATGCCCCTTTTCATAAGACAGGTAACTATTTCACGCACGAATATCTGGCTGAATATTTCACCTAAGAGGCGCGTCTGCGCCCAACGTTCCGCGGACCATTCTTTCATGGCCGCATTATCGTTCTTTGTAATTTTCGTCAGCGGCAGGATGAAAGATACGACGCTTAAATCCTCTGCCCGGGGAGCGGGAACGCCATGTTGCCTGGCCTGCCACTGCATAATTTCTTCCGGCGTGAAGTGATGCGGTCCGATAATCGTTTTATACTGTTGAAATATCGGATCGTCACCCTGAATAAATCCTATCAGCGGCTCCGTGAAGATTTTCTCTCCGTAAAAGGGATATTCCATGGTATTTTCCGGATGAGTGGCTATCTTTTCTTTGATGGTACTGATAAACCAATCTTCATTGAATACGGGATCATCAGGCAAGCGCTGATAACCGGCATTAAATATTGGCTGATGAGGATGGCCCCATCCACGCATTTCACCGATCGCATTTTTCATTCCGCGAACGTCGGTGAAAAATGAAAATTTACGATAGCCATCTGTTTTTTTCATAATCAACCCTTGCCTATTCTTCGGGGGGAAGACATCCCAAAATAACGAATGCCTAGAAAAATCAGCATGCCGGCGAAAATCAGGCGCAGGGTATCATTCGGGATGATATTAGCCACAGTTCCTCCGATGTATGTGCCTAAAAGAATCCCGGGAATAAGCCCCCAGAGGATTCCTTGTTCAGTATTGCCCATTTTCCAGTGTGTGAGTGCGCCGACAGCGCCCGAGGGAATCATGACCAGCAGCGATGTTCCCTGTGCCACATGCTGGGTAAAGCCGGCAAGTATTACCATCACAGGAATCATAATCGTGCCGCCGCCGACGCCCATCATGCCGGAAAGAAATCCGGTCAACGCTCCTGTTGTCAGATAAATAACCGGTTTTGCATCATCGCTTACGACGACATTCGGCAAGTATAGTTTTAAAAATAAGAGTGCTGCACAGAAAAGCAGAAAGGCCCCGAAAGCTTTTTTTAATTTTTGTTCCGTAAGGGAACCGGCGTAACGAGCGCCCAGGGATGCCGTCATGATTGCCGTAAGCGCCAGCAGTGCCGCCGCTTTGATGTCTATCGATCCGTTCAGTGCATAGGTTATTGATCCGCTGATGCCTGTGAAAACCAGGGCCACAAGACTTGTGCCGTGAGCCTTGTGCTGGGGCAGCTTTAATATCTCGACCATCAGCGGCACCATAATGATACCGCCGCCGATGCCGATCAGACCGCCAAACGTGCCGGCGACCAGTCCGATAATACAACTAGAGAGAGTGATTGCCTTCATGCATTTTCCCTCTGGCCAGTGAAGCAAAGATCCCCGCGCAGCAAAGAATACTCAAGATGGAAAAAATAAGTTTGGTGCTTTTTAAAAAGAGATGATGATTGGCGGCGGAAATCGGATGGTTGCCCAGAATAACGGCAAAAATCAGCATCGTAATGCCCATGCTGAACATTTGACCGGTAAGCCTCATCGTACCCAGTGTGGCCGATGCGATACCGTAAAATTTATTTTCCACAGAACTCATGGTGGCATTGACATTGGGCGACGAAAAGAGCGCGAACCCGATGCCCAGTAAAACAAGACAAAACAGAACATAATGAATGCCCGTGGAACCGTTGAGGAAAATTAAAAGGACAAGACCCGCGACCGTGATGGACATCCCGATGGACGCGATGATTTGCGGTTCAAAACGGTCGGAAAGACGTCCGGCAAAAGGCGAAATAAGCGCCTGCATGATCGGGGCGGCGATCAGAATGGAGCCTGCTTCGGAAGGGGTCAGAACTTTGATGTTTTGCAGATAAAGACTCAGCAGGAAATTAATAACAAACGTGGCGCTGTAATTGATCAGGGCGGCCAGATTGGAGAAAGCAAAAACCTTGTTATCGAGAAACAGGCGTATGTCCAGCAAGGGGAAGGGGCTTTTGAGCTGCTGAAAAATGAATAAGCCCAGAAAGATCATACCGATCGCAATGAGACACCCCGCGCTAAATGCCGGCAGATGGGAAAACCCGTACATAATGGAAAAAAGAGCAATGGCGTAGATCAGCGCGCCGGTTAAATCGAAGCCCTCGTCTTCGCGGGCGGATGTTTCCGGTTCAATTTTTGCCAGCGTGATGAAAATGATGGTTAAGCCCAGGAAGACGGTAAACAGAAAAATGTACCGCCATCCGAGATATTGCGTCAGCAGCCCGCCGATAAAAGGCCCGACAGTCAAACCAACATAAACGGCGGTGATGTTGATGCCCAGAATCTTGCCGCGATCGCTTGGCGGATAAGCTGAAATCAGCATGGCCGTTCCGGTGCTGAAAATCATGGCCCCGCCGATGCCCTGCAAAGCTCGGACGGCAATGAGAAAAGCCTGCGTGGGCGACCAGATGCAAAAGGCGGAAGCCACGGTAAAAATCAAAGCCCCGTAGATAAAAATTCTTCGGCGGCCGTAGATATCGGCCAGACGTCCCAGAGGGATGAGCGATATGGATGCCGCCAGAATAAAAGAAGTGGCCACCCAACTGAGCGTCAGAGCGGTCATGGACAATTCTTCGGCGATGGCGGGGAGGGCAACGTTGATGGCGGATCCCATAAACGGTGTCAGAAAAGAACTCAGCGTTGTAACCAGCAGCACATAGAGATGATTTTTATTGGCGTTGATTTTCATGGATGGATGATAAATACGGACAATTACGTGCAGCTATACGTTTTGTTCAAGAGCGACGGGAAATGATCCTTCCCGCAGGCCATCATCAGCGTCAGAGGCATCACTTTTTTCGCCTGTTTGAGCATTTTTCCCGTAAGATTGTGAATGTCCCACTGGGCATGGGCATCGGCACGCAGTCGTGCAAGATGATACATTTCCCGGGCGTTCAGTTTCATCAAAACCCTTTTACGGTGGGCATTGGTCAGCACATAAACGGCAGCCAGTGGTGCTTTCTCTCTGATTTTTTCATATGTGCTCTGCGTACGGTGCATCAGGTCCAGAAAATCTTTTTGCCGGCCGATGGCTTTAATGGAAGGCGGCACGGTGACACCCAGATGCGGATTGTATTCCTGTGCAATGATAGTGGACATTCGGTGTCGTTTAAGCTGGGCAAAGCAACTGGAACTGGCGATCAGTTCAAACTGCAGATCCACAGTTTCCAGCTCCCTTAATACGGCATCGTGTATCTGCAGGTTGGCAAAAGCAGTTTTAAACAGGGATCTTTTTTTCTGAGCGGTCAGCTTGTCGGCCGTCTTCAGGCATTCGGCATAATTGGCATCCGATGATGCAAACAGCAATGCGGCAGCCGCCCGGTTATCGGCAGCAGCCGATGCAGACATCAATTGCACATCGGCTGCGTTTTTGACCTTCGATTGCGATTTTTTTATTAATGCGTCGGAAAACCGATTCAGATTTCTTCTTGTGAATTTATCGTAGTCTGTCGCCTTCGTGTAACGGATCAGAGAAGGGGCGATTTCCTTTGTGGCGGCATACAGCTTTGCGCTGTATTCCTGCGCTTCGGCCAGGGGCAATGCCGCCAGCCGTCTGAGCATGAGTTCCAGGTTGCGGGCGTTGACGGTCATGCCCAGTTGGGTTTCGGTAGCCATGGAAATCGCGTAGCGGGCGTCTTCCTTGGCCCAGCCTTCCAGCATGGATCGGTTCGCCGGATCGGACGCCAGAGTTTTATGTTTATCGAAAATGTACGGCCTCAAGTTCTCATACATCTCATGGTAAAAATCATTTTGCGCTTCAACGGTAGAGATGAACAAACCGGCAAGATCAGCCTGCCGGATTTCTTCCGGGACGACAAAATCCTTATCGAAAAGAACATAGCGCTGTGATTTTTCCGTGAAGGAACACAGACGGAATTTTTCGATTTCTTCAACCAGGAACCGGGAGACGCCGATCACATCGATATTAAAAACCGCATGCTCGGCCACGGAGTTGTGCCCCATGTCAAAAACGATTTTACGGTTGGATTGGCGAGCCTTATCCACTTCCTCGCGGGCGATGGCACGCAGCTCGTTAACGGGTTTCGGATTGCGGCTGATGCGTGCGTAAGCCGCCGAGATGGTTTCAGGTGTCAAATCCTGTTTTGTTCCGCTTTTGTCTTTCAGCGTCCGGATGATGTCATAGTCCAGATTATGACCGGCAAGAAGAATTTTCATGAAATTTTCCTAAAAACTGACAAGTTCAATCTTTCCCAGCGTTCTTCCCAGAAAACGTTCGCCGATGGTTTGAAAACGATAGGGCAAATCGCTGACATAAAACGTGTATTCCGGTACCGCATGGTTCTGATTGCCGATCGCTTGTTGATCGATCAGATCGGCGGCGATACCGGCCATGGCTTCTGCCGAATCGATCAGTGTTACGGATTTTCCCATAATGTCCTGTAACAGGGGTTTTAAAAGCGGGTAATGCGTGCAGCCGAGAACCAGCGTGTCCACCTGTTCGGCGATAACCTGTTTGAGATATTCCTGAGCAATGAGTTTTGTCGCCGGATGATCAAACCATCCTTCCTCCACCAGGGGAACGAACAAAGGACAGGCATGAGAGAAAACTTTTGCCTCTTTATCCAGAAGATGGATTGCCCTGGCGTAGGCATTGCTGTTGACGGTTGCAGGTGTGCCGATGACGCCGATGGACTTGGTTTTGGTATGCTGGATGGCCATGCGGGCGCTGGCGTCAATGACTTCGAGGACGGGTACCTGTTCCACAAGTTTTTGATAAGCGAACGCGACAGGCACCTGTGATAAATCAATGATCGTTTGATGAGCCACTGCGGCCATGGTGTTGCAGGCGACAATCAGCATTTTGACATCTTTTTGGATCAGAAATTCGGTAATCTGTGCCGCGTAGCGGTTGATGGTTTCCACCGACTTCACACCATACGGCACGCGAGCGGTGTCGCCGAAATAGATGATGTTTTCAAAAGGCAGACGTTCCATCAGGGCCCGGACGACCGTCAGACCGCCGATGCCGGAATCGAAAACGCCTATGGCACGATTTGCTTTTGTGTTCATGGTAATGTTTTTACGGAACTTTTATCTTAATTGTTTTTTACACCGGGCCGCAAAAAAAAACAACGGGCCCCTTTTCTTATATCTTCTCGAAAGAAATCTCATCATTGCGGATGTTTGCCGCTGGAAATGGCTTATCATAACTCATCAAAACATAGCAAGGTTTGTTGTTGATATTTTTTGTAAACAAGGCCGCTTCCCCGTCGGGAAGACATCGATGCGGATTTTAACAGCGAATTGTCAGAACCGGATTTTCAATCCCACAACGGGTGCTGTGGAGGCGCCGCCCGGGGATACAATGCGAAAGGCATCCGAGCGGTGATGAAGGCGCGTAATGAAGGAGATGCCGGGATGGGCGGGCAGACCCATTTCCAGTTCGACCATCCAATACGCCAGCCATTGGGATGTCTCACGGTCAAGAATCGCTTCCATTTCCGGTTTCTCTGTTGCATAAGAGGGGCCCAGGCCGAACGCGATGCTTGTATCCACATACTTGTCCCAAAAAAAGGCATTCCAGCGAGCCGTTACAATGGCGTTAAATTCCCAGTGGTCCTGGATGTCGTAGAAATGCTTTACAATCTGTCCCTCAACTTCCAGATTGGCGAGATCTTTGTATGCATAGAGACGGCGTGCCAGCGTGACGGCTGCCAGGCGGCAATCGGTCAGCCGGAGTGTTCCGGTGTCCAAAATGAAATCATCGGCATGATTTTTCGATATTTCGCCATAGTAGAGGTTGAGAGAATAAAGTTTGTCCTGTGTATCGTTGGAATAAGCCGGATCGGCCGACCAGACCATCGTCAGACATACAAGGATCAGCGTAAAAAAAAGTGTGAGAATCTGAGGAAATCTTTTTTCATGGATGTGTCGCGAGATTTTCAACATAGAACCCGAGAAGGCAGTTATTTTTTGAAAATTATTTAAAAGAAAAATCACCGTAACCCATTGTCCTTGTTATTGATGTGAGAGTTCATATGATAATCAGCCTGCCGTGTCAATGAATTATTCGTTGGGGATTCCAGGATGAAAATGAAGTTTATAGAGCGTAAAAAAATCTTTATACTTTCAGTGCTTGCCGGGTGAATAAAAAACGCGCAACGGCAGGCGGATGTTTGGTATTGGTCTGAAAACGGCCCGGTTCGTCTGACAAATAATCAAGCGGTGTTTTGGCGCGGTGGATCAAGACAGGATTTTTTCTTAAAATCCGTTGCGGTTGGCTTGTGCTGAATCGATCAGACGTGCCTGTGCATCAATTCCAGACGATACCGAGCCCGCTCATGGCCCTTTTCCGCCGCCCGGCGATACCACCGTTCAGCCTCAGCAGGATCTTCCGGAATAACAACACCCTCTTCGTATATGCCGCCCAGGGTGAATTGTGCATCGACATTGTCCTGAAGCGCTGCTTTTTGGTACCATTTGATTGCTTCAGCAAAGTCCCGGGGAACACCTTCCCCGAAAAAATATTTTAATCCCAGATTGTACTGTGCACCGGCATGCCCTTTTTCGGCCGCTTCGCGATACCACTTTGCCGCTTCAGCATCGTTTTGCGGGACACCTGACCCCTCCTGGTACATGTTGCCGAGGTTAAGCTGCGCATCGGCGAAGCCTTGTTCCGAGGCCTTTAAAAACCATTTTGCCGCTTCAACGTGGTTCTGCATAACGCCGTCGCCGTTTTTATACATTAAGCCCAGCCGGTTTTGAATATCGGCATCGCCCTGTTCGGCCGCTTCGCGATACCCTTTTTCGTCATCAGAAATCTCCGGCGAGGGATTGCTTTCCGTCGCTGTTGTTTCCGGAACCTCCTGCTCAATATCATGATTTTGTTCAGCAAGCTCATCAGTTACAACTATAAGCGCGTTCGCGCTTTCATCCGGTTTTGTATATGCAGTGGTTTCGTTTCCGTCAACGGGGGGCTGTGTATCGCCTGGCATGGTTTCGTGACCGGCCGGAGACAGAGCCTCCAGTTTATTTTGGGCCTCTGGATGCCCCTGTTCGGCCGCGGCGCGATACCATTTTATAGCTTTTTCATTATCCCGGGGAACGCCGGAACCTTCTTCGTATATAACGCCCAGATGATATTGTGCATCGGCAAGGCCCTGTTCAGCCGCCTTCAGATATTGACTTACAAGGATTTGTTTGGCGTGGTCCTGTGACAGGGCTTCTTTCTTCTCGTCGGGAAACTCGTCCGGTATGGATGAAGCATCGGCGGCGTTTGATGGAAGGATGCGAGGGGATTCCTTGACCGCCCGGGCTGCTTCCCGCTGCTCGTCCTGCAGGGCTTTGCGCATGGCATCGAGTTTAGCCTGGGCATCCGTGTGTCCCTGCTTGGCTGCCTTATTGAACCATTTGACAGCTTCGGTAGAATCTTTTTGGACACCTAACCCGTCCTGGTACATGATGCCCAGATTATATTGCGCATTGGCGATACCCTGTTCCGCCGATTCCAAAAACCATTTTGCCGCTTCAATATGATCCAGTGCAACACCTTCTCCCTTGCTGTACATGAGGGCCAGATTGAATTGAGCCTGTGCATTACCCTGCTCAGCCGCTTTCAGATACCACTTGGCAGCCTTTACATCGTCCTGTGATACTCCTTTTCCTTCCTGATACATCCAGGCAAGGTTCAGCTGGGCTTTGGCATGATTTTGCTGGGCGGCCTTGAGAAACCAGCCGACGGCTTCAGCGTCATCCTGCGGGACGGCTTCGCCCTTCCGGTAAATTAACCCCAGATTATACTGTGCGGCGGGGTTCCCTTGTTCAGCTGCGTTAAAAATATCTTTGAATGAAGCCATAATATCTAAAGGGTTTTGTGATGGTTGTAGAAAATTTTAAAGAAGACATGACGGTAACATCATTAATGTCCGCATGCCTCTGTCTCAATCCGTCTGGAAGTCGATTTATTTGACGCACGTTCAGATCAGTGAAACACTGATCTGCGTCATTCCTTTTATATCTACGCGTTGAAATCTTTCAGTCCGTTAAAATCCAGCGTTGCGAAATAATCCTTTATGGTTTCAGCCCGGCGGATTTGGACCACTTTTCCATTTGCTCTCAGTAGCAGTTCGGCTGAACGAAGTTTCCCGTTATAGTTGAAGCCCATGGCAAAACCGTGCGCGCCGGCATCATGGATGACGAGAATATCGCCCTGCTCCAGTTTGGGCAGCTTGCGGTCAATGGCGAATTTGTCGTTGTTTTCACAAAGCGATCCGGTGACGTCGTAAAGGATATTGTGTGATTTGCGCTCCTTGCCCAGAACGGTGATGTGATGATAGGCGCCGTAAAGCGCCGGGCGCATCAGGTTGGCCATGCAGGAATCCAGTCCGGCAAATTTTTTATAGGTGTTTTTGATATGCCGCACGCGGGAAACAAGATAACCGTAGGGTCCGGTGATGTAGCGGCCGCATTCCGTAAATAGTTTTAAAGGAGCCAGACCGTTGGCCACGATAATATCATTGTATTTTTTCCTGATGCCGCGACTCATTACGTTTACGTCGATGCTTTTTTGCTCCGGCCGGTAGGGTATTCCTACTCCACCGCCGATATTGACGAATTCGAATTTGATTTTCAGCTTCTGTGAAAGCTCAACAATCAGGTTGAACAGTATTTCCGCGGTTTCCACAAAATAATAAGGGTCAAGTTCGTTTGAAGCGACCATCGTATGAATGCCGAAACGCCGAACGCCCTTGTCCCTGCATATTTTATAGCCTTCAAAAAGCTGTTCGCGGGTGAAACCGTATTTGGCTTCTTCCGGGTGGCCGATAATATGATTGCCTTTTTTCAGTTTGCCGGGATTGTAACGGAAACAAATCAGTGCAGGCAAGCCCGCACTTTTTTCCAAAAAGGCAATGTGGCTGATATCGTCCAGATTGATGATGGCCTTTAATTTTTTGGCCAGCAGAAAATCTTCCACTGGGGTATCGTTTGAGGAGAACATGATTTCTTCGCCGGTAATGCCGGTTTTCTGTGCCATCATCAATTCGGCCAGCGAACTGCAATCGGCGCCATAACCTTCCTTGTGAAGGATTTTCATCAAATAGGGATTGGGAGCAGCCTTAACGGCAAAAAATTCTTTAAATCCTTCATTCCAGTTGAAGGCGTTTATGAAAGCGCGGGCATTGTCCCGGATGGCTTTTTCGTCATAAATATGAAAGGGCGTCGGATAATCTTTAATGATATTTTCGATTTGCTTTTTCGAAAAAGGTAAAATCTTTTGAGGCATAACAG
>ENA-UPXM01001967-UPXM01001967.1-activated-sludge-metagenome-genome-assembly--contig:-NODE-1967-length-25140-cov-6.271038_pt1 | contig 25140 bp, 14 predicted proteins | sample MGYA00238178_ERZ772708 | MGnify/ENA primary metagenome ERZ772708 (study PRJEB29002, sample SAMN05720212) | activated sludge metagenome | isolation source: anaerobic digester from wastewater... | reverse complement strand
TCCCTTTTCACCCGGAACACAGAACCTTCGCGAACCCCGGCCACCAACCGATTACGCCAACCGATTACGCCGTTTTGTCTTTGACGGGTTGGGGTGCATGTCTATCTGCCCGTCTACAACCAAACGCAACCGGTTGGGCGTGGACCGGAAAAAGGTGATTGAACGAAGGTAGCTGCTTGACGGCGCGTTAGTAAAGTGAAATGCTATACATTCAACGGGGCGCAGTAAACGGATCGGCGCGTCTCGAACAGGAGGCGAGATGGTGACTCGGTTGGGCATGCTGGGAATGGTGTTGTCAATCACGATGCCGGTTTTGGCGGGGCCTGCGGTCGGGACCGATCCGAACGCCGTCGCGCCGAATGCGTGGACCATGCAACTGGCGGCGGCAAAAAAACAGGCCAGGCTGCAGAACAAACCGTTGTTGGTCGCGTGTGTCGATTTTGTCACCTGCGGCTACTCCAAGGCTTGGGATAAAAATGTGTTGCAGACGGCGGCTTGGCGCTCTTTCCTCGTTCAGAACCCGATGTTTCTCGTGATGCTGGACCGCAGCAAACTCTCATCGGCCCAGTGGCAGACTCTCACGGCCGGTTACCGCAGTGCCAGCGGGTCGTTGAGTTTTCCGACTGTTGCGGTGCATGACCCGGCAGGGCGGATCGTGCGGCAGTTTGTGGCGCACGGCGTGAACGGGGCCTCGCCCGGCTTTTACACGGTGGTGCGCGGGGCGCTTGGCGACGCGGGCGGCGATGACGGCCCGGTTGCGCCGGGAACGGTGGAATTCAGTGTGGCGGCGCAGACCGTGTCCGAAGATGACGGGACGGTCATGGTCACAGTGACCCGTACCGGAGGCGCGGCCGGCGGCCAGCGGTTCCGGTACGCCACGGTGGATGGCTCAGCCAGCGCCGGCCAGGATTTCAAAGGCCTGTCAGGCACGTTGAGGTGGTCTGACGGCGATAGTGCCAGCAAAACGTTCTCCATTCCGCTTTACAATGACGGCCGCTGGCGCGAACCGGTCGCGCGCACGTTTTCGGTGACCCTTGAGCGGCGTTCGGGTGATGCCGCCGAGGGGGTCGTCGTTCAGACCGTGACGGTGCTCGAGGCCGAAGACGGCCGGCCCCCCGTCTTCATGCCGCCATCGCCTGCGTCGGGCGCTACGCGTGCCGTGTTGGTCAACACCTCCGCCGAGATCGCGATGACGGTTCAGTCCGCGTCGCCGGTTGCCTATTCCGCGAGCGGCCTGCCGTCAGGTTTTTCGATCGATGCAACGACCGGGAGGATCAGCGGGAAGAGCCGTCGTGAAGGGGCGTATGCGGTGACGGTCCGCGCGGCGAACGACGCCGGCGAAGCATCGCTGGTCTTCACGCTGAACGTGCAGAAGGTGCCGGGGTATGTGCGCGGCAAGACGTTTCGGGGCGTGGTGTTTCAGACGTCTGACGGGGTGGCGGCCGCAGACCTTCATCTTGATGCTCTGGCCGGGGTTGTTGAGATCAAGGTCAGTTCAACCGGGAAGATCACGGCGAAGATCGAGACGGCGGCGGCCAAGGAGTCCTGGCGCGGCACGTGGGTCTCCGTTCTGGATGACGGCGCCTTTCTGGCGGTGCTGACCGGGAGCGGCGGCCGGACGTGGCCGGTGACGCTGGAGCCGGACGGCATCCTACACGGGCGCGCTGGTACGTTGGGACTGCTGGCCCGCACGGTGGCGGCTGGCCAAGCGGCGGACTTTGCCGGCGCGTATACGGTGGACATCCCCGTCGGCGTGCTTGCGTTCGACCCGCGCGATGTGCAGACAAGGCCGGAAGTTTACGGGGCGGTGACCGGCAAGGTGGGGGCCAAGGGGAAGGTGACGTACATCGGACGGCTGCTCGACGGCGAACGGTTCAGCGGTTCCGCCTCCCTGCTGGTTTTCTCGGGCGAGTCGTTGCGCGCGGCGGGATTCGACGCGGAACCGGCGAGACTGTATGGGTGTTTCCCGATCTTCAAGGCGTTGTATCGGCGAAAGGGAAGGATCAGCGCACTGGTCTGGTTGGAACACGACTGAGCCGGAGACGATGCAGCGGACGGGTTGTCTGCGCACCTGCGCAAGGGAACATCGTTTTCTTGACGGCTGTTTTTTTATGATGCCGCTGTCCGGAGTTGTTTCGGCGGCGGTTTTTGCTATTGTAACAGCGCGATAAGTGTGACGTAGGCAAGAGAGGCGGGGATGGGGGTCGGTTCAATGACGCGCATCAAACAAAAAATGTCTTTGGCATCCCGGGGGGCTCGTTATCAAACCATGGTGGCGGCGGTTTTGATGTCCGTGCTGCCGATGCTTTTGATCGGCTATGTGACGGTGTCGACCTATTTGCCCGGCGACCACTATGCACAGATCTCCAAGATCGTGGTCATCGTCATGACGGTGGTGCTGGCGGTGTGCGGCTACGCGATCCTGTACAAGTATCCGGAAAATATCGTCAAACTGCGCCACTATCTCAAAGAAATTGCGGAAGGCGAATTGCCCGAAGCGATCTCGCTGCTGAATTCCGAGGACGACCTCAAGGCCATCGAGGGATATCTCAACACCGTCCTTGAGGAGTTGCGGCGCAAAGTGCTCCATCTGGAGCACCAGCTCAGGGTCACCCGCCGCATGAAGAATGAGTTGGAGGCTCAACAGAAGGAGTTGCTGGAGGCTGAGCGACACCGCGTGATGATCCAGAGCGTTGCGGCGGCTTGCCATCACATCGGCCAGCCGACCACGGTGTTGAGTGCCCATCTGCAGATGTTGCGGACGCGCGCGACATCGGACAAAGAACGCGAGCAGATTGAAGCGTGTAACTCGGCCGTGGATTCGATCGCCGAGGTGCTTGACAAACTGCGGCGTGTCAGCGAATACCGGACCGTGCCCTACATGATCTCTTACGACGGATGTGCTACGACGCCGAACAATGCGATATTGGACATCGAGCCCCAGGGGGGCGGTAAGAATTAGGCCAAATCCTAACGCCAAACGCCTCTTTCGGGTCGGGGCCGCCTTGCGCGCATCACGCTGTTCGTATATACTACAGGCATGATAAACAAAAAGGTTCTCATGGGGGCTGTCGCGTGCGTTGCGGCCGCCATTGCCGTCAACGCGGCCTTGTGGGCGATGCGCCAGCGTTCCCGATCTGTCCCAACCGAGCGCGTGGCTGTGCGCGCGGCGGCGTGCGAGATTCTCGAGGCCAAGTGCCTGGCCTGCCACGACAGCCGCAAGCCGTTGCCGTTTTACGCCATGCTGCCCGGTCCCGGCAGCTTGGTGCGTAAGGATGTCCGCGAAGGGATCCGGCATTGGGACCTTTATGATGTCGGCCATCTGGGCGATGCGGCGACAGTCGGGCAGAAAGAGGCAGAGGAGGTCCCGCTGGGCCGTCTGATCAAGTTGCGGCGCACCGTCGCCGACGGCACGATGCCGCCCATCCAGTACCGGTTGGCGCACTGGGGTACCACGTTGAATGCCAGCGAGCGGCAGATCCTCAATGCGTGGGTGGGTCAGGTGTGGGGGGCTTGGTTGTCCGGATGGGGCCTTGGAGACGCGGCTGCTGCGGACGTGCATCCCGTGCCGCAGGCTCTGCCTTATGACGCAGCCAAGGCCGCGCTGGGGGAACGCCTCTATCATGACACCCGCTTCTCAGCAGACAACACCGTGTCGTGCGCCTCCTGTCATGCGTTTGACAAAGGGGGAACCGACAACCTGCCCTTCTCCGTCGGCGTCGGGGGACTGAAGGGTGGCGTGAATGCGCCGACTGTCTTTAATGCGCTCTTCAACATGCGCCAGTTCTGGGACGGTCGTGCTGAACATCTTGCCGCACAGGCCGGCGGACCGCCGTTGAATCCGGTTGAGATGGCCAGTAAGGATTGGGCGGAGATCGTCGCGAAGTTCGAGCAGGATGCGGCCTTGAAGACCGCGTTCACGACTGTCTATCCGCAAGGGTTCTGCGAGGCGACGCTGTGCGACGCGATCGCGGAATTTGAACGGCGCCTGATCACACCGAACGCGCGGTTCGATAAGTTCCTCGCCGGGGACTCGGCGGCGCTCTCCGAGCAGGAGAAGCGCGGCTATGCCTTGTTCGGCGCTCACCGTTGCGCCACCTGCCACGCGGGGCCGGCTTTGGGCGGGCTCTCGTTTGAGTACGCAGACCTGAAGGCCGATTATTTTGCCGGACGCGCGTTGACAGAGGGCGATGCCGGGCTGGCTGCCTTCAGCAAAAACCCGGCTGACGCTAAACGCTTCAAGGTGCCGTTGCTGCGAAACATCGCGTTGACCGCGCCTTATCTGCATGACGGCAGCCAGACGAACCTGAAAGAGACGGTGCGCGTCATGATGAAGCATCAGGTCGGTGCATCCGCCGCCGAGGCTGATCTGGATGCGCTCACCGCTTTGCTGGGTTCGTTCACCGGCGAACTCTTCGGTCAACCGCTTGTGCCCTGAATCACGCATGGTCCCGTGGTTGTTGGCGGAGGCGGGCTTGTCTTTGACACAGCGATGCCTTTGTGACAAAATCATCCTTTTCCCCTGTATGAACGACGTTTGATAGAGGAGTCCAGAGATTTATGAAAGTGACGAACGAGATGCTGGCGCTGACCGCCAACACAATCCGCTGTCTCGCGATGGACGGCGTGCAAGCCGCCAAATCGGGCCACCCGGGGGCGCCGATGGGGCTTGCCGACATCGCGGCCGTGCTGTGGCTCAAATACCTGAGGCAGAACCCGGCTGACGCCCAATGGCCGGACCGCGATCGCTTCGTACTCTCCGGCGGTCATGGCTCGATGCTGCTTTACAGCTTGCTGCACCTTGCCGGCTATGACCTGCCCCTCGAGGAGTTGGCGCGTTTCCGACAAGTGGGCAGCCGTACGCCGGGACATCCGGAATATGGTCACACTGACGGTGTCGAGACAACGACTGGGCCACTCGGCCAAGGGATTGCCACGGCGATCGGCATGGCGATCGCTGAACGCATGGCGGCGGCGCGTTTCAACGTCGCCGGCAGCGAGCCGGTGGTGGACCACCGCACATGGGTTTTTTGCGGCGATGGCGATCTGGAGGAGGGCATCAGCCATGAGGCGTGCTCGCTCGCCGGCCACCTGAAACTCGACAAGTTCGTGCTCTTTTACGACAGCAACGGCATCACGATCGAGGGCCACACCGATCTCGCGCTCAGCGACGATGCCAAAAAACGCTTCCAGGCCTACAACTGGCATGTGCTGGAGATCGACGGGCATGACTTCGACCAGATCGACCGCGCGATCCGTAAAGCGACCAAGCTGACCGGCAAGCCGGTGCTGATCATCTGCAAGACCCATATCGGCAAGGGCAGCCCCAACAAGCAGGATTCGCACGAGGCGCATGGCGCGCCGCTCGGCGAGGAGGAGGTCAAGCTGACCAAGACCGCGCTCGGGTTCGACCCCGAAAAGGCTTTCTATGTGCCGCAGGAGGTCACGACGCTGTTTCAGGAGCGTGCCTCGAAAACCAAACGCATGCAGGGCAAGTGGAAGCGCGTGTTCAAGGAGTGGGCCAAGGCCAATCCCGGTCTGGCGGAGACATGGAAGGCGATGCAGGAGGACCTGATCCCCGCCGACATCGAGAGCGCGCTGCCTGCCTTTGATCCTGCCAAGCCGGTCGCGACGCGCAGCGCGTCCGGCGTCGTGCTCAACGCGCTGGCCAAGGTGCTGCCGCAGCTCGTCGGCGGATCGGCCGACCTGGCGCCCAGCAACATGACCTGGCTCAAGGATCTGGGAGCTGTCGCGCCGGGCGACTTCGCGGGACGCAATTTCCATTTCGGTATCCGCGAGCTGGCGATGGCCGCGATCATGAACGGCATCCAGGTGCACGGCGGTTTCCGCATCTTCGGCGGGACCTTCTTCGTGTTCAGCGATTACTGTCGTCCGGCGATGCGCCTCGCGGCGCTGATGGGCCTGCCCGTGATCTTTGTGTATACGCACGACAGCTTCTATGTCGGTGAAGACGGGCCGACCCACGAGCCGGTTGAACAGCTTGCGGCGTTGCGTTGCATGCCGAACGTCACGGTGATCCGCCCGGCCGATCCGACCGAGACCGCCGCCGCGTGGGTTGTCGCGCTGAAGAACAAGAAAGGTCCAACCGCCCTGCTGCTGACGCGCCAAAACATGAAGGTGATCGACCGCACGAAACATCCTTCCGCAGCAAACGTCGAAAAGGGCGCATATACCTTGTGGCAAAGCGGAGAGGGGACGCCCGACTTGACGATGATCGCGACCGGGTCGGAAGTCGAACTGGCGCTGGATGCGGCGAAGCAGATCGAAGGCAAGAACGTGCGCGTCGTAAGCATGCCGTCGTGGGAGCTGTTCGAGAAGCAGAACAAGACCTACCGTGAACGGATCATCGATCCCGACTGCAAGCGTCGTCTGGTGATTGAGGCCGGTTGTGCGTTCGGCTGGGAACGCTACGCGGGGCCCAAGTACGAGATGGTGACGCTCGACACCTTCGGCGCTTCCGGGCCTTACAAAGAACTGGCCAAGCAATTCGGCTTTACGGTCGAGAATGTGCTTGAGAAAGCGCGTGCGTTGCTCGCTCGGTAAAGCAGAGACGGATGATCGCAAAGTCGACTTCGACTTCGCGGGACACGTTTCTTGGCCGTACGAGGTCCAGTATCGCTGGGGCGTGCTGTATTCGCTCCGGTACATAGATGTGCCGCAATCCTTGCAATTGGAATACGGTCCGCGGATTGGAATACGGTCCGCAGACCAGTAATAATGGAGCGCTCTGAAAACAAGGGTGCGCTCATTGGGCGCTACTCAAACAGTGTTCTTGTTGAAAAATGGGCGGCGGCGAAGATATTTCTGGAGGCTGCAAGGACTGGCATATGGCATGCGACAGGGAGCAAGCGATGAAAAAGATGATGTGGCTGGCACTGGCGGTGTTGTGCGGCTGCGGGCGGCCGCAGCAGACGGGGACGCAGGAACGGCAGGCGGTGATCGGCGTGTCGCTGCTGAATATGGCGAACGAGTTTATCGTCACGCTCCACGCCGCGATGCAGGAGCGCGCCGATGAGCTGGGGGTCCGGCTGATCGTCACCGACGCGCAGCGTTCGCCCGAACGCCAGGTGCAGCAGGTCGAGACCCTGATCGCGCAGGGCGTGCAGGCGATCGTGCTGAATCCGTGCGAGGTGGAGGCGAGTTCGCCGGCGGTGCTCAAGGCGCGCGCGGCAGGCGTGCCGCTTGTCAACGTCAACTCCGAGACGGCGGCGCAACCGACGGCGTTCGTGGGATCACGCGACGAGGAGTCGGCCGAACTGGCGATGGACTATATCGCGCAACGGCTGAACGGTGCCGGCGGCCTGCTGATCATGGAGGGGTACTTGGGGCAGGCGGCTCAGCTCAAGCGTAGCGCGGGCGCACGGGCGGTCTTGGCGCGCCACCCAGGCCTCAAGCTTTTGGCGGTGCAATCCGCCGAGTGGGACCGCGCCAAGGCGGTGGCCCTGATGGAAAACTGGCTGCAGGCATACGGGTCATCGATCCGTGCGGTTTTTGCGCAAAACGACGAGATGGCGATGGGCGCGCTGTTGGCGGTCGAGCGTGCCGGCCGTAAGAGTGAGATCGTGATCGTCGGGGTCGACGCGATCCGCGACGCGCTGGACGCCGTTCAGCAGGGGCGGCTGGACGCGACTGTCTTTCAGGACGGTCGCGCGCAGGGACGCGGCGCGATCGACGCTGCTTTGCGCTTGAGCCGCGGCGAGGCCGTCGAGCCTGAAACCTGGATTCCCTTCCGGTTGATCACGCGCGGCCCCGTCGACATTATGACTGAGCTTTGACCGCGCGGGAGCGGATCGCGTATACTTATGCGGATGGAAACCAATCCGTGGATCATCGGCCTGAAGGCCGCTCGCGCCAATCTGCTGCCGGGGCTCATCTTGCAAGGCGTGGCTTTCGCTTTGTTGGCGTCTTATTACCTGCTGCCCGCTGTGACGCGCGCGCTAGATGAGGTCTCTGTCTGGCAGATGCGGTACGGGGTGCCATTATCGTTTGCGAGTTACCTCTTTTTTTGCGGTATCGTTCCATACCTGTTTTGCCTGGCGCTGCCCTCGCTGCGGCCGAAGGAACCGGGCAAGGCGCTGCTCTTCGCTTTGGGCGTCTGGTCGTTCGCCGGACTGATCCTGCCGCAGTTCTACGCATTCCAGACGTATCTTTACGGCTCTGCAGCGGATGTCCGTACCCTGACGCTGAAGATCATTACGGATCAATGCGGATACACCGCCTTTTTTGCGTCGCCGTACATCGCGATCACGCATCTTTGGAAAGATCGTGGCTACCGCTGGTCTGCCATCGCGCCATTGCTGGGCCGGGGGTGGTACCGGCGTCTGGTGATCCCGAACCTAGTGATGAACTGGGTGATCTGGATTCCCAGCCTGCTGGTGATCTACAGCCTGCCTGCGTCACTGCAATCGCATGTGGCAGGCTTGATCGGCGGTTTCTGGGCACTGATGAGCCTCCAGATCGCGGCGCACACGCAGCGGACGGACCGGTTGCCCGCAGCCGTGTCGGCGGCATTGGAATAAATGTCCAGCGTTCAGCGCGGGGTGCTTGGCTCTCACGTTACGAATCCGGCCACCAACCGATTGACAGGGCCGGTACGCCCGCACTTGTCGCCTTAGTGCGGGCGTGATATGTTGGATGCATGGAATTTGACACGATTCGCGATGAGGAACTGGATGAGGCGGCGGAGGAGCGAAAGGGCTGCCTGCGGGGATGTGTCCGCCTGCTCCTGTTTCTGCTGGTGCCGCTGGCTGCCGTCGTGGCGCTGATCCCGACGCTGCTGTCAATGGACGGCGGCCGCCGCTGGGCGCTGACCTCAATCAACGCGGCCGTTGCGCCGGCGCGCGTGTCGTTCGAGCGCTGGTCCCTGGGCTGGTTCCGTGCGCCGGTCCTGGAGGCTTGCTCGTTCAGCGACCCGCAGCACGGCATCGCGGTCACAACCGAGCGCGTCGCGTTCGATCGCGGGCTGCTGCGCCTACTGCCCGTCGGCGTTCTCAATCTGGGCGAGGTGACGCTCGGTGCGCCTGTGCTTGATTTTGACCTCGCGCCGCCTCCCAAGCAAGCGGAGCCGAGTACAAAAACGGTAAAGAAAAAAAAGGGTTTCTTTTTCCTGCCGGTCGTCGATGTCGCGGTCAATCTGAATGTGACGGGCGGACGGGCGACGATCCACAACGGCGGTGCGGGTCGCTGCGTGGCGGAGCAGGTGGAAGGGCGCGTGGCGTTGACCTCGTACCGCAAGCCGATCCTGGTGCAGACGCGCATGCAGGTGGGCGGCGGCTTGCTGGCGCTGGAGGGGCGCGTTCAGAGCATCCGCGACCTCTGCAAGGGCGTTGATCTGGAACAGCCTGAGCGCATGACGCTGAAAGCCGTCGGCGTGGATCTCACGGCGTTCGCACCGCTTATCCAGTACGCGACCGGCGATGCGTGGATCCGCAGCGGCACGGCGGAAGGCGCGCTGACCGCCACGATCCGCGGTCAGGCGCAGGGAACGATCTCGGGCGGCCTGGCTGTCAGCCGGCTCTCGGTCGGCGCGCAGGGCGAAAAGCCGTCGCCGCCCGGTGACGTGGCGCTGATGGTGGACATCGGAGTTGACGGCAGGACGTTTACAATCACCCAGTTCAACCTGGCCTCGCCATGGGTGCGCGCCGAGGCGAAAGGCACGCTGCAGGCGGCTGAGAAAAAAGGCAGGGTGACGGGTGCGGTGGGCGGCAAGGCCACCGTGCAACTCGCGGCGCTGGCGCGAGATTTCGGGCCGGCACTCGGACTGTCCAAGACCTTTACGATGAGCAGCGGCGAACTGCGCGCCGATGTGTCGGTTGAGGGCAGTGACACGGCGTTGCAGGTGCAGGCGGACGCCGTGACGGCCGGCCTTGCGATGAAGGCCGGGACGCAGCCGATCACGTTCAAGCCAGAACCCTCGCTGCAGGTGAAGGCGCGCTTCCCGTACGGCGCGTGGCCCGAGGTGGAGCGCCTGCATCTCAAAGCCCCGTTTGCCGATGTGTATGCCAGCGGTCGCTTGGATGCGGCGACCCTTAAAGCGCAGGTTGATTTGACGCGGTTTGGCCGCGACGCCACGCGCATCTTCAAGGCCTGTCCGCCGATGGTGGGGTCGATCTACCTCGACGCCTCCAGCCGGCGCGAAGGGGCAGGCGTGGCGCTCGCCTCGTTCCTGAAACTGTCCGAGGTGGCGGCAGAGGTGCGGCCGGGCCAGCGCACGGTGGTGCCGCAGGGGACGCTGAAACTGACCGGGCGCGTGCCGCTGCAAGGCGACGAGCCGCAGGCTGAGCTGCGCGATGCGACGGTCGAGTTGGCGCTCGAGGGCGGACGCGCTTCCGGCTCGTGCCAGCGACTGGTGCCGGCTGGCGCGGGTCGTCCTTTGCAGGTGCGCGGGTTCACCCTGTCCAGCGACATGGACGTGGCCAGCGCGCGCCGCCTGCTGGGCGGCTTTCTGCCGGTTGCCGTGCAGCGCCGCTTGTCGGCGTGGCAGGGCCGTGTGGCTGCCAATGCGACGGCCGAAGCTGCGGGGGACGAAGTGAAGGCGCGCCTGAATGCCGCCGGGCTCGCGCTCAGCGCACGCGTCGAAGACGGCGTGTGGCGCGTGCCGGATGTGCGGGTTGAGGGCAGCGTGACGCGCGACAGCGCCGCGCGCGGGACGATACTCGCGTTGACTGCGCAGGGCGGGGCTACGCTGGAACGCGACGGCGAAGTTGTATTCGCCGAGCCGGCGGCGCGCGTGTCGGCGGAGGCGGTCGTCACCGCAGGCGGGGCGGGTGTCAAGGTTTCCAAGCTGGATGTGGCGAGCAGCGTGTTTGCGATGGAGTCGGAAGCGGCGGCGAGCGAGTTGGCCGGGCGCTGCCTGGTGACGGCGCAGGGCCGGGCGGCGCTGGACGCCGGTGCGGTGACACGGCTGCTGGCGGCCAAGGGCATCGATGAGATGACGTTGACCGGGCGTGAATTCCGGCCGTTCCGGTTTGCCTCGCCGCTGGCGGGCGGACTGTCGACCGTGCTGTCAGAGGGCGAGCTTGATGCAGCCGCGCATGTGGGGGCGCTCGCCGGGCTTGGGCTGCGCGCCGGCCCTGCGGATGCGGCGTTCCGCTTGTCCAAGGGCGTGCTGCACGTCGGGTATGAGCCGGTGCTCAACGGCGGCCGGCTGCGGCTGGTGCCCGAGCTCGCGGTCGGCGGGCGTGGGGATGGCACGCTGACGGTGCCGCCGCGCACGCGGGTGCTGGAGCGTGTGGCGCTGACGCAGGAGATGGTTGACTCGTTGCTGGTGAACCTGAATCCGTTGTTCCAGGGCAGCCGCGTGCGCGGCGGAACGGTGACGCTGGATCTGCGGAGCTGCCGCATCGAACCGGGAAAGGCCCCGGAGCACGGGGTGGCGGCGGACATGGAGGTCACGCTCGAAAACCTGAAGCTCGAGCTGGGGCCGTCGCTGCGTGATCTGCTCGGCATGATCAAGGTCAAGACGCGCGTGTACGAGGTGGCGCGCCTGCCGCTTCACGTGGCGATACGTAATGGACGGATTCAGGCAGATCCTGTGCGCATGGTGATCGAGCAGCAGCCGGTGATTGTCGGCGGTTGGGTAGCTTTTGACGGCGCGGTGAACTATGTGATCGAGGTGCCGGTGACGGAACGGCTGGTCGGCTCGGCGGCGTCCCGCGTGCTCAAGGGCACATCCATCAAGATTCCGGTCACAGGCACTGTGGATGAGCCGCGTCTCGATACGCGCGCGCTGCAGAACATGCTGGGCAACCTGCTGAAGAACGCAGTCGGCGAACAGGCGATCGAGCGGGTCGGCGGCTTCTTGGATAAGCTGCGTCAGGAGCTGTCGAAGTAGCGTCCCGTCAGGGCGCATACGGCAGCGGCTCGCAGAGCGCGGCCAGGTTCGCGGGGGGCGTTCCGGACGGGATTTCGCAGCCGGCCATGACCATGTGCGGGTTGCCGAGCGCGGCATAGCTCTGCGTGACTGCGGCGCGGATGCGCTCGGGCGTGCCGTGCAGCACGTCGCCCACCGGGTCGATACGTCCCGCGATGGCAGTATGCGGTCCCATGCACCGACGCGCGGTGACGGGGTCAACCATGTGGTCGATGTCGAGAATGTCCACGTTCAATTCGGCGAGATGCGGCAGCAGGTGCGTGATGTTGCCGCAGATATGGAGTTTGGCGAGTCCGCCGCTGGCTTGGATCGCTTCGACCAGTCGTTTCTCCAGCGGCCAAACCCGTTCGCGGTAGAGTTCCGGCGGTAACTGGCTGGCAATGGCATCGCCGATCCCGATTGTGTCCGCCCCTTCCGCGAGCTGGGCACGGGCAAAGCGGATGGCCGTTGCGGTGCAGCGTTCCATCAGGTTGAAGGCTGCGGCCCCGTCGTCCATCAGGTCCAGCAGGAAATCCTGCACGCCGCGCAGGTCTGCGGCCTCCGCGACCGGACCTTCAACCCAGCCGAGGATCGAGCAGGTGCCGCCGAGCAAACGCTTGAATTCGCGCACGGCGAGCAGGCGGTCGAGCATGCGCTCGGAGATGTACGGGTCCGGGGCGTCGCGCAGGGGCGAGAGATCGTGGATGTCGCTGAGCGGCGGGCGCACGAGGCAGGGCGCGTGGTCCTCGATGTACTGGATCTCGGCGCCGAAACCTTGGGTCTCGCGGTAGGGGTCAGAGATCGCGCTCACCTGGTCGAAGCCGAACTGCTCGCGGCAGCGGAGGTTGGCCTCCACCAACACGCGCCAGTCCGAGGCGAAGGCGGCGTAGTTCGAACCGATGTGTTCGGCCGCAAACTGCATGAGGATCGGCACGCGCGGCAGCATGTCCGTGGCGCGGCCGTGGACAGTAGCGAGATAGCGTTCAAGTGAGGTCATAAGGCGTTTGAAGGTGTTTCGGTGTTATAGTAAATCCATTACAACCATAGCGGTCTTAAGAAGCCTCGTCTTGTATAAACCATCCGTGTTTTTGTATGCTTTCACCATGAAACAGCTTTCAGTCATGGCCCGTTTTTTGCGGCGCGTGCAGCCGGAGCACGGTGTGACGCAGTTGCTGGACGCGCTGCCGGACGTGTCGGTGTTCGTGAAAGACCGTCAGGGCCGTTTTGTGTACGTCAACCCGCGCGGCTGCGAATACTGTGGGGTCAGGTGCGCGGAGGACGCGGCCGGTAAAAGCGACCGCGATTTCTTTCCGCCCGGTCGGGCCGAGCGTTACCGTGCGGACGACGCGCGGGTGATGAAAGACGGGCAGCCCGTGTTGAACCGTATCGAGCCCGAGCCGTGCGCCCAGGGGTCGCCGCGCCTGGTGGTGACGAGCAAGTGGCCGCTGCGTGATGCGGCGGGACGCGTGATCGGTGTCATCGGCTGTTCGCGCGAGGTGGCGGAGCGCGCGCCCGTGTCGCTGGGCGCGAGCCGCGTGGCGCGTGCTGTGGCGCTTTTCTATGCGCGCTGTGGCGAGAAGCTGACGGTGGCGCAGGTGGCGCAGAGCGTGGGGATTTCGGTGAATCAATTGGAGCGCCTATTCCGCGGGGCGCTTGGCGAGACCCCGCAGCGCTGTCTGCTGCGTATCCGGGTGGAGCAGGCAGGACGGCTGTTGCGCGAATCGCGCATGAGGCTGGCCGAGGTGGCGCAGACCTGCGGTTTCTATGATCAGGCGCATCTGAGCCATGCCTTCGCCGCCGAGATCGGCTGTTCGCCCTTGGCGTACCGGCGCCGACACCAGGCGTAACGAGGTGTGCTGTGTGGACTGTCGGAAACGATCAAAAAGAATCAGAATAAATCATAAACGTTCAAAAGCAATCAGATTGCGCTTGCGTCAAAAGATGGAATCGGGTATAAGCAGGCGGCGTTTTCACAGCCGCTCCGGATCGGACGGGAAAGGACGACGCCATGAACTATGCTTATCTGCATCCGCGCGATGAGATCGCGCTGACGCTGTCGCGGATTTACCGGTATAAAATGACCACGACATCGGGAGGCAATCTCTCGATCCTGGATGAAAATGGCGACATCTGGATCACGCCTTCGCGTGTGGATAAGGGGACGCTCAAGTCCTCGGACATCGTGTGCGTGAAACGTGACGGCAGCGTGACGGGGTCCCACGCGCCGTCGTCGGAGTATCCGTTCCATCGTGCGATCTATGAGGCGCGCCCGGACATTCGCGCGGTGGTGCATGCGCATCCGATGGCACTGGTCGCCTTTTCGATCTCCAAGAAGGTGCCCGAGACCAAACTGATCCCGCAGACATACCGCTGGAACGGCCAGGTGGGCTTCGCGCCGTACGGCGTTCCGGGCAGCGAGGATCTGGGCCAGAAGATCGCCGCCAAATTCGCGGAGGGTTTTGACAGCGTGGTGTTGGAGAGCCACGGCGTGTGCTGCGGCGGCAAGAACCTGCAGGACGCCTTCCAGCGCTTCGAGACGCTGGAGCTGTGCTGCAAGACCGAGATCAAGGCTTCCACGCTGGGCGCGCCGAAGTTTCTGACCGACCAGCAACTTCAGCTCGAGAGCAAGTCCGACGTGCGCCTGCCGGCCTTCGCCTATGATCCGGAGATGATGACGGTGCGCGAAAAGGAGCTGCGCAACGCGCTCTGTCAATTTGTGGAACGCGGCTACCGCCAGCGCCTGCTGACCGGCGCAACCGGCACCTTTTCGGCACGGATCGACGCCGACTCGTTTCTGATCACGCCGCGTCCGCTCGACCGGTTCAGCGTGCTGCCCGAGGAGATCGTCATGATCCGCAAGGGTAAGTGCGAACAGGGCAAGACGCCCAGTCATGCGGTACTGGCGCATCAGGCTGTCTATGCCGCGCACCCGGAGGTCCATGCAGTCATCAACGCATGCCCGCTGAACGCGCTGGCCTTTAGCGTCTGCCACAAGGCGATCGACACGCGCACGTTGCCGGAGTGCTACATTTTTCTGCGCGAGGTGGGCTTGCTGCCCTTCGAGACCACGTTCAACGATTACGAGGCGATGGTCCGTCACATGTCCCTGCGCCATCCCGCCGCCGTGCTCTGCAACAACGGGGTGATGGTGCTCGGCCGTGACATCCTTTCGGCGTTTGATCTGCTGGAAGTGCTGGAGTGTTCGGCCGAAGCGATTCTGGATAGCTTGCCGATCGGGGGCTTTGTTCCCATGGGGCAGCCGGTGATCGACGAGATCATCCGGGCCTTCAACCTGCCGGCATGAGGCGGGCGGAAACCGGTCAAAAGGTGTAAAATTGCGGTCATTTCACGCATTGTCAGCGTTGTGTTCTCCCCGCTATACTGTCGCCGTTATCATCACACATCGGTACGAAGGCAATGAGGAGGTTCGCATGGGGGCTCTGGCTGCGGCATTGGTCAGTTTGACTTTGGGCAACTGGCAGGTGACTTTTCAAGAGGCGGACGCGCGTCTCGACCTGGTGAACGCGTCCGGCGAGGCGCGCGTCAGCGGCACGCTGACCTTTACGTCCGGCGGTCAGGACTGGCGGGTGGTGGCACCGCGCGACGCGGTGACGAACCGCCTCGCGCTGCTCGATCCCCGCGGCAATGTGCAGGGATATCTGGCGTTTCAGGGCGAGGGCGATCGCCTCTCGTTGCTGGCCTACCACCGCACCGCGCAAAGTTATGCCGGGCAGTTGCGCATGACCGGCAGCGTCGCGTTCACGCCGGACAGTTTCGCCTGCCGCACGCAGCCGCTCAAAGGCTCGCGCGTGCTCCAGATGGGAACCGGCCGGCCGGATACAGACCTCAATGATTCGCTTTTCGATCCGGAACGCGACCGCAGCCTGCTGCTGCGCGGCGGTTCCGCGCGGCGGCTCGCCACACAAGGGGGCGGGCGTTACGGGCTTACGTTGGACGCGGCGATCCACGAAGCTGCTGAGGCGGTTTGGAGCTTCACGGTCGAGCGCGACTACTACCGCTCTCGCTACGTGCCTTATTACAAGCCCATCAACCGCACGCGCTGTCCGTCGCCGCCTACCGGTTGGATGTCGTGGAACATCTATTTCGACAAAGCCACGGCCGAGGACAATCTGGCCGAGGCGCGCGTCGGCCAGAAACACTTGCAGCCATTCGGCTTGGAGTTCTGGCACATCGAATCTTGGCAGGACAACTCCGATTCGCTGCCGGTCAGCAATTTCGACAACCTCAGTCTGACGCCCAATCCGCGCCAGTTCCCGCTCGGCATGAAGCGTCTGGCCGATGACATCCGGGCACTCGGCTTCAGGCCGGGACTCTGGACCGCGCCCTTCGGCACCGGCAGCACCAACTTCTATCTGGCGCACAAAGCATGGTTCCTGCACGGTCCAGACGGCAAGCCGCTCTCGACCTGGAACGGCAAATTCACCATTGATCCGACGCATCCCGAAATGATCAACCACCTGCGTGAAATCCATCGTATCGCCTCGCGTGAGTGGGGGTATGAGTATTTCAAGATCGACGGCATGTCGGGCCGTAACCAAGGGTACTGCGCCCATTTTTTCGAGCGGCCCGAAATCCGTGCCTGCTTTAAAGATCCGGCCTGCCCGGATCCCTTCGAACGCTGTGTGCGGGCGTTTCGCGAGGGCATCGGCGAAGACCGCATGTTCCTGGCCTGCCAGGGCCATTTCACCGGTCCCGAGGCCGCTTATGCCGACGCTTCACGCACCGGCGCCGATATCGTGCACCCGAATCAGCCGCCCAAATGGCCGAACCTGCTGAATCAGGCGCGCTGCACGCTCAACCAGATTTTCGCCAACAACATTGTTTTCTTTGCCGATCCCGACACGCTGATGGTCGGCGATTACCTCGGGATCGAGCAGGCGCGACTGGCTGCAACGGTCGTGGCGCTGCCGGGGCAGATGATGTTTTCCGGCGACAAGCTCGCCGAGCTGAAGCCGGAGCGCATGCGGCTGTTGCAGCAGGCGCTGCCGGTCTGCGACGTGCGTCCGCTGGATCTCTTCCCGGTCTTCGACATGCTGCCGGTCTGGGCGTTGCACGTGCGTCGTCCGTTTGCGGAGTGGCAGGTGGTGGCGCTGTTCAACTGGGACGATAAAGATGCGGAAATCGGTTTTTCTTTCGACGAGCTGGGCTTGGATGGGGCCGCCGACTACGCACTCTATGAGTTCTGGACCGGCACCTATCAGGGCGTGCGCAAAGCGCGCTTCGACATGCCGGTGCCGGGGCATGGTGTACGCCTGCTGGCGGTGCATCGCGCCCAGGCCGTGCCGCACATCCTCAGCAGTGACCGCCACATCACGCAAGGCGGGGTGGAGTTGACGAGCCTGGCCTGGGATGGTGCGCGCAACGCGCTGACCGGTTCGGTCAAGGCCGTCAAGGATCATGCGCTCACGCTGCGCTTCCGCGCGCCGCAAGGGTTCGCGCTCGCCTCGGCACAGTCCGGCGACGGCATCACCTGCCAGGCCGCGGCGGAAGCCGGCGAGGTGGTCGCGGTGAAGCTGCTCAGCACGACCTCGCAGGAGGTCCCCTTCACGCTGTCATGGAAAAGGGAGTAAACGCCGCTGATGCGGCAAGCTTTCCGCCATGACGTCTGAGCCGATTACCGCATTCACCTCGCAACAACTCGCCGCTCGCTATGCCAGTCACGGCATGACGCCCCGTTTAGCCAGGTGCCTGCTTGCGTCCGCTGTGCGCTTCGGCGTCTGGCCCGATCAAGACACGACCCTTTCCGCGCGCTGGTTGAGAGACTTGCGTAACTACCTGCATATACCGGTGCTGTCGGTTCTGGAACGGCGTACCTCGGCAGGCGACGGGTTTGAAAAGTTCCTTTTTGCGGCACCTGATGGCGCACGCTTTGAGTCGGTTCTAATCCCGCTAGCCCACCGGCAAGAAGACCGAAAGGCGGTTGTCTGCGTCAGCTCTCAATCGGGCTGCGCCATGGGGTGCACGTTCTGCGCCACCGGTCGTCTGGGCTTTTCGCGTCATCTGGAAGTCTGGGAAATCGTTGCGCAGGTGGCGCAGCTCCGCCGGGAGTCCTCGTTCCCCGTGCGCGGTGTGGTCTTCATGGGCATGGGCGAGCCGCTATTGAATCTCGACGCGGTCCTGCAGGCCGCGAGGATTTTCTCGGAACCGTGTGGGCTGGCGATCTCCGCCAAGGCGATCACGCTTTCCACGGTGGGCATCGTGCCGGCCATCTTGCGGCTAGCTCGGGAACGTCAGCCTTATCGTCTGATCGTATCACTCACCTCGGCCGACCCCGACAAGCGCCGGCGCGTGATGCCCGTCGAAGCCCGGTATCCCTTGAGTACGTTGCGTGACGCCTTGGCGGCGTACCACGCGGCGACCGGGCGACGCATGACGCTGGCCTGGACCCTGATCGCAGGCTTTAACACCTCCGAGGAAGATGCGCAGCAGTTGGCGGATTGGGTCGGCGAATTGCCTGTACAGCTCGACCTTATCGATGTCAACGACGCGACCGGGCGTTTCGCGCCGCCCGACGACGCGGAGCGCAATGCTTTCCGTGATGCGTTGCGGCGGCATCTGGCGGCACCGGTGGTGCGCCGCTACAGCGGCGGCAAAGACATTGAGGCCGCCTGTGGCATGCTCGCCGCCCAACTGCGAGGTGCGATCTGAGCGGTCATGATCCGATCTCCGCCATCATGTCGCGGAAACAGGCAGGGCAGAGTCCGTGAGAGAGCTGCGGAGGCGTGGCCGTTTCGAACTATCGGTGGGCGGTGTGAACAGCATGGTAGAGGAAGCGGGTGCCGAGCGGCGGCAGCGGCGCTGGCGGCACCGTGTAGTGGTGCAGGAGCGCGGCGGCTGCGACAGCCTTCGTCAGCTCAGGATCGGGGTTGAAGCCGCCCACGCGCCAGAGCGTGCCCCAGCCGTCCAGCCGATAGCCGCCGATGAAACCATCTTCGATGCCGGCCACCAGCACGGTGGCCGGTGCGTTCGGCGTGGAGGGCGTGCCGCGGTTGACCGTGCTCGCCGTCCGGGCGACACGCGCGGCGAGTTCCGGGCCGAGCCAGACGTTCCCGGTTTCGGTCACATGCAAAGGCTCCGGCGGTTGGTCGACCTCGCCGGCCTGGATGGGCAGGCGCAGGCGGTGAAGACCTCCCGGGCCGATATGCTCGCTCTGCCACTTTTCGCCTTGGCGGAACACCGCACGGTGAAAGGAGTAGGCGGCGGTCTCCCACCAGATGCCGCCGTGGTTGACATACGCGCGCACGGCATCGAGCGTTTCGCGCCAGCGGCCGGGGCCCGGCGACAAGAGGGATTCGCCGTACGGGTTGACGATGGTGAAGATCCTTTCCGGGCCTGCGGCAAGGGCGGCGGCCAGTTCGTCATGCGTCGCGAGTGTGCGCACCGGCAGACCGTGCAACCGCACCAGTTCCGAGGCTGCCAACGCGGTGCGCCAGGCGGCTGGCGTGACGGCAGTCAAGGCCGGCGCGATGCCTGGGCCGAGATCGATCACGGCGACCGCGGGTTTCGGGCCGGGCCAGTCGCGCGGCGCGAGCGCGGCGCGTTCAGTCGGCGGCGGGATGCGTGTGACACTGCCGCGCGGCGGCAACGTGAGGCGCAGCATGCCGTCGGTCGCGCGGAAGCGAGGCTCAGGCGCGCCGTCGAGCAGGAAGTCGGTCGCGTCGTTGAACGGCACGGGCACCGTGACGACGGCCCCGGGATGTCCGAAGAGCCACAGTTCGGAGCGGTCGCCGCTGTTCTGCGTCACGTAGCCGGTGCCGTCTGGCGCGAGGCCTGCGGTGAGCCCCGGCGCGTCGGCGCGAAAACCGTAGGCGGGCAGCGCTGTGCCCGCGACCGTGCGCGGGGTGTCGCCGAGATTGCAGCGCAGGCGCACGTCGCCGTAGGTCGCATCGAGCGTGCCGTCATCCGAGGCGCTGCGCGGGTCGCCGCTGGCGGCCAGCAGCGGGGCGCGGTCGTGCGCGAACGCGCGCAACGGTTCGCCCAGATAACGGGCGCAGACCGATTGCTGGAGGCGGGCAAGCCAAGCCAGCCATTGGGCGTGTTCGTCATGTGTGAGCATCTCTGCCGTGGCGCGGAAACTGAGGCTGTAGCCGAGGCCGAGGGTCCAGGAGAGCACCTGATCGTTGGTGACGAATTGTCCGAGGTCATGGTGCAGGAAGATCGCCTTGTCGTGCATCAGCGCGAGAGCCAGCGGAAAAATCTCCCACGTGTCGGCCGGGTAGGCGGTTTTGAAGAGACGCGCCCAGGCCGGCCCGTTCTCGGTGGGCACGAGACCCCAGCTCAGGCCGCTGAGCAGGGTCTGATAGTTCGCCACGCGGTCCCAGCCATTCTCGGTGCCAAGCGGAACGATGCGGCTGTCCTCGTCGTTCATGGCGATCATGCCTTCGCTGTAGGCGTAAGGACGCGGTGCGGCGGGGTTGGTGTCGTAGTGCCAGCCGCGCGCGCCGCACTGGTCCTGGAAGAGGATGTCAACCGGGAACTCGCGCGTGAACTGATGCACGGTGACGCGGTTGGCCGCCTGAACGGCGGGATGCCACAGGGTGATGGTCCAGCCCGTGTTGTCATGGTAACGCTCGTGACGCGGCTTACCGTCGAGTCCTTTGAGCAGAGGCGCGTCCCCCTCGCGCGCGAAGGTCGGCCCTTTGGGGTCGTCGCACCACCAGGTGGGGTTGGTGTAGGGCGAGACCAGGTGGCCCATGGTGCGTGCACGGGCGAGAAAAGCGCGCAGTTCGTCGGGCGTGCCGAAGGACGGATGGGGCGGCAGATGGTCAGGGTACTCTTTGTCGAAACCACCTTTGAGGTAGTCCGCGAAGTGGACCAGCGTGGGCACCGGCAGACGTTCGAGGGCGGCGTTCTTCTCGCGGCAGGTGCCGCGCAAGTAGAGCAGGGGGGCCCTCTTGAGGCGGGCGAGCGTGTCGGGGGCGAGCTTGTCTGCGAGCGGACGGGTGAGGCCGTTGGCCGCGGCGTAGCACGCGAGGTCGTCGTAAACGGGCGTGCCGAGCGTCATGCGCACGGCGGGCGTGCGCCAGGTGGCGCCGGCCGCGACGTAAGTGTGGAAGGCATGTTCGCAGGTGCCGCCCCGCTCATCGCCGCCACACCCCAATTCGCCCGGCACGAAGATGGCGTCGGGGGACGCGGCGGCGGCCCACGGCAGCGAAGTCGTGCGCGGCTGCACGCGGTAGAGCGCGGCGCGTCCGTGCGCCGAGTCCAGATGCATGAAGTCGGAAAAAGCTACCGGATAGGAGAGCGTGTAGCTGTAGAAACGGGTTGGCCGCAGCACGCTGTGAAACGAAAAACCGCCGACCTCGAACCAGTGCCCGCCGGCTTTGACATACGCGCGCAGGGTGTCGAGCGCATCGGGCAGGCCGTCGTCGGCCGGCACGGGGATCGATTCGCCATAGGGGTTGAGGATGCATAGATAGTCCGGCGCGTGCGCGGCGGCCAGCATCTCATGCGGCGAGGTGAGTTCGGTGAACGTTATGCGGCCGCGCGAGCGGGCTGCGACGGCCGACAGGCTCTCGCGCCATTCGGCCACCGCGACCTCGCTCCAGGAGCCGCGCTCCGGTCCGTTGACGAGGCTGACGAGGCCGATGCGGGTGCGCGGCGTGTCGGGCATGGCGGCGAGTTTAGCGACGGTGGCGGTGATCAGCGCGAGAACGGTGGGGGCCTCCTCTTTGCGCACGCCGCCGCCGATGCGCCAAAGCCCGCCCTGCGTCCCGCCGAGGCGGCTCGCCGATAAGTAGGGGCCGTTCGCGGAGTCGACCAGCACGAGATCGGCTTGCGCGGCCACGGGCGGGCGGTTGACGACGGCTGAGGCCTGTCCGGTGCGGGCTGCCACTGCGGGGGGCAGCCAGCGTTTTCCCGCCTCGGTCACGACGAGCGGTACGGCCGGATCATGGACCGCGCGCTGAACGAGATTGCCGCCGTAAAGCCGCCTGTATCCAGAGGGACCAGAGCCGACGGTGCGCCAGCCGGATGGACGGCTTTCGGGCTGCGGTTCAAAGAACCTGCGGTTCAGCGCTAGGCCGATCCCGGTGTTGCCGTTGTGGGGCATAATGAACCGAACGACCGACTCAGGCGCGAAACGCAGGCGTCCGGGCAGGTCGAGGCGCAGCAACGCCTGCGTGGCGGGTGTGGCGTCGGCGGTGAGTTCGATGCCGTCAGGCTGCGGGCGAGCGCTGACGCGCACCGTTATTTCAGGTGCACGGTACGTGAAGGTCCATTCATCCTGGCCGGGACCCGGCGCACAGGCGAAGGAACGGAGCGCATTGGTGATGTGGAAACAGGAGGCGTCAAGTGTCGAGCCGTCGGCGAAACGGGCCGACCAGAGACCGCTCTCACCGCTGTGCCAGACCGATTCTGTGTGGTCGGGCAGCGTGACGGCCGTGATCGCACCGTGATCAGGACTGAAGGCGACACAGCCCGCCGGTGTGTTCAATAGCGTTGGGGCGGCGTGCAGCAGCGAGATGGGGAGCAGCGCGGTCCATGCAAGGTGTGGCTGAGCCATAAGTCTCCGTGTGTTGACAAGTCGTGGAAGCGCCGACAGTTTACACTGGGCAGCAAGCGGCTGGCAACCACTGACCGAACTCGTATCCCGTTGTGTCCTCATTGCGTTTGACACGTCAGGCGCGATACCGGCATAATGGGCGCACACCCGTAAGGCAGTCGCCCAACGGGTGAGGGTCTGGAGTCTACGATGAAAAATGGAACGCGAATCTTGTTGGCCGCTGCCGTGTGCAGCGTTACGTGTGTGTTGAGCACGTTGGGAGCGACACGCATCATCTCGGTCTATGTGGAAAGTTTCGCTGAGCTGCAGAAACAGGTCGCGGTGGGGGCCGGGGCGTTCCAGGCACCGATGCTCGCGGCGTTGCCGATGATGATGACCGGCGGCTTGCCCGGTGCGGCTCAGATGGACAACAGCAAGCCGGTCGCGATACACTTGCTCGCGCTCGAGGGCGGTGAAACCGGCACGGTCATCGAGGTGACGCCCGGCACCGCGCCGGATGCCTACCTCAAGGCTTTGGCCGGGGCGGCCGAGGGGGTGTTGCCAGAGCCGAAGGACGGCATTTACGCGCTGGGCAAGGGCATGTCGGCAAAGATTGCGGGCGGACGTCTGTATTTCGTGACACGCGCGAAAAAGCCGGCCGTGCTGCTGGGGGCGGATCTCGCGGCGTACTCCGAGTTGCCGACTTTGCCCGGCGTGCTTCGCGTGTCGGTCGAGCCGCAGGCAGTGGTGCCTCATCTGAAGAAGGCGGTGGCGTCCATGCCGGTGCGGGGCAACGCGCCCGACGCCGAGCGGCAGCGCCGCACGATTGAGCGCATGCTGGGTTTCTACGGCGAGCTGCTTGACCAGCTCGATGCGCTGCATCTGGGGCTCAACATTCAGGCCGAAGGGGTGTTCATTCGCTCGCGCCTGATCCCGCGCGCCGGATCAGATCTGGCGGCGCTGGCGCTGTCCGGCAAGCCCGCTTCCGCCAAACAGCATGCGTTTCTGGAAAAAGAGTCGCTGTTCAGTTATGCGGCGGGCGGGTCGGTCATGCCGAAAACGCTGGAGAACGCGCTCATTGAGATGTACGCCGGACTTGCCGCCTCGTCGCCGATGTACAGCGGTGTGACAACCAATGATTTAGCCGCGGTCATGAGGCAGTCAGTTGCGCTGATGGGCGCGCCGCGGGCCTACACCGTGAGCTTGCCGAAACCGGACGGCGCGCTGCATGTGCAGGGATGCTGGCAATTGGACGATCCTGCCGGCTATTTGGAATCTCAGCTCGCCGCGATGAAAGAGCCGTTCTTCGTCTCGATGATGGGGCAGACCGGCGTCAAGGTTTCAGAGCCTGTCACGCGAACGGTCGCCGGCATGAAGGCGTATGACTGGAAGCTGGATATCGATGAGCGGGCGATGGAGAAAACCACGCGGGCCGCGTTGCCGGCTGACATGCCGGCCGAGAAAGCCGACGCCGCCGTGGCGGCGCACCAGCAGACTCTGCGTATGCTGAAGCCGCTCTTCGGCAGCGGCTACACCTATGCGGCCGGTGGCAAGGATCTGGTTTTTGCCATGGGCGGCGAGGCCATGATCGAGGACGCAGTCACGCGCGCGAAGGGCTCGTCTGGCGCTTCTGAGGAGGCCGCGCGGATCGAAGCGCTGCTGGCGCCGTCAGCCGATCCGCACAGCATGGGACGAATCGCGCTGAGCCGTATCATAGCGCTTGCCCTGGCGGCGCGCCCTGGCATGGCGGATCTCGCGAAGGGGATTCCGGCAGGCGAGGGGATCGTCTTCGCGGGCTGGCCGTTCAAGGGCGAGTTGCTTTCCGCCATGCTGATCCCGGCCTCTGAAATCAAGGCCGTCACGGCCGGTGTCATGGCCGGTCAGGCGGCTGCCCGGCAGCGTAATGCGCCGGCACGGCCGCCTATCCCGGATAATTTTTAACCTCACACCTAAACGAGCAAGGAGAGACATCATGGAGCGCATCTCGTATTCACGTCGTTCATTTATCACGCGCACAGGCCTCGCATCGGCATGCACGGCTTTTCCGTTCCTGCGTGTGGCGGGACAAGCCAGCCCCAATGAAAAAGTCAACCTCGCCTGCTGCGGGATCGGCAATCAGGGCGGGAGCGATGTCAATGCGCTGTTCGGCACCGGGCTATGCAACATCGTGGCGCTGTGCGACACGGAGATGGGTGGCAAACGGACGCAAAAAACACTGCAAAAATTTCCCAACGCGCCGCGTTTCACCGACTTCCGCAAGATGCTCGACAAGCACGACAAGGAGATCGACGCGGTGCTGGTAGGCACGCCGGACCATTCGCACTTCGTGATCACGATGGAGGCGATGCGCCGCGGCAAGGGCGTGTTCGTAGAGAAGCCGCTGGCCCATTCTTTCCATCAGATCGACCTCCTGATGGCGGCCGAACAGAAATACAAAGTCGCTACGCAGATGGGCAACCAGGGGCACTCCGACGCCAACTACTTCCAGTTCAAGACGTGGCAGGAAGCCGGTGTCCTGGACAATGTGACCAAGTTCGTGGCGCACATGAACGGTGGACGCCGCTGGCACAAATGGAAGGGTGATCCCGCTGCCATCCAAAAGGCGATCGCGAAACAGCCGAACACCAACAACGTGGATTGGGATACCTGGCTGGCGCATGTCGCGGAGCACGACTTCACCGAACAGTACCTGAACGGCGACTGGCGCTGTTTCTATGAATTCGGCAACGGTGCCTTGGGCGATTGGGGCGCGCACATTCTCGAT
>ENA-UPXM01001954-UPXM01001954.1-activated-sludge-metagenome-genome-assembly--contig:-NODE-1954-length-25300-cov-8.992157_pt1 | contig 25300 bp, 25 predicted proteins | sample MGYA00238178_ERZ772708 | MGnify/ENA primary metagenome ERZ772708 (study PRJEB29002, sample SAMN05720212) | activated sludge metagenome | isolation source: anaerobic digester from wastewater... | reverse complement strand
CTGCCTCTTGAAGGCCTGGCACTGGTTGCCGGTATTGACCGAATACTGGATATGGCCAGAACAACCATTAACATTACAGGAGACTCAGCATGCGCAGTTATAATAGCAGCATCCGAAAACGAGCTGGACAGAGACTGCCAGATAAAGCATACTTATTCGGCATAAATCAAAAAAGCGGCGAAAAGCCGCTTTTTTTTACTTTATCTTCCGATAAACAACTGCGTATAGATATAACTTCCATTACCCTTTGGTGCAATTCCAACACCTAATTCGGTAAAGTTGGGATTCAGGATGTTTTTCCTATGGCCTTCCGAGTTCATCCACGCATTGAAGGCTGCTTCGGCGGACTGGTTCATCGCAATATTCTCTCCTGCGTACATATAGCTTACATTATTAGATTTAAGCATATCAAAGGGTGAGCCGTAAGTCGGGGACTGATGGCTGAAGTAATTGTTATCTGCCATATCCTGTGACTTCATCCTTGCCAGTCTTGTGCAGTCACTGCTTGCACTGAGAGCCTTTGCACCGGCTTTTGCTCTTTCAGCATTAACAAGCTGCAGTATTCTAGATTCATCGGAACTCATGGCACCTGATCCTGCTGCTGTCCCTCCGCCAGTAGTGCCTGCTTCGGTCGTACCCGCACCTGCACCTGCTCCTGTTATAGCACCTTGATTAGGAGAAGGAGTAACAGTCCCGGCGCCTGTAGTGCCGGTATTTGCAGAAGTACCGTAAGGCCTTGCACTTGCAGACGGTATACAGCCGATTCTGCCGCTGTCGGGCATCTTTACTACATACCAACCATCCAGTTTTCCGAGGGCTCTGATTTTTTGCCCTGACTTTAAAGTGCCGACGGATGGGAATTTGTTTCCGGCTCCCGCTCTTACATTCAGGTTATTTGTATTGCATGTGATGTAGCTGAAATCCACTACCTCATAAGTAGCGGATATTTTGTTGCCGTCAGCGTTATTATCTGCCATTCCGACTACATTGTTCGGAATGGCCGGAGTATTCGGTGCAGCCATGTTATTGGTATTTGGGTCGGTTTGGATGTATCTTCTTGCCGGGTCATAGGTACAGCCGCCAAGAGAGGAAACAAGCAAAAGTAATATTGCAGCTTCTGAAAATAGGGCTTTGTATTTTTTCATAACTAATTCCCTCCTAAGGTGAATTTAGAATTGAATATTATTTATTTTCATATATATATTTTGACTCAAACACAATAAAATATTGACTCTAATTTTGCCAATTTTTGCAGAGACAAAAAAATGCAGGAAGAAAGCAGAAAGGTGTAGAATTAATAATTATATTGCTGAATTTTATTTAACAGATTATACAGGGGGAAAAAGTGTGAGTATCCTAATACAGGCTTTATTAATATTTTTTGCAAGAATTATTGATGTATCAATAGGAACCATGAGAACCATATTGCTTGTTAAAGGTCAGAGAAGAATTGCTTCGGTATTGGGTTTTTTTGAAGTAATGATTTATCTTATTGTGTTGGGTAAGGTAGTAGGAAATATTGATAAACCGATGCTTATACTGGCATATTGTTCCGGTTATGCTGCCGGCAATATAATCGGAAGCAAGATAGAAGAGAGATTGTCCATTGGGCGTCTTGTTGTCCAGGTAATAGTGAAGGAAGCCTTGGAGGAGTTGGTAGAGAGTCTGAGGGAAGCAGGTTTTGGAGTCACTATTATTGAGGGCGAAGGCAAGGAAGGGAAAAGCTATATGCTGAATATAATACTGGACAGAAAACAGGTGAAAACGCTTTATGAAATAGTCGACGGATGTGACTGCGGAGCATTTATTACCACAATGGATGTAAGATCCTCTTTAGGTGGATATTTCCAGCCTAAGAAGATGTAGATTGGCTTTTGGCCCACTGAAATTCAGAAATAATCATTGCAGATACTATAAGTATGCCGCCGATAATTCCCCTTGCACCAAGCACTTCGTTCAGCAGAAGGAAAGAGGTCAGTGCTCCGAATACCGGCTCCATTGTAAAAATCAGGGCAATGTGGGATGCGGCGGTAAATTTCTGAGCTGTAGTCTGCATCCAGAACGCAAAAGCCGTGCAGAATACCGCCGAGAACATTAAAGACCAGAAACTGGGGACAGACATATTTACCGGAATGGGTTCAAGAATAACGGCAAAGGCCATTCCGTACAATGATACGAAGAATAACTGAACAATGGCAAGCAATGTCGCGTCATGCTTCTGTACATAGGTTCCGGTGAATAGGAGCTGCCAGGCATAACATATCGAACATAATATTGTTAGAAAATCCCCAATGTTAAAGTTAAAATCGCTGCCTGTATAAGATAGCAAAAACAGGCCCAGGGTAGCCGTAGCTACGCTTATTATTGTTTTCAGCTCCAGCTTTGTTTTCAGGTAGAATATTGAGAAAAGAGGCACTATAAGCACTGCAAGGCCTGAGAAGAAGCCTGATTTCGAAGCTGTAGTATACTGTATGCCTACAGTTTGGAAAGCATAGGTTGCAAAAAGCAATGATGACAGTATCAACGCAGGTTTTATAAGGCTTTTATTTAAGCTTCGCAGTTTCCTGTAAAACAGCAGGGAAAGAAGCAGACTCGCCACAGCGAATCTGATCCCGATATGATAAAAGGGGGTCATGGTTTGGAGAGCAATTTTTGTTGCAGGGAAGCCTGCTCCCCAGAATATAGTTACAAGAATCAAAGCCAGGTCTGCTTTCAGGGATTTTTTCATGGTCTGTTCTCTCCTAAGCTATGTTTAAACTATTATGCATAATCTATTGTATAGCATATAATAACAAATATCAATTAATGCATTTATTGTATACTTTTTATTGACACAGTAATACTATGACTATATAATTAATTTATCTATATTTCTAACAGTAATGATGAGGATAAGTAATCTGCGGAGGCTTACGTGCACATGCATCAGATGCATGGCACGGCCAGAGAGCCGGCGGTAGGTGCAAGCCGGCAGCTGAAGCTTATGAAATACACCTCTGAACTGCGGGTTGAAAGCATTGCAAGTAGGCCTTTGCCGGAAGCTTCCTCCGTTATGACAGGGAAGGGAATATGTAAGTATTCCAGAGTGGGTTTTGCAGGTTTTATATCTGCAGGGCCAATTAGGGTGGTACCGCGAGCCTTTCGTCCCTTTGTGGACGAAGGGCCTTTATTAATTTTGGGAGGTGTTTATTATGACAATGGTACCAAAATATAATGTATATGATGTATTAAAAGAAAGAGGCTTTATTGCGCAGGTCAATCATGAAGAAGAATTGAGAGAGCTGTTGGGGAAAGAGTGTATAACATTTTATATAGGATTTGATCCTACTGCAGACAGTCTTCACGTCGGCCATTTCCTGCAGATAATGGTTATGGCTCATATGCAGAAAGCCGGCCACAGGCCGATAGCTCTTTTGGGTGCCGGAACAGCAATGGTGGGGGATCCAAGCGGAAAAAGCGATATGAGAAAAATGCTGACCTTTGAAATGATTGATCATAATGCAAGAAACTTCAGGAAGCAATTTGAGAAGTTCCTGGACTTCAGAAATGACAGGGCTATTATGGATAACAATGCCAACTGGCTGTTAAAGCTTAACTATGTTGACTTTTTGAGAGATATAGGAGTTCATTTTTCAGTCAACAGAATGTTGAGTGCAGAATGCTATAAGAGCAGGTACGATAAAGGACTTACCTTCCTGGAATTCAATTACATGCTTATGCAGTCCTATGATTTTCTGGAGTTGTACAGAAAGTACGGCTGCAGGCTTCAGTTAGGCGGAGATGACCAGTGGTCCAACATAATAAACGGAACTGACCTTATAAGAAGAGTTGAGGGGGCTGACGCCTACGGTATGACCTTTACACTGCTGACCACCAGTGAAGGGAAAAAAATGGGAAAGACAGAATCAGGGGCAATATGGCTGGATGAATCAAAAACCAGTCCCTATGAATTCTATCAGTACTGGAGAAACGTTGATGATGCCGATGTTGAAAAATGCCTTGCACTGCTGACCTTCCTGCCCATGGATGAAGTAAGAAGATTGGGCAGCCTGCCCGGTGAAAGGATAAATGAAGCGAAAAAAGTTCTTGCCTATGAGCTGACCAGGATGGTTCACGGAGAAAAAGAGGCGGCAAAGGCTCAGAACACGGCAGAATCGCTGTTTGGAGGAAGCGGAGACTCTGAACATATACCAACAACTGAATTGTCAAAGGAACAATTGGATAAGGGTGTAAACATAGTAGATCTTTTGGTTATGACCGGTCTTGCCCCTTCCAAAGGAGAGGGCAGGAGGCTTATAAACCAGGGTGGAGTATTAGTTGAGGATACCAGAGTTGAGAGCATAGATCTGATTATAGGAACTGCAAATCTTAAAGACGGCAAGCTTATCATAAAAAAAGGCAAAAAGACATATCATAGGATAAAAATAAAAGAATGATGCGTCACGATACATGGGGAGGACACGGGGAGGGACACGGGGACGTTTCTCCTGTCCCGCTTTCAGCGGGACAGGAGAAACGTCCCCGTGTCCCTCCTCGCAACCTGAAGAAAATTGCTGTGCAATTTTCTTCAATTATGATGAAGTTTTTTATCCAGTGCATAAAAACTGCCTTTGACTATTGAATCGATTTTTTTCTGCATATTTTTGATTTGAATATAGGTCTCCGGGTATGCAGCTTTTGAAACATCAATCTCACCTTCGCCTTTGGTTTCAAGAATCCGCTCCAGCTTTTTCCTATATTCATCCAGCAGCTTTATTTCATCCAGAATATTTTCGTATTTTCTGATACATTGATGGTATTCCCTGCTGTTTACGTATTCAGCTCCCGGAATATTGATTTCAAAGGATTCGATTTGTTTTTTTGCCTTGGCAGCTTCATTCAGAGTAACACTGTATTTTTGGGAGAGTTGTTCAATCTCCTTCCGAATAGCTTCCCGGTTAAAACCTGAGACGGATATATACGTTTTTTTCTCTGATCTGTTTCCAATTATACCGGTAACAACTTGGATTTCAGCATTTACGGAACCTCCGATAATTTTACCGTGCATAGGGTCCAAAATCACTTTTTTTGCTTCGAGATGGCTGTCAAGAGAATAAAAACCAATATTGATATCTTCTCCTGCCACAATTTTGCATTCGTTGCAGTACTTTATAAATACACTCTTTTTTGCCTGTATTTCAGATATGTTCTTACCGAAAATACCACCTTTTATATATATGCTTCCCTCTTTTGAGATTATTTTATTTATTACTCCCAAGCCCATGTTGCCTTGTATTGATATATCATTTTTAGCTGTTACAGAGAAACCGTCCTTTACTATACCTTTAACCGTAACATATCCTTCAAAGGATATGTTACCCGTTTCATAGTCTACGTCCTTTGTTATTATGAGGTGATTATCCACCTTTATCTTGTCATTCTCAAATTTTACGGCACCGTCTGTTTTAGCCCTGAGTACGATTTTGCCTCCTTCTTCATGCTCTTCAACGGTTTTCTTATCATATTTAAGTGTTAAGTCAATCCCTTTTCGGGCAGGCAATACTTTCCCCGTGACGGTTATGCCGGGTTTTCCTTCCGTGGCAGGTATTTTCTCCCCCAGCCAGTCACCTTTTTTGACATTATCAATCAGATTAAGCTCATAATGGTTTACAGTTCCGTCTTCTTTTACAATGGGCTTCTTATCGGGGATTTCATAGTACTTGATTACAGTATCCTTGCCGTCTTCCGGTTTGGTGCCCTTTGCGGCTTTAATTTTTTTCTGAACGGTAATAGGTTTTTTGAAAATGTTGTCATGACCGAAAACAACCTCGGCATTATTAAGCGCCTCAATTATTTCCGAAGAAATCGGAACTTTGTTTTCGGCAAATTCCTTTGCCGAAATATTGAGCATTATTGATGCTTCCATTTCGTCATCAGATATTTCCACTTCCACCCTTGGCTTGATTTTTCCTATACATATCCTGAGCCTGGAAGCCTCATCCAATGCATTTTTCAGGGTTGTAAAACTATTGAGCTGTAAAAATGGCATATCCATAAGGAGAGAGTTGAATTCGCGAATCTCGTACCCGGTGTGATATACACAAATATACAGCTCCCCATTAACGCTGAAAAGCGAAAAATATTCGTTATGAAATATTTCCATAATATTACCTCGATTTACACATTTTATAACAATTCTATCATGCTGTTTGCGAATAAACAAGTTTTTTGCAAATAAAGTATGTAAAAAATTGCTCTCCTAAATTGCTCTTTTTGCGCATTTTAGCAATATCTTAACCAAAGGCATAGATTATGGATATAAAAGAGCAAAAGTTGAAATATTAAGCTTAAACAGAAACACTTGTATTATTAGCGCGAATGACTCTCATTTCTAAATGCTGCATAATAATATAATTATTATTAAATAGTTTGAAGGTGATATATATGGATAAAAACATAGACGTATATATAAGAAGGCTTATAGAACTCGACTCAAGGGCTGTGGAGCTTAAGCGGGAAAGGGATGCAGAGATTTCGGAACTGGAAATGAGGGGCGAAAATGAGCTTAAGGGCTTGGATGAAGAGTTGGAGGAAGCCGTTATTAAGGCAAAGCAGAGACGAGATGAGATAATTGAGGCCGGCAGGCTTCAGGCAAAAGAGATGGAGGAAGCCGTAAATTTAAAGATTGATAAGCTTCAGACCCATTTTGAAAACTTCAAAGAAGATGCTGCAAGAGATATTTGGAAGCAGCTTCTTGCAATTGAGAGGTAAGTTTGATGGGTAATATCACCAGGTTTGCTGCTGTGAATACTAAGATAAAATCAATGGAGGGGGAACTCCTAAAGGATGAGGATTATACCTTATTGCTTGGATTGGAATCGGTAACAGAAGTAGCCGGATATCTTAAAGAAAGGACTGCCTATTCTGAAGTTCTTGCAGAAGTGGACACGGGAACTATCCATAGAGGCATGCTGGAGAACCTGATAAAGCAGAAGATGGTAAAGAGCATTGACAGGATAATTCATTACTTCACAGGGGATTATAAGAGCTTTGTCAAAACCCTCTATGCAAAATATGAAATCGAGGAATTAAAGATTTTAGCAAGAGCAGTATATAACGGAAAGGATGCAGCTGCTTTCAGGAACAATGTCTTTGTAGGGAAGCACAGCAGGATTGATACAAGCAAGATTTATGAGGCTAAGTATATAAGAGATATCATATATGCACTTCAAGGCTCTGAGTTCTATAAGTTCTTGATACCTTTGGTTGACGGAGATTTTTCCGAGAATCCTTTCAGATTCGAGATGGTCATGGATATGTCTTACTACTCTATACTGCAGAACAAATGGAGCAAGCTTGAAAAGCGGGATATAAAGGCATTGGAGCAAGCTCAGGGAATTATTGCCGACCTGCTGAATATTCAGTGGATATATAGGGGTATTAAGTTTTATAGGCTTAGCCCGGAAGAGCTGTTGAACTATACCATTAATATCGGTTACAGGATGGATTTTAATATGCTGAAGACTTTATGCTATTCAAAAAGTCTGGAGGAATTCAACAGAATTGTAAAATCCACCAGGTATGGTTTTATGCTGAAGCATGACGGAACCACTGATATTTATATGGAAAGGAGGATGGAGCGCTATATATATTTTGAACTCAAATCCATGATGAAAAATAATGCTCTTTCTATTATTAGTGCTTTTGCATTCATAATATTTCTGCAGTTTGAGGTAAAGGACATAATATCGATAATTGAAGCCATAAGGTATAAAGTACCGGCGGATCAAGCCTATAAATATATCGTAAGGAAGATCTGATAGGAGATGAAAATCATTGGCTGTTGAGAGAATGAAAATTACTAGTATAATAGGAAAGCTTACAGACCTGGACAAAGTATCAAGACTAATTGTGATAAACGGCAGCACTCATATACTGAATGCTATTTCAGAGTTGAATTCCAATAACCTGAACCTGTCAGTTCCGCAGAAGCATATGCAGATTCTTCAAGAATTGGTAAATATCAAGCCGTATATTTCCGGAAGGGACTTTTCCGGGGACGAAGGAATAATAAGATTATTTGAGGACTTATTCAATCTCAAGCTGAAGATATGCGAGGATTATTTATGTGTTGGCGATGAGTATGAAAATACTATGGCAGAATTGAGGAAGGTGCATGAAGATGTCAGGCATATTTCCGAAGACATGGCAGAGAGAGCAGCTAATATTGAGAAGCTGCAGCAATATCTGAATAATGTGAGTTATCTTAGGAATACTGATTTAAGGCTGGAAGAAATAAATAATTTAAATTTTATGAAATTCAGATTGTTAATGCTTTCTAATGAGAATTTCAAAAAGCTTAAGCTAAATATTGAAAATGTGCCCGCAATAATATTTCAGGCAGCAGTTTTTAACGGAAATACAGTAATTGCTTCGATCACACCCAAGAGCCTGGAGGAAGAGGCGGAAAGAATTTTTATATCATTGAATTATAAGGAACTGGAGTTGCCCCAGGAATTCAGCGGAACCATAGAGGATGTGATAAATCAGATAAATGCGAAGATCAGTAATGAAAAAAGACAGGTTGAGGAACTTAGAGAATCCGTAGCAGAGATGAGCCGAACGTACAGTGATACTGTGTTCAAGGCATATACACTGCTGGAACTTGAAAAAAAGGCGGAAAAGCTAAAGCAGGAAACAGCTTTGGGCAGCAGCATGTTTTTTGTGTTCGGCTTTGTGCCTGAAAGTGAAGTTGAAGGTGTCCGCATTGAACTGAAGCAATATTTCGGCGAAAGTATTATATTTATAGCTGACGATGTAGAGGATAAAAGGTTGGGAAATGCTCCTCCGACTAAAATGAAGAATATTTCATTATTCAAACCCTTTGAGTCACTGATAAGCATGTATGGGATGCCCAGCTACGGTGAGAAGGATCCTACACCGTTTTTTGCCTTGTCATATATGCTCATGTTTGGAGCAATGTTTGGAGATATGGGACAAGGACTGATAATTCTTTTGGCAGGCTTGCTGATAAGTTATAGAACAGCAAATAAGAGCTTTGGAGGGATACTGACAAGACTGGGAGTCAGTTCCATGATTTTTGGAGCATTATACGGAAGCATTTTCGGGTCGGAGGAATTGATTGGGGCACTGCTTATAAGGCCTATGGCAAATATAAATACAATGCTCATAGGTGCAATAGTATTGGGAATCATACTGATAACCATAAGCTATATGTACAGCCTGCTGAATCATTACAGCTCCGGGAATATAGAAGAAGGGCTTTTCGGCAGGGAAGGCCTGACGGGTTTCCTGTTTTTCCTGACTCTGGTATTCGGAGCATTGGGAAAGGCCACAGGGGAACTGACTGTAGGGATAGGCCTTCCAATAGGTATTATGGTTGTGCTTCTGCTTATAATGGTGTTTAAACAACCGCTTGCAGGCATGCTTACAGGCCGCAGGCTATATGAGGATTCTCCGGGGGATTATTATATAGAAGCAGGCTTCGGGGTTATAGAGACAATTCTTTCCGTTGCATCCAATATAATATCTTTCATAAGGGTAGGAGCTTTCGCTCTTAATCATGTGGGATTGTATATAGCCTTTGCCGCCATGGCTGAGATGCTGAACTCAAAAACAGCAGGAATAATGGTTCTTATTATTGGAAATATCTTTATTATTGGCTTGGAAGGACTTATAGTGTTTATACAAAGTCTCAGGCTTGAGTACTATGAGCTCTTCAGCAAATACTATTCCGGCTACGGAGTTGAATACAAGCCGGTTAGATTGTTCGGAAAAGGAGACTCCGGAAATGAGATGGTATGATTCCGGTCAGATGAATTCAAATATAAAACAAATATAGACAGGGGGCATATAAATGAATACAATATTGGGAATTGCAATAGGGATTGTCATATTTACAATAGGTCTGGGAGTCGTATTATACCGTTCGGCAGCCAATATTCAAGGCAGAAAGATCAGAAACATTTTAAGAGCCAGCCTGGTTTCTTATATGTTTCTAATAGCTTTGTTTCTCTTCATTCTTACTCCTGACATCGTAAATGCTGCACAGGAAGGTGATTCCGGCGCAGGCATGGGCTTCATAGCTGCAGGTATATCCACCGGCCTTGCCACAATCGGAGCCGGTTATGCAGTCGGTGCAGTGGGTTCATCAGCTTTGGGAGCAGTTTCAGAGAACCCGAGGATACTGGGGAAAACATTAATATTCGTAGGCCTGGCTGAAGGTATAGCAATTTATGGACTTATTGTATCAATAATGATATTGGGAGCACTTTAGAACGGCTTGCTCTCAGCCATTTTAAAGAGGAGAACGGCGATGAGATTTTTCTTATTAAGCGACAATATAGATACTTTGACGGGAATGAGGCTTGCAGGAATAAATGGTGTGTTGGTTCATGAAAGAGAAGAGATACTTGCTGCTTTTGATGAAGCATGCAGCAGTAATGATATCGGAATAATACTAATGACGGAGCTGTTGGCAGAAAAGGTTCCGGAGGAACTTAAAGCTATAAGGCTGGACGCGTCTAAGCCTATAATTACTATTATTCCCGACAGGCATGGAGAAAGGCGCAGAAGAGATTATATAACAAGCTACATTAAAGAGTCCATAGGGCTGAAGATTTGAGGTGATGAGTCTTGTCAGTATCGGTTGAAGATAAGATAGAGCTTTTCAGAAACATAATATTCAAGGATATAGAAGAGACTGCTTATGATATAAGGCATAAAGCTGCGGAAGGCTTTAATCAGAATAAGGACAGACTTTTGCAGGAAGTTGAGATTAGAAAGAATCAGATAATGCAGGAAGCGGAGAAAAAGGCAGAGAAAGAGAAACAGCAGCTTATAGCAAAGACAAAATCTCAGGGGCAGCATCGTTTGCTTGAAAAAAGGCAGCAGTCCATAAATGAAATAACAGAGATGTTGATTCGGAAAGCCGACAGCTTTGTATCCGAGGAGGGCTACAAGGAATATCTGGCAGCAAGTCTGAAGAAGGCTGCCGTCGATTTTGAAAATGCCGCTTCAGTACAATTTGCTTTTACAAAGAGGGATTTGAGAACCTTAAAGGGATTTATCGAACAGGAAATAGCCTCCGGAGAATTGAAGGACAGATGTCAGCTTAGAGAATCAGAAAAGAATATAATAGGGAGCTTTTATGCGGAGGATGAAAAACGGGAAATACAGGCGGATTATACATTAAGATCCTTGATTGAGGAAAATCGTGAGCTGATTGGGAGCAGCATATACCGCAGGCTTGATGAGGTGTAAGGCAATGGACACTAATAAAGGAAAAATTGTATATATTAACGGCCCTGTAGTTAAGGTTGCTGAGGCTAACGACCTTAAGATGAGGGAAATGGTGCTGGTAGGACGCAGGCAGTTGATCGGAGAAGTGATTTCTGTTGATAAGGAGACAGCCACAATACAGGTATATGAGGAGACCACAGGACTTATGAGAGGAGAAGGTATAATCTCCACTGGAAGGCCTTTATCGGTAAAACTGGGGCCCGGAATAATAAAGTATATTTTTGACGGTATAGAGCGTCCGCTTCTTAGTATGTACGAAGCAGGCACAGCATTCATACCTGAAGGAATCGGTATGATTACAATAGATGAAGAAAAACTGTGGGATGCGGAAATAATTGTAGGAATCGGAGATTACCTTGACTCAGGGGACATTTATGCAAAAGTACAGGAGACATCGCTTATTGAGCACAGGCTTATGGTTCCTCCCGGCATTAGCGGGAGGGTGGTTTTTGCAGAAAAGAGCGGCAGCTATAATATTGAGCACGTGCTTGTAAAGCTGGAAACGGAGACGGGACTTCACGAGCTGAAAATGTATCAGATGTGGCCTGTAAGAGGTGCCCGGCCTGTCAGCCGCAGGAATCCCATAGCAAAACCGCTGATTACGGGCCAGAGGATAATAGACTCTTTCTTTCCATTGGCAAAGGGCGGCACAGCAGCCATTCCGGGAGGCTTCGGAACAGGTAAGACGATAACTCAGCACCAGCTTGCAAAATGGAGTGATGCCGATATTATTGTCTATATTGGTGTCGGAGAAAGAGGAAATGAAATGACAGAAGTGCTCGAGGACTTTCCGAAGATAATCGATCCTAAAAGCGGAAAATCAATTATGGAGAGGACAGTACTGATAGCAAATACCTCCAACATGCCTGTGGCAGCCAGGGAAGCGTCAATTTATACCGGAATAACTATAGCTGAATATTTCCGTGATATGGGCTACAACATAGCAATAATGGCAGACTCTACCTCCAGATGGGCTGAAGCCTTAAGAGAGATTTCCGGAAGGCTTGAAGAGATGCCTGCTGAAGAAGGATATCCTGCTTATCTTCCCTCAAGACTTGCCCAATTCTATGAAAGAGCCGGAGATGTGGAAGCCTTAGGCGGCAGAGACGGTTCCATTACGATAATAGGGGCCGTGTCACCGGCGGGAGGAGATTTCTCGGAACCGGTTACTCAGAACACCAAGAGGGTTGTAAGCACTTTCCTTGCTCTGGATAAGTCACTGGCTTATGCCAGACACTATCCTGCCATTAACTGGTTGAAGTCATACAGCGGATATATCACTGACCTGAGTTCGTGGTATGAAGAAAACATTGCTCCGGATATGATGGAACTTAGGGCAAAGCTATTGAGGCTGCTTCAGGAAGAGGAAAAGCTCATGGAAATAGTCAAGCTGGTGGGAGAGGACATATTGCCCGATGACCAGCGGTTGATACTGGAAATTTCCAGGGTTATCAAGGTAGGCTATCTTCAGCAGAATGCCTATCATAAGAATGATGCCCATGTATCCCTGAAAAAGCAGTATGGAATGCTCAGGGTAATAGACAGGCTGTATGATAAAGCCCATAACTGTGTAAAAATGGGTGCTCCAATATCCAAGGTCAAGAATGATGAGTTGTTTTACAAGATTACAACTATGAAATATAATGTTCCGGAAGACAAACCGGAGATGTTCGATGAATTGATAAATGAGATTGATAACTTCTATGACAGCCTGAAAACCATGTACGGCAGAGAGGTGAGCAGACAATGAGATTAAAATATTTGAAGCTGCAAAAGGTAGAAGGGCCTCTTATAATTCTCAGCGGGGCCAAGGAGGCTGTATTTGGAGAAGTCGTTGACATTGAGGTGGAGCAGGAAGGACATAAGAAAGGGAAGGTCGTACAAATTGACGGAGACAAAGTTATAATACAGGTTTTTGAAAGTACTTCCGGTATATCACTCAATAATGCCAGTGTTTCCTTTACGGGAAAACCGATGGAGATACCACTGTCAAGGGATATACTGGGAAGAACCTTTAATGGCATAGGTGAGCCTATAGATGGAGCAGGCTTTTATGCGGACAGTAAGTATGATGTCAACGGGCGCCCTATTAATCCCGTAGGGAGAAGATACCCGCGAAACTATATAGAAACAGGAATATCTTCAATAGACGGCCTTTCTACTCTTGTAAGGGGACAGAAGCTGCCGCTGTTTTCAGGTGACGGATTGCCCCATAATGAACTTGCGGCACAAATAGTTAAGCAGGCAAGGATATCAGGGGATGATGAGAGCAATTTTGCCGTTGTATTTGCTGCGATGGGGATAAAACATGATGAGGCTGATTTTTTCAGAAAGCAGTTTGATTCGTCAGGAGTTGCAAGCAGGGTGGTAATGTATATAAACCTGGCGGACGATCCCATTGTAGAAAGAATTACTGCGCCCAGATGCGCGCTGACTGCAGCAGAACACCTGGCATTTGTTCATAATATGCACATACTGGTAATAATGACCAATATGACCAGCTACAGTGAAGCTTTAAGAGAGCTTTCGGCATCCAGAGAAGAGGTGCCTTCAAGAAAAGGCTATCCGGGATATCTGTATTCTGATTTGGCAAGCCTTTATGAGCGGGCAGGAATGATAAAGGGTTCGAAGGGCAGCATAACTCAGATACCGATACTTACAATGCCCAACGATGACATAACTCATCCGGTGCCGGATCTTACCGGGTTTATTACAGAAGGGCAGATTATATTATCGAGAGAACTTCACCAGAAGGCAATATTCCCTCCCATAAATGTGCTTCCGTCGTTGTCCAGGCTGCAAAAGGAAAGCATAGGTGAAGGCTTTACCAGGGAGGACCATCCTGATGTCGCCAATCAGGTATTTTCGGCATATTCTCATGTTCAGGACGTAAGGTCACTGGCCCAGGTAATAGGTGAAGATGACATTTCTGAAATGGATAAAAGATATATGGAGTTCGGGAGACAATTTGAACAAAAGTTCCTGAACCAAGGCTCTGAGGTGAACAGAAGCATGGAGGATACCCTGGATATCATGTGGGAGCTTTTGACATTTCTTCCAAAATCGGAGCTTGACAGGATCAATCCGGAACTGCTTGACAAGTACTATGGCAAGAGGTAGTGAAAACAATGGAAATCATTTATACCAAAACCAGCCTCATAGCCGCACAGAATTCTCTTGAGCTTTCGAGAAAGGGCTATGAACTGCTGGACAAAAAAAGAAATGTGCTTATTATGACCATGATGAGCTTTATTGAAAAGGCTGAAGAGATTCAGAAGAAAGTAGAGGTAGTATTCGGCGATGCCTATGAGGCACTTCAGACTGCAAATACTACTATGGGTATAAGCAATATAGAGCAAATTGCCCAGTCCATACCGGAAGCATCAGGCTTTGAAGTGCTGGATAAAAGCATAATGGGTGTTGAAATACCTGAAATAAGTCATCAGGAAGAGAAGCTTATCCACTATTATAGCTTTTATCATACCAACACGGCTCTTGATGTGGCAATGCAGAAATTCCATGAGGTGAAGCTGCTGCTCTATGAGCTTTCGGAAATTGAGGACTCGGTTTACAAGCTTGCAATGGAGGTAAAAAGGACTCAGAAAAGGACAAATGCACTGCAGAATATTCAGATACCCAAATATGAGGAAATAGCGGGCAAGATACTGGAAGTACTGGAGGAACGTGAAAGGGAAGACTTCTTCAGACTGAAGGTAGTGAAGAAAAAGGGTGAAAAAAAAGCTGCCAAGTAAAGGCAGCTCTTTCTTATCCCAGCATTTTCTCTAAATCTGCTTTTGCATCACCGCTTATAAGCTGCAGGTTGAAGTTCTTCTGCAATACTTCCGCTACATTTGAGGTGAACCATTCGGGAGCTTTTGGCCCTATGTGGATATTTTTCACACCCAGGTGGAGAAGCCCCAGGAGTACCGCTACGGCCTTCTGCTCAAACCATGAGAGTACAATACTCAGAGGAAGGTCATTAACGGAGCAGTTGAAGGCTTCTGCAAGAGCAATGGCAATTTTTGCTGCGGAGCCTGAGTTGTTGCATTGCCCCAGGTCTATATACCTCGGTATGTTTGTGCCCGGGACTGTTCCGAAGTCGTGGTCATTGAACCTGAATTTTCCGCAGGAAGTGGTCAGCAGCACGCAATCTGACGGCAGTGAAAGAGCAAGCTCTCTGTAGTAGTCCCTGCCTTTGGTCGGAGCATCACAGCCTGCAATGACAAAGAACCTTCTTATTTTACCGGTTTTTACCGCATCGATTATTTCGGGTGCTATTGAGAGGACAGTTTGATGATGGAAACCTGTAATAAGGGTCTTATCTGATTCAATATCAACTTCCGGCAGTGAAAGTGCTTTTTCTATAATGGGAGAGAAATCATCATTAATAATTTTCTGTACTCCTTCCAGCCCTGCTGTTCCGTAGGAGAAGAATTTGTCTGAATATGTTCCTCTGATTGGCATGAGACAGTTGGTAGTTCCCAGTATGGCACCCGGGAATTCCTCAAAAAGCTTTCTTTGATCATACCAGGCTTTACCTGCATTGCCTTTCAGATGGCTGTATTTCTTAAGTTCGGGATATCCATGGGCAGGAAGCATTTCGGAATGAGTATAAATATTGATACCTTTGCCTTCTGTCTGCTTGAGAAGCTCCTCTAACGCATAAAGATTGTGGCCTGTAACAAGTATACAGCGGCCTTGGATTTTGTCCTGTGATACTGTAACAGGAACCGGTACACCTAATCTTGCCGTATGAGCCTTGTCCAGAAGCTCCATAACCTTAACTGCGGCAGAACCTACCTTGAGAACCATGTCAATGTGCTCTTTCAGATTGAAGTTTGAATTTGTCAGACTCATATAAAGAGCTTCGTGAGTTATGCCGTCAACCTCAGGGTCGATGTAACCCATTTCCCTTGCATGGGTAGCATAGGCAGCTATACCTTTTAAGCCAAATATCATTGTATCCTGAAGTGCTGCTATATCCTCATTCTTTCCGCATACTCCCACTTTTGTGCATCCGCCGTGGGGGGTTTGTTCACATTGATTACAGAACATATTGTTTCCTCCTGATAATATATTTTTTGACTTAATTGGATTTTACTAAAAGAATCTGTTTATGGATGTGATATAAATCACACAAAGGGATGATAATAATCATAAAACTTTACTTCTAAGCAGGAAGCAAGGCACGTGGATTTTGCCGGGGTATTGCTTTAACAGAAGAGATTAATTATAATAAAGTAGAATATCTTATGAAATCCAAGGATTCGGCAAATAGCTAAGGAGGAAAGAATGTGACTGAGTATAAGGGGCGCTGGGAAGCGATAAGAGGTTCTTTAATAGTGACAGCTGCATTAATAGCATTAATAACATGTATATACGTTTTAGTCCCTCACGGCTTCTGGGCTTACTTTTTTATCGGATTGCTTCTGCTGTTTATCCCCACTGCATATAGCGGCCTGATATTGAAAATAACAATGGATGAAAAGAAGATAGTTGTAGTAAGGCCCTTTACCAGGGTGACGGTTAAGTTTGAGGATGTGGCCTTATGCGCAGTGAACTGTGTTGGTGATGGAAAATATCTGATTTATGCTTTTGTTAAACAGAGATACCGGGGAGGTTATACTGTAAAGGGTATAAAACCCAAGCTTCCTTTTGATGAAGTTATTAAGATGTCTTTAAAGGAGGAGTGCCTGGATCTGGATGTGAATTTCAACAGGGCTAAGAAAATCCCGGTATCATTTGTAGAAAACGGCGAGGAGCTTAAAGACAGGTTCCTGTTGGAAGTAGGAAAACACCAAGTAAAAATTATGAAAGAAGTATAAAGGCTTCAGATGAAGTCTTTTTTTTTGAAGATTTTTAGCAAAATGTATTTATTTACATGACAAATTGCAACAATATCATGGCAGAAAACGTCATATTTCATGCTATAATTAGTTTATGAAGCAATATATTTTAAATTGTGAGGTGCCTATGAAAGAGAAGAAGTTTTTTGCCGTAATTATTGCACTATTATTCGTATTAATGCTTGCTGTCGGCTGCTCATACAATCAGGCTGCACCGGCAATAACCACAAATCCCATACCTGCCGACGCTGAACAACCCCAAGAGACAACTGTTACCGAGGTATACGAGGCTCCGGATCCTATAGAATCAGATCAAGATGAAAAGCTTGGAGTGGTATACATAAGTGCCAGTAAACTCAAGGTAAGAGAGTCGGCGGGAACTGATGCAAAGGCATTGGATGATCTTATCAAAGGCACTGCTGTAGATATAGTTGAAGAAAAAATGGATGATTCGGGGAAGGCCTGGTACAGGATAAGCTATGACGGTATAACAGGAAGTAATGAAGGTTGGATAGCTGCCGAGTATACAGTCAGGGACAGGACCGAGCTTCTGGATGAAAATCTGAAGAAGCTTGATTTTTCACCTCAAAATAAGACCTATGAATATCCGGGGAATCCCAGAGTACAAGCAAGGGGAATATACCTCACCAAATATTCTGCTTCGAATGACAGGCTGGACAAGCTTATTGAAATGACAAAAAGGACAAAGATAAATACATTTGTTATAGATGTCAAGGACGACAAAGGACATATGCTTTTTCCCACCAAGGCTGCGGAAAAGTACAGTCCTGAAGCCAATAAGTATGCTACTGTCAAGGACATTGGGGCACTTATGAAAAAGCTTAAGGAAAATAATATATATACAGTTGCCAGGATAGTATCCTTTAAGGATCCTACTTATACCAAACAACATCCTGACAGGGCCATTATATACAGGGACAGCGGAAAGCCTTTTACAAACAGCGACGGTTTGATTTGGGCATCTGCCTACGACAAGGTTCTGTGGGAATATAACCTGGAAGTGTCAAAGGAAGCAGCGGAAACAGGCTTTAATGAAATACAATTTGACTATGTAAGATTCCCTGCATCGGACGGAGGGAAATTGGACAAATCCCTGGACTACAGGAATAACGAAGGGGAATCAAAACCGCAGGCTATACAGGATTACCTGAAATATGCAAGGGAGCAGCTGGCACCTTTGAATGTATATATATCGGCCGATGTATATGGCCTTGTAGGCTCGGTAGCGGATGACATGTCGCTGGGACAGTACTGGGAAGCGGTCAGCAACGCAGTTGACTATATTTGTCCGATGATGTATCCAAGCCATTATGCCAACGGCACTTATGGACTTCCGGTACCTGATGCATATCCATACGAAACTGTTTTCAATTCCGCCAAGGATTCTGCAGCCCGGAACAAGAATATAGAGACACCCGGGGCCATAAGGCCATGGATACAGGATTTTTCTGCACCTTGGGTACCTGGGCATATCAAGTATTCGGACAAGCAGGTAAAGGAACAAATAAGAGCTCTTGAGGAGAATGGCATTGGAGAATATCTTCTTTGGAATGCCGGAAACAGGTATTCGGAAGGAGCGGTAACGGAATAGAATTAGAGCTGACAAGAATAATATCTATGCACGGTTCAAATTGATGAAAAAGCATGGGAGAAATAATCAATGAAGGAATCGGGCCTGATCACAGGCCTTTTTTTTTCAGATATCTGAACAATAGGTTCACCCAGACAAAAGTTAAGATATATGTTGCTATGGACCAAGGAACAATCCTCCAGCCCGTAAACACTATTGTTCTTGTATACAGGCTTAGAATTTCAAAAACCAGTAAAAGCATTATACATATGACGGTGTACACGATGGCAGGTTTAATCCTTTCGGGCAGGAATAATGCATATAGCATTTCAATCACCGGATAAAGAAATACACCTGATATTATAATATATAAGAGTGAGTCTGATTGGTTGATATAGTGGTATAGCCCGGCATATTCCCCCAATGCTGTTTCATAAAGCAGGGAAAATCCCATGCCGGCAATAGCAACCATTATATGCTTGAAGGATATTGACTTCTTCAGAGCGCATATTAGAAATATGATCCATGCAGCTGCTATAGCGCCGTAAAAACATGCCAGTGCCATTTAAATATCTTCCTCCGGTTTTCTGCAAACAATGCTCTATTTATTAGTATGACCCAAGGCAGTCTGATTAATCCAAGTCTGAATATATAAACCTAATAATCCGTATAATATGAATAATGCGACGGGGACATGGGGACACGGGGACGTTTCCCCTGTCCCACTTCCAGTGGGACACGCGAAACGTCCCCGTGTCCCCGTGTCCCCGCGTCCCCGTCGCATCATTCTTCTAATATATCACGCTATGGAGGAAGCAGTTTGGAAAAGGAAATAAAAAAACTGATGCAAATATCAGCAATTATAACGAGTATTTTATTAATTACAGCATTAATATCCTTTTTATATGTATTAAAGATATATCCCGCTTCGAACCGAAGGATAATCGTCTATATGATTGCCGGCGTATCGGTGTCTTTGCTGTTAATATGGGGGGTATCCCTGGAATTGTCAAGAGCATACAGAACAGGCAAGGCGAAGGGTTTCAGCATATATGTACTGGAAGCGGGAATCGGTATTCTGCTGCCGTTATATATTTATTTGACAGGATTATTCAGCGGAGACAAGGATGATATCAGAAGGTTATATATTAACATTAATAATATTGCGGTAAGGCATAATCTTCAAAAGAACCGCCCATCCAAAATACTTATGCTTCTCCCCGGCTGCATGCAGGACAAGGATTGCAGCTGCAAGATAACCGATGACATGAGAAATTGCCGCAGATGCGGCGGATGCAGGATTGGAGAAGCTGCAGACCTGGTTGAAAGGTGTGCTGTCAGGGCCATAGTTGTAAAGGGCGGGACAGCGGCCAGAAATACCGCAAAGGAATTCAATCCTGATTTTATACTTGCTGTTGCATGTGAAAGAGAGTTGTTGAGCGGTATGGCAGATGTGGGCAGGATACCGGTTATGGGCGTAATAAACCAGAGGCCAAACGGATACTGTACCAACACGACAGTTGATATACTGCAGCTTAAGGAAATTCTCGCGGCGCTGGAGGAAAAAGGGCCGGAGTTAAGATGCACAAAACAAGGAGTAAAAAGAGATGTAAAGGTTCAGAAGAATTATTGATTGTCGATTCGCTTTTGGAGACGAAATAGAGGATATTAATATCATGTCGAATGCTGTCGATATATTAATAAAGGCAATGAATTGATGTAAAGCATGCATTATGAGGGGGATGGCAATATGGAAGATAATAAGTCATATATAACGAAATCTCTTCTTTTATGGGGCGCTTTACTGGTTATCAGTATTCTTCTCGGATATTCCATATACAATGCTTTTTCCGGCCGCATTTATGCAAATGTTTTTAAATCCATGAACAACAACCTGAGATTTGCAGAAAGCTCCTACGGCGTATTTATGAATCAGATGAAAATGGGCATGCTGCAGGCATCGGTAGAAACGAGTATTAAAGAGATGATTACTGAAAAGGATAGCGCTGCCTTGGAGGATTTGCTGAAAAAATGGGGAGAGCACAGGGACTATGTAGATGAATGGTATGTTGTGGGAGAGGACGGGAATATCATATCTTCGGCGGGAAAGGGAAAAGACCTGCTGATAAAGGCCTCCGGCAAAACAAAGATTCAAGAGATTGTAGGAGAAGCATTGTCATCCGGAACTGTTATTACAGGTACGGAACTGATTCCTATAGGCAGCAGGGGTGAGTTTACCTTGGTTCAATATGTCATAGTACCTGTGATGGAAAATGATAGGGGTGTCATAGGGGGAATCGTAACATTAATGAACCTTGACGGGGATGATAATATAACCGGAAAGATAATGAGTGATTCAGGCATGCACAGTATAATATCCGCAAAGGATCGGATTATTGCAAGCAGTCTTGAATCAGAGCTGTACAGATTAAACAAAGGAAACAGTTTGCCGGAAGATATCCGTAAGGAAGTGCTTGAAAAGGATACGCCATTTGTTAAGAGGCTTGAGATTTTCAGAGGCAGTTGGGAGGATGAAGACTCATACTTTGGTGCATTTAGGGCTATAAAGGATATTGAAGGGAATATAATAGGGGTCCAGGGAATTATTCATAATGACCCTTTGGCTGAAACTACACTTGGACAAATAAGGGATTTTACCGTTATTGCAGTTATACTGCTGGCTGCAGTTTTTTCAATAATTATATGGTCTTATATCAATGCACAGAAGGTTCTTTTTAAGGAGAAGCAGTTTTCAAACAGACTGAGCAGCATAAAAAGGTTTTCGGATTTGGTAAGGCAAGCTTCCAATGAAGATGAGGTATATGAAATATTGTTTGACGTGCTGAAGAAAAAAAGCGGCATAACTCAAGTTGTGGTGGCGAAAAAGGAGTACAATGACAAATGCTTGACATTATATAAGGCCATGGATATGGAGAAGATCCAATCTATAAAAAACACAATGACGGTTGAAGAGAACTGCTGGGCTGTAAAGTCAGGAAAAGAATTCATAAATAACGGCAATAACAATGATTTTGACTGCAAGGATTTCTACAGTGAATCAGCAAGCTATATCTGCCTTCCGATAATACTGGGAGGTATAGTCTCAGGGGTAATTCAGATACAAAGCGATATGAAGAATTATTTCAATGATGATCTGATAGCAGAGATAAAAGTATACATAGATAACATTACTCCTGTAATCAGCAACATAAGGCTGCTGGAAAGCCTCAATAATATGGCTTCCATTGATACCCTGACAAAGGCATATAACAGAAGGTATCTTGAAAAATACCTTGAGGAGCAGATTAAAATATCAAAAGAGAATAACCTTCACTTGAGTATAATAATGATTGACATTGACTTCTTCAAGATATTCAATGATACTTACGGCCACGATGCAGGGGATTATGTACTGATGTATTTTGCCGATACCTTGAAGTTCAATGTTCGGGAGGCTGATGTAGTGTCAAGGTATGGAGGAGAGGAATTCATAGTGGTACTTCCAAGAACGAATCACCGCGGAGCATATAGGGTTGCGGAAAAACTAAGAAAAAAGGTGGAGGAAATGTCCTTGACCGCAATAAGCAATGAAAATCCCCCGAAGATAACCTGCAGTCTGGGGATATCTGTATATCCTCTGCATGGCAATAACATAGACATGCTTATACATTCTGCAGACAAGGCGTTATACAAAGCAAAGAACTCAGGCAGGAACAGAACCTGTATATCCGGGGATGACAATGAACGGGAGGGGATACAGGAAAGGCATGATGACATTAACAATACCATATAATATATGTTAGTAAAAACATTTATATATAATCAATACATATAGAACTGGAGGAAAAAATATGAATGAATCATTTTCCATGGTTGCGAAGCATGTTAATACTGTCAGGTCAGAGGACAAGATATTTGCTTTAAACAGAGAAGCAGGCAATGCAGTACTGCAGTTCGGCAAGGAAAAGGTAGTGAATGCCACCGTAGGCTCTATACTTGATGAGGATGAGAAGCTGGCGGTTTTGCCTTCGGTGCTGGAAACACTGAGAAATCTTCCGGACTCTGAATTTGCGGCATATGCACCTATACTGGGGACTCCTGACTATCTTGAGTCGGCAATCCAGGCCGCCTTCAAGGAATACAGGCCTGAAGGATACATAAAGGCCGCAGCAACTCCCGGCGGCAGCGGAGCTTTAAGACAAACAATCTGGAATTACTCAGAAATTGGAGATACGATACTGACCTCCGACTGGTACTGAGGACCGTATAAGACTCTTGCGGAAGAGAACTTGAGGAAGTTAAGCGTTTTTTCTCTTTTTGACAATGAAAAAAGATTCAATCTTGATGCATTTGAAATGAAAGTCAAAGAACTGCTGACAAGACAGAACAGCTTGGTAATTCTGCTGAATTCCCCTGCACAGAATCCCACCGGTTATGCTCTAAGCGATGAAGAGTGGGAGCAGGTTATTATGATAATAAAAAGGGAAGCTTTGGATGAAAGCAAGAAAATTACACTTATTTGTGACATAGCATATATCGACTATGCAGGAAGGGCTTCAGACACAAGGAGATTCATGAGGCTTTTCTCCGGATTGCCGTCGAATGTTCTGGTTGTAGTAGCCTTCAGTATATCCAAGAGCCATACGATGTATGGGCTTCGTACAGGGGCTGCCGTATGCGTAAGCTCCGATAAAGGTGTAGCTGAAGAGTTCTCCGATGTCTTTGAGGCTTCCAACAGGGGTACCTGGTCCAACGGGACAAGATGCGGAATGAAGCTGCTTTCTGTCATTATGAATGATAAAGAGCTGCTGCGCAAGGTGGATGAAGAGAGGGAACAGGTTAGGCTGCTGCTGGAGAAAAGGGCGGAAGTTTTTACTAATGAAGCAAAAAGCGTCAAGCTGGATATATGCCCGTATAACGCAGGATTTTTTGTCACCATACCTGCCGCACAACCTGAAGAAAGCTGCAAGCTGCTGAAAAAGGACAATATATTTGCAGTACCGATTTCAAGGGGGATAAGATTTGCAATTTGCTCGGTACCTTTATACAAAATGAAGGGTATAGCTGAAAAAATAAGAAAGGCAGTGAAATAGATTGACTCAAACCCATCTTTCGAGGAAGGATGGGTTTTTTCATGTAAAAATATGGATGCACATTGCAATAAGACTTGCACTTTCCCAAAACCGTTTCATATTACTGGTATTATGATGAATAAGTTTGGAGGTTGTCAAATGGGAAAAAAGTTCAAATGTCCGATGATGTGCGATATGCATATGATGCATGGAGTTGCTCCTATGGATATGATGCCTTATATGCCGTTGGCAGAAGAAATTGAAATGGATAACTTTTATGAGGATGAGGAAGACGACAGGCATTTTATGAAGATGTATCCCGAAAGCTGCAGGAAAATAATGATATATGTAAAAGTTGAAGTTGACAGGATGGAAGGGAAGGATAAAGAAATACACGATTACCGCCCCGATAGGGAAATGATAAATATGATGACGGATAATGCATATAACAGAATGGTGAAGGATATGCCTGAAATGGCGGAGGGGGAAGAAACCAGACAGTATCCGGCAAGAAGGTTTTCAAGGGATCTTCTGCGTCTGCTGTTACTGAACGAGCTTTTCAGAAGAAGGCGAAGACGCAGGAGAAGGAATTCCTATGGCTACCCCTTCGGCGGATATGATTTTGACTTTGACAATGATGATTTTGATTTTGATTATGATAATTACGACTGATTAGTAACTATCATTCCGCTTTCTTCATCCACTTTGAGCATTTGTTCGCCCAGGGACTCTGTCAGAATACCTCCATTTGTCCACTGGGCTATATCTTTTTCAAAAGCATCTTTAAGGTCTGATGCTGCAAGGACTCTCATTGTTACATTCTCAAGATACTCTATGCTGTTTATTATATAATCCTTCTTGGATATCTCATATTGCAGCTTGCTCAAAAGGCTGTAGTCCATTTTAAGCTCATATACTGCAAAGGGCTGCATCCTCACAGTGCCGGCGGCTTTAATGCCGTTGACCGCTCCCTGGGTATATGCCCTGATAAGCCCCCCGGCTCCAAGCATTATTCCTCCGAAGTATCTGGTGACAATTACTATGGAATTAGTGAGTTCTTCCTTTTTTAAGACCTCAAGGATAGGAACTCCGGCAGTCCCTGAAGGTTCCCCATCGTCGCTGGATCGCTGTATGTTCATTGATTCCCCAAGGATATAGGCATAGCAGTTATGTGTAGCATCATAATGTTTCTTTCTGATACCTGCTAGAAATTGAAGGGCTTCTTCTTCTGAATATACCGGCTGGGCATAGGATATAAATCTTGATTTCTTTTCAACGAAACAAGTATCAGCATAACCTTTTAACATTCTATAGCTTGCTGCCATAATATCACCTGCATCTCTGTCTTTTGCTGTATATTATTATACAACATTATGGCAAAAATCACTATTTGCGAAATCCAAAGGTTTTTGCCGCAACAGGGCATAATATGAATAATGCGACGCATTCTTCGGGTACGAGGTACGAGGCGCGAGGTTCGAGGTTTAGGG
>ENA-UPXM01001950-UPXM01001950.1-activated-sludge-metagenome-genome-assembly--contig:-NODE-1950-length-25318-cov-6.769109_pt1 | contig 25318 bp, 17 predicted proteins | sample MGYA00238178_ERZ772708 | MGnify/ENA primary metagenome ERZ772708 (study PRJEB29002, sample SAMN05720212) | activated sludge metagenome | isolation source: anaerobic digester from wastewater... | reverse complement strand
GACGCCGCCTGCGACGATGCGCGCGCGCCTGTCAAGATCACGCGCCGCCGCATCGACGGTCACGACCTTTATTTCGCGATCAACGACAGCGACGCCGCATGGGACGGCACCGTGCGCTTCTGCGGCGACGGCGTGCGCGAGCAGTGGGACCCGGCGACCGGCGCCCGGAGCGCGGTCGCGGACGCGACGCGCGTGCCCCTGCGTCTCGGGCCGTACGGCGCGATGTTTTTCCGCGCGCCGCAGGCCGGCATCCCGCGCCGCCTTGCTCAGGCCGGTTCGGTCACCCTCGCGATGACCTGCAAGCCCCTGCCGGATGCCGGTCGCCCCACGATCGGCAAGGGCACCCATGTGCGCGCCGAGCTTGCCGGCGACGCGGCCGGCGGCTGGCGCGCGCCGGCCACGCTGACCCGCGGGCAGGTCGACACCCACCTCTTCGTCAGCTTCCCCTACACGCAGCCGCTCGATCTCTCCGGTTATGAAGGCCTGGTCCTTGATACCGCCGTCCCGGCAGGCCAGCGCACGGCCGCCGAGTTGCTGGTCTTCATTCAAACGGCTGACGGAGGCACCTATCTCGGGCGCACGGGGCGCTTCCTGAACGTGGCGGGAGCGGCGCGCGCCTATGCGCTCTTCGGCCAGTTCGCGGCTTTCGGCAACACCCAGAAGGCGCTAGACCTCACCCAGGTCACCGCCATCCGGATCGGCTGGGGCGGCTACTTCGGCAGTGAGGGCGAAACGGTCGACCTCACCGTCCATCCGCCGCAGGCGCTGTCGGGGGCCGATCAACAATCCCGGTTATAATCCCGTCGGATTTATGGTGATCTGGTTTGAAAGGCTGACTCGGGAAATGTTAATCTTGTGGCGCAATGACTAAGCGGCAGACCACAACGTATTCGCAAAAAAAGAAGACCGTTCAATCGCTCCAAGAAGAACTGTCGGAGTTTGCTCAGAACCATCATGGATGTGTGCTTTCCGCAAGCGATCTTCCGCAGAGTATCCGTGAAGATGCAGCAGCGTATCAACCCGAGTTCGAGAGGGCAGGGTTCCAACTGCTGTCCTCCGACACGCATCCCGGTTTGTTGGTTCAGGGGCAGTTCATGTTTTGGCCGACCGGCCAAGACTTGCCAGTGGTGATGCCGCCGGGCGAGCGGAAATATTCACCTGTTGTCAGCGGGCGCCCGATCGGGATTGACCTGTTCGCCGGGGCCGGTGGACTCTCTATGGGTTTTGAAGAGGCGGGGTTTGATATCGCCGCGTGTGTTGAGATCGATCCGATCCACTGTGCGACGCATGAGTACAACTTCCCGTATGCAGCCTCGATATGCGGAAACGTGACGGTTTTGACGGGAGCCGTAATTCGCCGTCGTTGCGGCATCGGAGATCGCGACATTGACGTGGTGTTCGGCGGCGCGCCCTGTCAGGGTTTCTCGATGATCGGGAAGCGGGCGTTGGACGACCCACGGAACAAGCTAGTTTCTCACTTCGTCCGATTGGTTAAGGAACTGCATCCGAAATATTGCGTTTTCGAGAATGTAAAGGGGTTGACTGTTGGCAGGCAGGTGCAGTTTCTTCAAGAATTGATAGCGGCATTAGAAAATGCGGGATACCACGTCGTTTTGCCCTACCGTGTGTTGAATGCCGCCGATTACGGGGTGCCCCAGAACCGTTTCCGCCTCTTCCTGATGGCTTATCGCAATGATCAGGCCCAGCCAGTCTACCCGGTACCGCAGGCGAGCAAGATAACCGTAGCGGAGGCGATCGGAGACTTGCCGGATGCTGACTGCTTCAAGACTTTATTGGATTCGGATGCCGTGCCCGCCGTGTGGAAAACCAAGACAGACTATGCCAAGAAATTGCGGGGGCTGATGAACGATCCCGGTGATTTTAGTTATCCCCGAGTGTTCGACTGTGGCATGCTGACATGCAGTTTGAGGACGGTTCACACGAAGGAGTCGAAGGCCCGTTTTATCGATGCGTATACTGGCACGACGGAGCCAATCAGCCGTTTCTTCAAGTTGTCGCTGTCCGGTCAGTGCAATACGCTCCGAGCCGGCACCGACAGTGCGCGTGGCGCATTTACGTCGCCGCGACCGATCCATCCTACGCTGCCGCGTGTTATTACGGTGCGCGAGGCTGCCCGCCTGCACTCGTATCCCGATTGGTTCCGGTTTCACGCGACCAAATGGCACGGTTTCCGCCAGATAGGCAACAGTGTCCCGCCGCTTCTCGGGCGTGCCATAGCTGGAAAAATCATTGAGGCTCTTGGGATTGATCCGTCAAAACCGGCCGTCGCGATCACGCCGGGAGAAGGCTCACTGCTAAACCTTAACATGCGTCAGGCCGCCGAACACTTTGGCGTGCCCGCTTCGGTTATCGGACAAAGAACACGAAAATAGAAATGCGTTTTCCTATGAACAAACCTCAGAACCGTTATGCCGCACTGATCGAACGCATTTTTGCCTCGCACTACCGGCCGGGGAAGAACGAGTTTCCTTTCGCGCGCGAAGAGCTTTCCGCCACTGCTTTGGCGTTGGGCATCAAATTGCCAAAGAATTTGGGTGATGTGCTCTACTCATTCCGTTATCGGGTTCCATTACCCGAGTCGATCACAAGGACAGCCAACCCGGGTATGGTTTGGATCATTAAAGGCGCGGGTACGGGGCGTTATCTTTTTAAGCAGGCGCGCATGAGTCGAATCGAACCTGACGAGACGATGTTGGCAATCAAGGTGCCGAACGCGACCCCTGAAATTCTGCTTGCCAACGCTCTTGATGACGAACAAGCTTTGTTGGCAAAAGTGCGGTATAACCGATTGATTGACCTTTTTCTCGGCATTACCGCACACTCTCTTCAAAACCATCTGCGCACAACCGTGAAGAGCATTGGGCAGATCGAAATCGACGAAATTTATGTTGGACTCAACCGTCGGGGCAGTCAATTCATTGTCCCGGTTCAGGCGAAAGTCGGCAGGGACCAGCACGGTGTCGTTCAAACGGAGCAAGACCTCTCTTTCTGCCTAGAACGTTTCCCGAATCTCATCTGCCGTCCGGTTTCTGTCCATGCGCTTAGCGATAACCGCATTGCGATGTTCGAGCTAACGCTGAGTGATGACCAAGTGCGTGTGATCGATCAGAAGCACTATACCTTGGTTCCTGCCTGTGCCATTTCGGATGACGACCTTCACCGATACAGCTTGGGGGACTGAGAGGTAGTCTGGGAGCGAGGAACGGACAGGACATACTAAGCGTCAGTAGGACAGCAAAAGCCGGTCATGAACGATCTCGTCTTCAAGCGTTTCTCCTTCGCACTGAAACCGTCTTAACATGCTGCGCCCGCAATTAACGAACACCTCACGCTCAAACAAGCCCTCTGGAATATCGAGCGTGCAATCCACACGGCCTGATTTCTTCGTTCCGTCGATGCTCAGCGCTACCCGGACGCCTCGACTCTTGCAGGCCATTATGGACTGCATAAGACGGGGAAGTGAGAAGTTTTGACCTTGATACAGAATGGCTTGGCTACAGACGTAGGGTGGATCACAGTAAACTAAATCCCCCTCCTCCGCCATTTCCATGGCCGCTTCAAAATCCAAGTTCTCGAAGCTGGCCCCTGATGTGCGGCGCTTCCAAATCTGCACGCGCTCGGAGAACGACGCGGGTGAAATCGGATCATGTATCCCACACGGTGTCGATATGTAGCCGTCCCTCTTGCGGAAGCGAACGACACCCCCGTAACATGAACGGCAGATGAACAGAAGGTCGGCACCGTTTGGCTGCGCGTTATAGCGGGCTTTAATCTGTTCGTATCCTTCCGGCCTGCCGAGTTCGTGATATTCGTTGTAGCGGTCGCGATACCATTTCATGACCAACACGGGATCCCTCTGCAACGTCTGCCAAATCTCGATAAGCGGCGTAAATACATCCGATCCGACCGCTTTCGGAGGCTGCAACGCGCCTAGCACCGCCCCGCTTCCCAAAAACGGCTCGCGGTACGTGCGAATGTCAGTCGGGAAGAACGACGCGATCTCATGGGCGAACCGTTGTTTGTTGCCAATCCATTTGAGAAGCTGTGTCTTGAACTCGGACACATGCTGAAAAGCTGTCCCATAAAAAATATCAAGCGTGTCTTCCTTTACTTTCATGACCGCAGTATATCCTGATTTGGGATACAGGTCAACTACATCCTATAATGGGATACGTGAAACGAAACAGATATGCTGACAGTGAACAACACCTACGGCGCATTTTGCGTGATACCCGCATGTCCAAGGGCCTCAAACAGGAGGAACTGGCGGAAATGCTTAAGGTGCCACAGTCCTTCGTCAGCAAATATGAGTCCGGCGAACGAATGCTGACTTTTGTTGAAACTGTATCAATCTGCCTCGCCATGAACATCACCCCGGATACGCTCTTGAAGGAGTACTTGCCTCACCATGAAACCTGACATGCGCTTTGTTGGACTTCCGAAATATTTTTGGGCATCGGTCCGTTTGATCGGACAGGAGTGCGGTTATGCCAAGAAAAAAAGGCTGGCCATTCCAACACGCGATCAGGTCGAAGCTGTTTTCGTACGGCTCAAACTCGATGTGACAATGCTCGATCAGACACTGGGCGGCGGTCTAAACATGTGGTCGACGCTCGTGGCATATTTGACTTATCGAGCTGAGGTTTTGCACAAACATTTTGCCCCCAACCTCATGGACGCGATAGCGGCAAAACGCGAGTTTAACAAGCTCAAGAAAGAACTCCATCCCAAGTGCCCGTTACCGATGAACAAACAAAAGGGAGCCAAGAAAGCTCCTGCCTATTTCACAGGCATAATCAATATGCTGATCGAAGCGAACGCTGACGGCACGCCATGCGATTTCGACCCGAGGGCGTTGGCAACAGTCTCTAACGGAGGCGCACCTATCAGAACTTTTGCACGAAGAATGGATGGTGGTTTCCCTTCGGTCTCAAACCCCCGCGCCTTATGGGAGGTGAAAGAGTATTACTACACAACCACCTTTGGCAGCCGCGTGGCTGACGGTGTTTATGAGACCCTGCTTGACGGCATGGAGATCGAGGAACTTGAAGCTTCTGAGGGAATTAAGGTGCTACATTACTTGATGATTGACGCGTATTTCACATGGTGGGAATGCGGCAAGTCCTATCTGTGCCGAATCGTCGATATGCTTCACATGGGTTATGTTGACGAGGTCCTCGTCGGCAAGGAAGTCATCAGCCGCTTGCCCGAACTTGTTAAAGAGTGGAACGCCCTTATCCCCCGTTGAAGGCGAGCGGGTCCGCGGCATCGCACGCTGCCCTGGATCACAGCGGCGGTTCCGCTGGGGACCGATTCGACGGTCATCCGCGAGGTCGATTTGTAGACACTCAGTGCGCTTCGAGCCAGGTGTCGCCGACGCCGACGCTGACCTCGAGCGGCACGCCGATGTCGAGCACGGTGGTCATGGCCTGTTTGACCAGATCGCGCACGGCGCCGACCTCCTCTTTGGGCACGTCGAAGAGCAGTTCGTCGTGGATCTGCAGCACCATGCGCGTGGCCAGGCGGCGCTCGTTCAACTCGCGGTGGACGCGCACCATCGCCAGCTTGATCAGATCCGCCGCCGTCCCCTGCACCGGCGTGTTGATGGCGTTGCGCTCGGCCGACTGGCGCGAGGTGGCGTTGCGCGAGTCGATGTCGCGCAGGAAGCGCCGGCGGCCCAGCAGGGTCTGCGCGTAGCCCTTTTCGCGGGCGTCGGCGATGGCGCGCTCCATGTAGGCCTTGACGCCCGGATACTGCGCGAAGTAGGTTTCGATCAGTTCCGCCGCCTGCTTGCGAGGCACATTCAGGCGCTGACTCAGACCGAAGGCGGAGATGCCGTAGATGATGCCGAAGTTCACCATCTTGCAGGCCGAGCGCATCTCGGGCGTGACGAGCCCCGGCAGCACGCCGTACACGCGCGTCGCGGTCTCGGTGTGGATGTCCGCGCCGCGCCGGAACGCCTCGATCATCCCTTCGTCGCGGCTGAGCGCCGCCATCACCCGCAGCTCGATCTGCGAGTAGTCGGCCGAGAGCAACACGTGCCCGCTGTCGCGCGCGACGAAGGCGTTGCGGATGCGCTGGCCGCGCTCGGTGCGGACCGGGATGTTCTGCAGGTTGGGCTCGGCCGAGGAGAGCCGGCCGGTTTCGGTCAGGGCCTGCGCGAAGGAGGTGTGCACGCGGCCGGTGGCGGGATCGATGCAGGCCGGCAGCTTGTCCACATAGGTGGATTTGAGTTTGCTGCACATGCGGTACTCGAGGATCTGCGGGATGATCGGATGCCGGTCTTGCAGTTTGGCCAGCACGTCTTCGCTGGTGGCGTACTGGCCGGAGGGCGTGCGCGCCGCGTCGGGATCGATCTTCAGGTGGTCGAAGAGGATCTCGCCCAACTGCTTGGGCGACGCGGGATTGAAGTTGCCGCCGCCCAGATCGCGGATGCGGAGTTCGAGCTGGAGCAGTTCGCGGTCCAGCTCGCGGCCGTAGGCGCGCAGCTCCTCGGCGTTGATGCGCACGCCCTCGCTCTCCATCTCCAGCAACACGGGGATCAGCGGCTCCTCGCACTCGGTCAGCGCGCGCAGGCAGCCGGCCTGCTGCGCCTCGCGGCGCAGCAGACGGTCAAGCTGCAGGGTCACGTCCGCGTCCTCGGCTGCGTAGTCGCAGATCTCATCGGGCCGCAGGTCGCCCATGTTGCCCTGCTCGACGCCCTTCTTCTTTTCGCCGATCAGCGCCGTGATAGGGATAGGCGTGTAATGCAAATACTGGCGCGCCAGATGGTCCATGCCGTGGCGCTCGGAGGCGTCCAGCACATAGTGGGCGAGCATGCTGTCGTGAAGTTCGCCGCGTAGCGCGACGCCGTACTGGCGCAGGATCGTGAGGTCGAACTTGGCGTTGTGGCCGATCTTGACGGTGAACGGGTCGCCGAACAGCGGCGCGAAGCGCTGCAGCAGGGCGCGGCAGGACTCGCGCTCTTCGGGCACTGGCACATACCATGCCCGGCCCGGCGCGGTGGCGAACGAGAGGCCGACCAGCCGGTCGTGGCGCGGGTCGAGCCCGGTGGTCTCGGTGTCGAACGCCCAGACCGGTGCCTCGTCCAGCGCGCGCAGCAGCTCGCCGAGTTGCGCCTCGGTCTGCGCGCAGACGTAGGCGTGCGGCACGTCGGCCAGCGTCTTGAAGGCGTCCTCTGCGGCTGACGCGCCGCCTTCGAAAGCGTCGCCCAACAGGCGTTTGCCGAGCGCGAACAGCTCATATTTCGTGAGCACGGCGCGCAGCCGCGCCGTGTCCGGCTCGCGGCGCGCCAGCTCGTCCAGCTCGACCGGCACCGGCACGTCGGTGCGGATCGCGGCGAGCATACGGCTTTGGCGGGCGCTCTCCGCGCCGGCCGCGACCCGCTCGGCCAGTTTACCCTTGAGGTCGCCGGCGTGCGCCAGGATCGTTTCGATGTCGCCGTACTGCGCGAGCAGGGCGGTGGCGGTCTTCTCGCCCACGCCCGGAATGCCCGGAATGTTGTCCGAGGCATCGCCGGCCAGGCCGAGGTAATCGATCATCTGGGCGGGCGAGGTGAGATTCCAGTGGCGGCAGACCGCCTCGACATCGTAGATCTCGGCCGGCGCGGCGGCCTTGCCGGGACGGAAGAGGTAGGTGGCGGGGCCGACGAGCTGCGCCACATCCTTGTCGGGCGTCGCCAGGTAGGTGGTCCAGCCGGGTCGCGCGGCGGCGCGAGCGGCCAGCGCGCCCATGACGTCGTCCGCCTCAAAGCCGTCCACGCGCAGGATCGGCAGGCGCAGCGCCTCGGCCAGCTCGATCGCCATGGGGATCGCAGCGGCGAGGTCTTCGGGCATCTTCTGCCGCTGCGCCTTGTAGAGCGGGTAGCGCTCATGACGGAAGGTCGGGGTGGTCGAGTCCAGCACCAGCGCGACATGCGTAGGCGCCTGTTCGTTCAGGATCTGCAGCAGCATGTTGGCGAAACCGGTCAGCGCCGAGGTGTTGATGCCGGTGCTGGTCATGCGCGGGGTTTTAAGGAACACGAAATGTCCGCGGTAGAGCAGCGGCATGACATCGATCAGAAAGAGTTTTTGGGTCTCGCTCACGGCAAAATCTCCGGATGCACGACGGCAGATTCGCCCCCGTGTGTTTGCAGCCAGTATAGCGGCGCAGGCGGGCGGCTGTCGAGCAAGACGGCAATAAACACCGCTGCCGTCCGTTGCTCCTTATGACCGGCAAGGGGTTTTTGTGGATCCCGGGTGGAACACCCCCTTTACCCGGCACGTGAAAACCTGCTAGACTGTCCGAAGTGAAAAAGAGATTTTTTGTTTTTTGGGGGACGCTGGGCATCTTGGGGGGAACGGTCATGGCGGCGGCGCCCGAGGGCTGGGAGCCGCGGCTGGAGGTCGCGGAGCGCAGCGCCTTGGCGGCCATGAACCTCAAACCGGAACGGGGCGCGTTGCGCGTGCACCTGCGCAACCCGGCTGACGACAGCCGGGTCGAGGTGTCGCTGGGCAGCGGCGATACCGCGTTCCGGCTGACGCCCAAGGATATGATCCCGCGCGACAAGAGCGGCCGCATCGCGACCTGGCCGTGTCCGGCGCTGGGCACCAACCTGTGCTGGTTCACCTTCAAGCGCGACGAAGATGCTTGGTATGCCTATGTCGACCAGCAGCCCGTACTGCGCATGCCGGAGCTCTGGGCCGGTCCGCTGGAGCTGCGGCACGCGCCGGAGAACCAGCCGCCCGAAGCGGAGGTGGACGACTACACGCAGCGGCTCGGCGCCTTCGCCTTCGAGGACAACTTCCTCGTGCCGGCCGGCTCCGAGTTCCCGCCGACCTGGGAGATCATGGGCGGCATCTGGAAGCTGCACTCGGTCACCGGCTCGATCAGCGGCTCATCCGGCGGCTATCAGCTCGCGCGCCAGCCGAAGCCGGAGAAGAGCCCGAACTTCTACACGCTGGAAGGCGGCGGCACCAACGCCGTGGTGCTGGCGGGCGAGCCGTTCTACAGCCGCTACGTTTACCGGGCCGCGGTGCAGCACAACAGCGGCACCAACGGCCTCGTCTTTCTGGCCGGCGAGTTCGGCGGGTTCTTCGCCTTTACGGCTCGGACCGATCCCGCGACCGACCGCCTGGTCCTTGAGCTGTGGCGCCAGCCGGCGGCGGCCGACGCGCCGGCCGAAGCGCTGGAGGCCGTGCAGACCGAACTTCCGGCCGGCCAGTGGCTGTTGCTCGAAGTGCAGGTGATGGACGACCGCGTGATCTGCCGGGCCGACAACATCGATGTCATCCGCCGCAAGATGCCGTTGCCGCCGGGCGGCCGCTTCGGGCTTTTCGCCAGCATGCCGGACGGTGAAACCACGCGCTTTGACGACGTGGCGGCCTGGTCGCACGAGGAGCAGCGCTTCGACACGCCCGAGGATGTGGCCTTCGCCACGCGCCATCAGACCCCCGGCGTGCAATCGCTCCTGCGCCACACCACCGCTTGGCTCTATATGCCGCCTGCCGCCGGCGCGACGAACACGTGGGTCTACGGCAAGCCCTCCGGCGGCCCGCTGCGCCAAGAATCGCTTTTTGTCGCCACTTCCGACGCATTCACCTGCGGCCTGACGGCCGGCGGAGGCGAGGACGGCTCCCCGCTCTACCGTCTGACCTGCGTCCAGGCCGACGGTGCGCGCACGTTCTTGCTGGAGGCGGTCACCCCGACCAACACTGTGCTGCTCGACAGCCACACCGCCGCCTTCGCAAGCAACCGCGTAACGCTCGCGCTGGACGCGCTGCGCCCGCACGAGCTGCGCGGCTATGCGGACGGACGACTCGTCTGCTTCGACCGACCTGCCCTGCGGCCCGGCGGCGTGCAGGGTGTTTTCGCCAGCGCGGCAGCGGACCTCTTCTTCACGGCGCCGCGCGTCGCCTCGAAAGACACCCGCCCGAGCGAGCGTTTCGAGAAGAACCCGCTGTACGTCAACGACCCGTACATGCGTCACTGGGCCTCGCCCGAAGGACAATGGGTCACCTTCAAGGACGGCTTAACCTGGTTCAAGGGTGACCTCACCGGCCCGGTCAAGGTCCGCCTCCCCGTCGTCAACGGTATGGAGCTGCACCTCGGCATCCCCGAAGACTCTTCCAACGGCACCTGCCGCGTCAGCGTCAAAGAGGATCTGATCAGCGTCTTCACCCCCGGCTCCGGCACCAACGCCGCCTTCACCGTTCCGGCCGGGCAGGTGCCGGAGGTCGCTTTCGACAAGAAGCAGGTGCGCCTCTTCACGCTGGGCATCGAAGGCCACGTCATCTGGCTGGGTGGTGACGACATCCTGCTGGCCAAAACCCATCTCACCGCACCGCTGTCCGGGCGCAAGATGCGTATCGCCGGCATGACGCTTGAGAACCTCAGCCACACGCTGGTGAAGCGCGACAACGTCTTCGACACGCTCTTCACCGAATCGCTCTTCAATTGGACGCTGAACGGCGGCCGCTGGGAGGTCATCAACCGTTTCTTCTGCGAGCCGACCTGGTCGCACATGAACGGTGAAAGCGCCGATTCCTTGGCCGCGCTCTGGTCCAAATATGTCTTCAGCGGCGATTTCAGCATCGAGTTTTACGCCGGCATGCGTATGGGCTGGTATGAGCGCCCCGGCGACCTCAACCTCACCGTCATGAGCCGCGACAACTCCGCCGGCGACGGCTACACGGCGATCGCCACCGGCTGGGATCCCGACCATTCGCAGCTCTATTCGCGCCTGCTGCGTAACGGCGAGGCGATGGACATCTCCACCAAGTACCTCGTGCCGCGCTCGCGCGCCGGCCTGGCGCGGCAGGGCTACCAGCCGCTGGTGGCCGCGGGCCGCGACATCCACGGTGCCTGGTACGGCATGCAGCTTCGCCGCGTCGGCTCGCGCGTGCAGTACATTTACGACAACGAAGAGGTGTTCAACGTCGAGGACCGCGAGCCGCTGCAGGAGGGCTCGCTCGGCATCTGGACCTACCGCAACTCGATGATGGTCGCGCGCATCAAGATCGCCGCCGAATCGATCCGCCCGCGGCCTTTCGCCTTTCACACGATTCCCGCCGGCGTCCCGCCCGCGCCGGAGCCGCCGACGCCCGCCGACTCCGGCGTGCGCGTCAACGGCCGCGTGGTCCAGCCGCTCGTTCCGGAATTCTGGCAGGCGTTCGACACCGTGAGCCACCCCAGCGTGCGTTTCCGCAACCTCGACACCTCCCGGCCCGAAATGCATGTGACCTCGATCCTCGGCGGCGGCACCTTCCTGGTGCGGTGCGACCTGCCTCCGGCCCAGCCCGACAAGCTGCTGGGCTGGCGTTTTGAGATCGCGCGCCACCCGCAAGCCCTGGTCAACTTCGAGTTTTCGACGGTCAAGCCGGACGGCAAAGGCAACTTCACGCCAGTCCAGGGATGGACCTATGTGCTCTCGGGCACCGACGAGGCGCGCGGCCCGCGCCAGATCATCGGCAAAATTGATGCCCTGCCCCCCTCGGACGGCACCAACCTCGTCTGGACGCCGGTCGAGATCTGGGTCCCCTCCGAAGTCATCCGCGCCAATCAGGCGGTGCAGCTCGAAGGCTTCGGCAACCTCCAGCCCAGCGACGTGCAGATGGGGCTGAAGGGCAACCCGCCCCACGCCTGGTACGCCGTGCGCGCCTTCCGTGAAATCCACCGCGGGACGCCCGAGCTTTCGGCCCCGCCCGAAAAGCGCGGCGAGATCGCCGCGCTCGCGCAGATCGTCAACAGCCTGCGTCCCGGCGAGCTGCAGATGGTGGAGGTGCCCGCCGCGCTCGACCCGCGCAAGCCCGTGATCGAATGGGCGGTGCCGGAACTGGCAAACTTCGGCCTGCGCGCCGAAGCCGACTCCGCGATCCCCGGCTCGATCCTGGTCACGCCGGTCCACCCCTGGCCCTCGCCCATGCTGCCGCCCAAACGCGCCCTGGCCGATGCCCAGCCCGCCCCCTTCACGACGGAAGGCACCCGCATCCGCGTGCTCGTGCCGTTCGAGACGCTCCAGCCCAACCGCATGACGCTGGCGCTCGAATTGTCCGACGGCCGCGTCTTCCGGCAGGTCGTGCCGATGCGCGCGACCGCAGGGCTCAACCATCCGCCGGTCCTGCTGAGCCTCACCCTGCCCGAAGGCGGCATCGAGACTTTCGAGGCGCGCCCCGGCGACGCCGCCCCCTACCAGACCGCCGCCAGAGCCTCGATCGACACCACCGACCCCCTGCGCGGCGGCGTCCTCAAATTCCAAAACGCCGGCGTCTACGGCCGACGCCTGGACGGCCTGCTGGTCAAGTCGTTCAATCCGGTCGCCACGCCCCTCATCCAGTTCCGCTACAAAGGCGATCCCATGGCGATTGTCTCGCTGGCCTTCGGCTCCACCGCTTTCACCTTCTCGGAAGTCTATAACACGCACGTGCGTTTCGGCGGTGGCGCGGCGGCACCCATGGACAACACCTGGCGCGTGTGGACTGGCATCCCGACGGACAGCGGCGGCCAGCTCCCGCTCGCGCAGCGCACCACCGTGCCGCCCGCGCCCCTGCGCTTCGCCTCGCGCGGCGGCAGCGATCAGACCGGCCTGCACAGCACGCTCTGCATCGACGACGTCGCCTGCGGCCCGGCCGTCGGCCCCAACCGTCCCTTCGCCTTCAAGGCCGACTACGCCGACCCCGACACCGTCGCCGAGGTCGTCTACGCGATCTTGCAGGGCCCCGCTGCTTTCGACAACCGCCCGGAAGCGGAGCGCGCCGCGGTCACCTGGCTGCCGGCCAAAAATGGCGAGGTCATCGAGCCCGACATCGCCAAGATCCCGGACGGCATCCACCACTTGCTGGTGCGCGCGCGCGACGGGCAGTCGCTCTGGTCGCACCCCGCGGACCTGCCTTTCATGCTCGACCGCACGCAGCCGCAGGTCACGCACGCGATCAACGCCGTCGAAAAATACAACGGCAGCAGCCTCACGCTCTCGCTGACCGACCCCGTCTCGCCGCCGGTGCCCAACACCCTGCGCCTGACCTGTCTGGGCTCGCCGCTCGACATCGCCGGCGACAACGGCTTCAGCACCATCGGCCACGGCACGCTCGCCTATGAATTCGACTGGATCTGGCTGCTGCGCAAGCAGCTCGCCGCCGCCAAGCACGGCGACGTCCTGCCGATCACGGTCGACGGCATCACCGACGCCGCCGGCAACGGCGCGCCGCCGCTGCGCATCGACATCACGCTGGACCTGGAATCCGACAAGCGCCCCCCCACCGTGCTCCCGGTGCCGCCCACCAAGAACACCCTCTGGATGCAGCCGACGCTCACCGCGCTGGAGCCCTTCTTCCCGGTCAACCGCAACATCGCCGCCGCCACCGTGGCGACAACGGACGGCCAGGCGCTCGAACTCGCGCCCAACGGCGAAAAGGGCGCCATGATCCAGCACGCCTTCTCGCCGGCCTGGGACCCGGACAAACATCCGTGGATCGCCCTGTCGTTCCGGACGCTCGGCATCCCGGAAGGCACGCGCCCCTTCACGCTGGCCTTCAACACCGGCCCGCGACGCCCGCGCGGCATCAAAGACGCGCACACGCTCGACCTGACCAGCACCAACCATCTCGCTTACGTGGTCGGCGACACCTCCTGCGCCACCGGTGCCTGGCACGATATCCTGATCAACGCGCGCGACTTCCTGCGCGACGAAACCGAAGAGCACAAAGACACGCCGGATCTGACCTACCTCTCGCTCTACTTCTCGCCCCGCACCAAGGGCGGAAAAGTGCAGATCCGCTCGTTCGCCATCCTGGCGCCTTGGACCTCGGACCATCTGATCCCGCTCAAGGCCTACGATCTGAACAGCATCAAAGGCCTCGTCTGGCAAGGCGGTGAAGCCGAGCAGACCGGCGTCCGCCCCGCCAACCTCGCGCTGCCGAAGACCGACCCCTACTGGTTCCGCTTCCGGGTCAGCGACCGGCGCGGCAATCTCACCGACACCTGGATGATCCCGATCCCGCCGGGCTCCGAAAACACCAAACCCACACTCCCCGGTCTTGAACCGGTCAGTTATTAGTCTTTAACCCTTAGCCATCAATTCCTATGACACGCATCATCATTCCTCAACTCGATGTCAACCTCGTCGATGTCACCGTCACCCGCTGGCGCAAGCAGCCGGGAGACCGCGTGGAGGCCGGCGAGAGCCTGGCCGAGCTCACGACCGACAAGGCCGTCTATGAGCTGGAGGCTCCGGCCGCCGGCACCCTGCTCGCCGTCTACGCAGCCGACAAGAGCGTCGTGCCCACCGGATTTATCGTCGGCCTGCTCGGCGACCCCGGCGAGGACGATCCCGCGATCACCGCCGCGAACGAAGCCCTGATGACCGCCTACCGCGGCCCCGCCGCCGCGCCGGCCCCGGCGCGCGACCGGCCGGCGCGCGTGCGCGCCACACCGCGTGTGCGCCGCATCGCGCAAGAAAAGGGCATCGACCTCGCCCAGGTCCAAGCCGCGACCGGCGCCGAGATCATCGACGAAGCGGTCCTCGACGCCTACCTCGCCTCCCGATCATAACCGCCATGCGCACCGCACTCGTCACAGGTTCGGCCAAAGGCATCGGACGCGCGATCGCCCTCGCGCTGGCGCGCGACGGCTTCCGCGTGGCCGTCCACTACCGGTCGTCGCAGGAAGAGGCGCAAGCCACCGTCGCCGCCATTCGCGCGGCCGGCGGCACCGCCGAAGCCTTCGCCGCAGATCTCGCCTGGAACGGCCACTCCGAGGGCGCGGAAACCCCCGTCCGCGATCCCGCCGCCGCCCTCGTCGCCGCCGTCGAAGCCTGGGCAGGCACCGCGGGCATCCACACCCTCGTCTGCAACGCCGGCATCATCAAGAGCCAGCTCATCGCCTTCACCCGGCTCGAAGAGTGGCGCGACGTCATGACCGCGAACCTCGACTCCGCCTTCCTGCTGACCAAGGCGGTGGCGCGCCTGATGGCCCGCCGCAAGGCCGGCCGCATCATCTACATCTCCTCCGACGCCGGCCTGCTGGGCGACCTCATGCGCGCCGCCTACAGCGCCTCCAAAGCCGGTCTGCTCGGGCTCGCCAAGACCGCCGCGCGCGAGCTGGCCGCCTCCAACGTCACGGTCAACGCCGTCGCGCCCGGCATCATCACCACCGACATGACCGCCGACATCCCGGAGACCCGCCGCGCCAAGCAGCTCGACGCGATCCCGCTTGCCCGCTTCGGCACGCCCGAAGAGGTCGCCGGCTGCGTCAGCTTCCTGGCCTCCGACGCCGCGGGCTGGATCACCGGCCAGACCCTCTGCGTCGACGGCGGCCTCTGCATGCGCGCCTAATTATCCCTTATGCGCCAGCCGGAATTTTGGATGCCATCAGTTTCTTTCGGTCCATCTTGCGCCCATCCACGATAAAAGTCCCGTCTCCGACCGCGTGAATTCTTCGCGTTTCTTTGCGCATGGGGTCGATATGTGCCGCAACGGCCTCCAGAACGACAATATTGTGCTTGCTCACGATGTCGACAACTTTGCACTCAATGTTTGCGGCACACTCTTTTATCAGCGGGGCCTTGACGTGCTTTCCTTTAACCGCGGTGAGCCTGAATTCTGCGAACTTGTCTGTGTCTTGACCCGAGCACGTGCCAATGCCGACAACTTTATCAAGCAGATCAACTGTAGGTATGGCGATGACGCATTCCTTTTCTTTTCGTAAAGCCGAGAAGGAGAAATTCCACGCTCCGGTTACCAGCGCAAACTGAGGGGTGAAATCCATCACCGTGGTCCACGAGATGGTCATGATGTTGTTCTTCTTACCATCGTTGGTTGTCACCAGAACAACCGGCCCCGACTCGATCAACGTAAAGGCCTTGCTCAGTTTTAACTGACGCATCCCGTCACCTCCATAGCCTTGTTGATGCCGCCCATCGGAAATCGATCAGGATAAGCGGCCGGTCCCCGTCTTGTTCATTCGCGTGTCAGTACCCGCAAAAGTTGGCGTAACCAGAAACCGGCGTAGACGCATGGGACTCGAACGCGAAACCGGGCGGTCTCGCCGAGACCGCCGCCGTGATTCCGAAGGTTGATCTCGTTCCCATTCGGCGTTCGCCGTTCGTTGCCGAATGCCTCTTTCAACCGAAAGGCGACAAAGGTGCAATGGGCGTAAAGGATTTTTGGTTCCACCTTCGTGGACTTCGTGGCTTCGTGTGAGAAACAACATGTTTTTTATTGGTGTTGTTGACCGGTAAGGCACAAAACCTTCCTCCTGACAGGCGGTTGTCCGAACGCCATTGACCTTCCTATTTCTTTCGATCCCGATAGCGATTTCGAGTTCGATATCGATGCCCCAACGTCAGAGGTGAGAATACGGTATCCCGTCGCCTCCACCGCTTTGTTCGGCCGTCACTTTGAACTCATGCAATACGACAGGAAGGCACTTGGCGAAATGCGAGAAATCCCGGTCACATGTAAAAATGCACAAGTCGCGTCGTACGGCTGCGGCGCAAATCAAAAAGTCAGTGTTGGACCCCTGAATTCCCTTTGACCTGCACAGGTTAAAGAACTTGGCGGCAGTGACATAATCGTCGGACTCTAAGACAATATCGGGGAAAGCAGCGAGCGCCGCCTCAAGCCTATTAAACTGAGCTGTGTTGCGTATTCCGGAGAGCACTTCTTGCCGAATGGGACCGATGATCTCGACAAGATGAGCGGTAATCAGTTTGCGCAACTCTAAGGTTGTTGGAGTTGGGTCGGCTCCTGTACGACGTAAAGCAAGTGACCAAACACTCGTATCGACAAGCGCTCTCACGCTCTTGCCCTCTGTCGCTTAGGGTCATAGTCGGCTTCGAAGTCCACCTTGCCAAACAGATCCAGGATGCCTTCCTGTTTCAGATGGGAGACATATTCCGACAGCGCCTGTGTAACGGCCGCTTTTTTTGTCCGATGTCCACCCAGCTTGACTGCTTGCCGAATGAGTCGATCGTCGAGTTCGAGATTGGTAGCCACAACGTCACCTCCACACATAGTTTCACACACCCTTGTGTGCGCCGTCAACCCCCTATTTCTACGTTGCCTTTCCGTTTGTAATTACGCCGAACGCCGGTGGTGAGACAGCGGCATCCCGTCGCCTCCACCGCCTAATTGACCGTTCAGCTTGTCAGGGCTGCCCGCACTTTCGCGGCCAAATCCTGCTGCGAAAAAGGCTTCTGAATGAACTGCACGCCCTTTTCCAGAACCCCGTGATGCGCAATCACGTTGGCCGTATAGCCAGACATATACACGCCCGCCAGCCAGCGGCCAGTGCAACACTGGCCGCTGGCTGGCGGGAGGTCAATAACGTATATTTTTTGATGCCTATCTCACGATCCATGCTGCTATAGCGGAACGTTAACACACGCCCCGCCTTGCTTCAAGCCCGATTCAAGCCCGATTCTGGGGGGCGCGTCCCCGTTCCACTTGCTTGGGGAAAGGGGCAGATTTCTCATTCCTCGCCACCCTACAACTCCGAAGGTTGGTCCTTTCGACATTCGGATTTCGGTTGTCTTCGTCTACTGGGGGGGCAGGCTTCCAGCCTGTCGTCACATGTACAGGCAGGATGCCTGTACTCCCAGTGCCCGCAGCAAGAACAGGATGGACAGTGAGCCGTTCTTCAAGGCGTTCACTCAAGGCTGCGGTCTCGCCAAGACCTCCCGTAAACCCGAAACCCGACTTCTCTGCGCCATCTAATCTCTGTGGTTACACCACAATTTTAAGCCAGAAAACCGAAATCTCAACAGCACGTGAATCGGATGCGCCCCCTCCTTCCTCCTTTTTCCCTCTTCCTTTCTCCCTTCTTCTCTCTTGACCTTGAACCGCACCGTCCCGAGTGTTAAGATGCGGCCATCAAAGAAGGAACCGAATATGAGTCGAGTCATCGCGATTGACGGCCCCTCCGGCGCGGGCAAATCTTCTGTGTCCAAACGCGTCGGAGAACGCCTCGGGTTTTTGCATGTCGATTCCGGCGCGCTCTACCGCATCATGACCTGGCAGTGCCTGCAAAACGGCATCGACACGGCCGATCCGGAAGCGGTCGCCGCCTTCGCGCAGACGGTCGAGGTCGCGTGCGAGCCGCGCGACGGCGCCATCATCTACCGCGTGAAGGGGCAGGAGCCGGGCGACGCCATCCGCACGCCGGAGATCAACCGCCACGCCAGCCCCGTCGCGACCGTCAAGGCCGTGCGCGACCGCGTGACCGGCTGGCTGCGCGGCATGACGCGTTTCGGCGACCTGATCGTGGAAGGGCGCGACATCACGACCGCTGTTTTCCCGGACTCGCCCGCGCGCTTTTATCTCGTGGCCAGCGCCGAGGCGCGCGCCGAGCGCCGCCGCAGGGAGGAGATCGAGAAGGGCATCGCCAACCAGTCTGCAGAGGAGGTCAAGCGTTCGCTGCTGGCGCGTGACACGATCGACTCCACACGCCAGCACGCCCCGCTGCGCAAGGCCGACGGCGCGCTGGAGATCGACAGCACCTGCCTGACGCTCGACCAGGTGGTGCAGACGGTGCTCGACGCGCTGCCGGACGCGTGGAAGGCGGGTGGCGCATGACCCCGGCCGGCTGGATCACGATGGGGCTTTGCTGGAGCTTTGTCATCAGCTTCAGCGCGTTTCTGATCGCCCGGACGCTGCGCCAGCCCCGGCACGACGGCGAGCACCCCCCGCCAAACACGTAACGCCGGGTGCCACAGGAGCCTTATGAATCGTGCGCCTTTTCTCTGGATGCGACTGCCGGCCGCAGTCCTTGCTGTCGCATGGGGCGTCCTCGCCGGAAACGCGAAAACTGTTTTCAAAGGTGATTTCGCGCCGCAGGAGAGCGGGGTCAAACCGCCCGAAACCGCATTCCGGCGGGAGGTGTGCCTGAATGGCCTCTGGCGTTTTCAGCCCGTGCCGATCCCGCATGGATACGCGTGGGACCTCGGCATCCCCCCTGAGCTCCCCGCACCGGCCGAGGACAAATGGGATTCGGTCCCGATCAAAATTCCCTCCCCTTGGAACGCGAACCACTGGGGCAGCGGCCCCACGTCCGGCCAGGGGACACCCAAGCCGTACGGGCCTGATTCCGTCTACTATCCCAGCTATCCCGAGCACTGGATCCACTACCACATGGCGTGGCTGGCGCGGACGTTCCGCGTGCCCTCTGACTGGCCGCCGGGCAACCGGCTGTTCCTTCATTTCGAGAGCGTGGCGGGCGACTGTCAGGTCTGGGTCAATGAACGCAAGGTTGGCGTTCATTTTGACAAATACCTGCCGTTTGACCTCGACATCACCGATGCGGTTCGCCGCGACGGGCTCAACACGCTGCGCGTCGGGGTGCGCAGCATGCGCCTCTTCGACAAACGCGATGCCCGCTACGGCAAGATGATCGCCCCGTATCCCAACGGATCCAATACGGACCGGCTCGCCGGCATCTGGCAGGACGTCTCGCTCCTGTCCCTGCCCGCAGTGCGCGTCCAGAGCCTGTTCGTCAAACCCTGGCTCGACCGCGACACGTTGGAGGTCGACGTGACTGTACGTAATGACACCCCGGACGCGCGCCCGCTTCGTGTCACGGTTGAAAGCCGCGCGTGGCTCAACGAAGCCGGCACCGGGCCCCTCGACGCGCCGATCCCTAAGTGGCGCCTGGGTGACCGAACGCTGGCGTTTCCGGATTCCGCGCTCGCGGTCCCCCCGCACGGCACGGCAACCTGCACGATCGCCGTCATCGTCGACAGGCGGCTCGCACCTTGGACGCCCGACACACCCAACCTCCATGCGCTGCTGGTCTCGCTCCATGCCGACGGCCTGCCGATCGACACGGCCTGCCAACGTTACGGCTGGCGTCAGTTCACCCTTCGCGGCCGCGACCTTTTACTGAACGGCGCGCCCATAAAACTGCGCGGCGACATCATCCACCCCTTCGGCGCCTACACCTTTTCGCGCCGATTCGTCTGGGCGTGGTATACGATGATCAAGGCCATGCACGGCAATGCCGTGCGCCCGCACGCCCAGATTTACCCGCGCGCCTACCTGGAACTGGCCGATGAAATGGGCCTCTGCGTCTTGGATGAAACGTCGGTGTTTGGCAGCTCCGTCCGTTCTAATTTTGCCGAGCCCGCCTTTTGGACGCGGTACGCGGATCACTTCAAAGGCCTGATCGAACGCGACCGCAATCACCCGTCGGTTTTCGGCTGGAGCTTCGGCAATGAAATGTTTGCCGTCTTCCGGCTCAACGCCGTCAGCCCGGAAGACGAGAAGCGCTGGTACTCGCAACTGACCGACATCGGCCTTGCCGCGCGGCGGCACGACCCCACCCGCCCCTGGATCTCCTGCGACGGCGACGGAGACCTTTTCGGCGCGTTGCCGGTCTGGAGCAAGCACTACGGCCACAACGTACCCCCTCTCGCCGACGACACGCGCGGGATCGACAAGCCCCTGATGGTCGGCGAGAATGGCGGCACCTACTACGCGCGTCCGGCAGAGCTGGCACCCTTTGCCGGCGAGCGCGCCTTTCTCGACTATACCGGACGCAACGAGGCCTTGGCCGTGGACCTCTTCCAGAACATCCTCGCGCTTGGCCCGCAGCTCGCCTATTTTTCTGCCAGCGAAACGGTCTGGTTCGGCTTGGAACAGCTCCCGTTCGGCCACACCGACTTCGCCCGGCTGCCGTCGCTCGCGGACGGGGTCTTTTTTGAGGGCATCTCGCCGGAAGGCAAGTTCGGCATGCAGATCGAGCGCCTGCCCCCTTATTCCGGGACGCTCAATCCCGGCTTCGATCCCGCTCTGCCGCTTTACCGGCCGCTCGCCCTGTTCGAGGCGCAGCGGGCGGCTCAAGATCCGCGCGGGCCGCAACCCTGCCGGTGGGACCGCCGCCTGCCAACCCCTGAGCGGCCGCAAGCCCCGCCCCCGGTGATCGACAGCGTATCATACGCAGGGGGCCCCGCCCTGAAGCAACGGCTCGCCGCATGGGGCGTCGCACTCCATGCCCCGGCAGAACGCTTTCTGGTGCTGGATGGCGGCACGCTGCCTTCCGACGCCGTGCGGCGGGCGGCAGAGATCCTCGATCAGGGCGGCACCGTCCTGATTCTGGCGATCGAGCCATCCCTCGACACCGCCCGGCTCTCTTCGCTGCTGCCGCAGCCCGTGGCCTTAACCGCGCGCACGGCCACCGCGCTCGAGCGGGGTGACGACGCTCATCCATGGGCGGCGCCGTTCAGTCTGGCCGATCTCTATTTCGCTGAAGAGGAACGCGACGCCGACCGCTGCGTGATGCGCTGCGGTCTTGCCGGCCCCTTCGTGACAAGCGGCCGCGTGGCCCTGACCGCCAGCCGGACCGACTGGTCGCTATTCAACCGCCGCGCGGAAGAGGAAAAAGTCGGCGCGCTCTTCTGCTATGAGCACCTCGTCAAGCCCTCGGGCGCGGCCTTGGTGACACACGCTGCAGGACATGGCGGAACTCTCGCGCTCTGCACCCTCGACACCGCGGTCGACACGCCGGCGCGCCGCGCCTTCTGGCGGCGGCTCTTCACCCACATGGGCGTCCGGACGCATGCCGACGGAGCGACCGGCAGCACGCGTGCGCGACGCGAGCACGACCTGCTGCTGGACGGCCCGCCCGCGCCATGAAAACGCCGCGCCGCGCCCGTGCGCACGCGAGCCGGACAGTCACTGGGGATCGGTCTCCTGCAAGAAGAGCCGAAACACTTTGGCCGTGTCCTCGCCGAACTCCCGGCACGCCTCGCGCGTGACGGTGGCCGTGTTGGCGGTCGCGAACGGCACTTCATAGGTCGTGCTGATCCGGTTGCCGGGCACGCAGTCCAGCACCCACATCTTGAAACTGCGGCCCGCGCTGTAGTTCGCGTCTGTGTTCCAACTCTGTCCGAAGGGCAGATCATTGGCGAGCCGGTAGTCGAGCGCGCCGCGCTGATGTTCTTGCAAGAGTTCTCCCAGCCGCCGCTGCGCCGCCGCGTTCTCGCTGTCCTTGGTGTAAACCTGGTACAGCCACTCGTTGTAGGTGCCGCGGATCCACGGGCAGTGGATGTCGAGCACGATCTCCAGCTTGCCCTGCGCGTGCGTCGTGATCCAGTTGGTGATCGCCGCGCACTCGGGATGCAGAAACTCGGTGTAGTCGCGGTTGTGGTCATGCGGCCGGCGGTTTTTGCCCTGATCGCCATCCTCGGCACCGTCTTTGTCGACGAACGGCACCACCATGAACTCGACATTGTCGCGCAGCCAGGCCCCGAGTTCGGTCTCGGCCAGCACGGCGTCCAGAATTCCTTCCAGCACATAGCTGGCCATCATCTCCGCCGCATGGTGGCGCGCCGAAAGCCAGACGCGGTACTTGGGCGGGCGGGTGATACAGCCGACGCGCGCCCGCTCCACCGCGCGGCCTTTCGGCGAGGCACAGAGCGTGCCCGTTTCGATAAACGCGACGCTCGCCGCGTGCCGTGCCAGGAACGCCTCCCAGTCACGCTGCGTGTAGACCATGCCCATGGCGAACCAGACCTCCTGCGCGTCCGGCGGGAAGGTGTAGGTGAAGGCGCGCGGGGTGAAGCTGTCCGCCGCGTAGCGCCACGTCCGGCCCTGGTCGAGCGAGACGCACGGGCCGCGCGTACAGACCGGATCGCCGTTGGTGAAGCGGAACGTCAGGGTGCGCCCGGCGGCGCCGCAGGCGCGGAAGGCCCAGTAGAACCACCAGCCCGCCGTGTCGCGCAGCTCATTCTGCAGATAGACCGTGTCGCCTTCCATGCTTTCCAGCAGAATATTGCCGGCCGGCAGATTCTTGTCGATCACGAGCCGCGCATCCGCGTGTATACCGCCGGACCTGAATCGGGCCACGTCGTCGGCCTGCGGCAGGCGGTTCAACGCCGAGTCTGCGCCAGCCACCACTTTCACCGAATCGACCTCACCGTATGCGCCCGCAGGCCAGGGCCACAGCGAAACCCCGGTTGCATCCAGATCTAGTGCCGCCGCCAAAAACGCCACAAACCGCATCTTTCCCATTTGCATGCGTCCTCTTTCTCCCCTTTTCGGTCAGGCGCCTTCACCCCGTTTCTTCCCTGCGCGCACTCAACTCAATTGATTCTCATATTATCGTACTGCGTCCGGAAGATCAACTTTTCAGCCCAGCTTGCGGACCACGCCGCTGACCACGCCCTCGACCGCCAGGCGCTGGCGGGGGCGGATGGTGGCGTAACGCGCGTTGGCCGGCTCGAGCCGCACGTCGCGCCCCTGCTTGTAGAAATATTTCATGGTCCACTCGCCGTCCACGCAGGCGATCACGATATCGCCGTTGCGTGGCGCGCGCCCGCGTTCGACCAGCACCGTGTCGCCGGGCAGAATGCCGGCCTCGATCATCGAGTCGCCCTCGACGCGCAGCATGAAGGTCGACTCGGGGTTGCTGACCAGATACTCGTCCAGGCTCAGGGTATCCAGCAGCGCCTCTTCGGCCGGCGAGGGGAAGCCGGCCGCCACGCTCCCCAGCAGGCGTAGCCGGCGCGGCGACGCCTGCTGCCGCGGCGCGACCAGCCGCCCGGTCGCGGTCCGCCCGAGTACGCCGGCCTCAACAAAACGGCCGGCCATAACCGAGGCGGTGTTCTTGGAACGCACCTGAAAGAGCGCGCGCAGCTCGTCCAGGGTCGGCGCGCGGCCATGCTGCCGGATGAATGCGTTGAGAACGGGAATCCGTTCGTGAAGTCTGGAGCGGGGTGACATGGCGCCAGTATAGAACTTTTGTTCTATACCGCGCAACCGGAATCCGCTATGCTTCTTTCATTCTCTCCTCTGCATCCCAACTCCTAACTCCTCATTCCCAACTCCCCCATCCATCATGTACGGTGACTGCACTCTCCTGCATGTCGACGCCGACGGCTTTTTCGCCGGCGTCGAACAGGCGCTGAATCCCGTGCTGCGCGGCCGTCCGGTCGTGACCGGCGCGGAGCGCGGCATCATTGCCGCCGCCAGCTACGAGGCCAAGGCGCTGGGCGTCACACGCGGGCTCCAGCTCCACGAGGCACGTGCGCGCTGTCCGGAGCTGGTGGTGCTGCCCTCCGACTACGAGGCCTACAGCCTCTATTCGCGGCGCCTGTTCGCGATCCTGCGGCGCTTCACGCCGCACGTCGAAGAGTATTCGATCGACGAGGCCTTCGCGGACCTTGCCGGCTGCGGCGCGGCCCTGGGGCTCCCGCTGGAAGAGGTGGCCGCCCGTCTGCGCCGCACGGTCGCCGCTGAACTGGGGCTCACCGTCAGCGTCGGCATCAGCCTCACCAAGACCTTGGCCAAGCTCTGTTCGAAATTCCGCAAGCCCGACGGCCAGACGATCCTGCGGCGCGACCATCTCGCGCTGCTGCTGCGCCGCACGCCGGTCGCGAAGGTCTGGGGCGTGGGGCCGGCCAGCGCCGCCAAGCTTCAGGCGCGGGGCATCGCGAGCGCCCTCGACTTCACGGCCATGTCCGGGGCGGACGTGCACCGCCTACTGCACAAGCCCGGCTATGAGACCTGGCTCGAGCTGCAGGGGCAGCGCGTGTTCCGGCTCGAGCAGGCTCCCAAAACCCGTTACGACAGCATGATGAAGGGCCACACCTTCGTGCCGCCCGGCAGCGACCCGCGGCTTGTTTTCGCAGAGGCCGCGGCGAACCTCGCGGCGGTCTTCGCCAAGCTGCGCCGGCACCGCCACCTCGCGCGCGAACTCGGGCTCTGCCTGCGGCATGCCGACTACAGTGCGCGCGCCGCGTCGGCCCCGCTGCCCGCGCCGACCGCCCGCGACAGCGAGGCCGCGCCCGTGCTGCGCGCGCTCTTCGAGGCGCTCTTCACGCCGGGGCAACCCTACCGCGCCACCCTGGTTTGGCTGGGCGGCCTCGAGCCCCTGAACCTGCGCCAGGGCGACCTCTTCGAAGAGACGCCGCAGCGCCGCCAGCGGGAGCGGCTGGCCGAGGTGGTCGATGCGTTGAACGGCCGCTACGGACAGGGCGCGGTCGCGCCGGCCGCGCTGCTCGACCGCCGCCTCAAACCGCGCCACGCGCGCGACGCCGCCCCGCCGCGCTATGCCGCGCGCCTGAAAGGCGAGGGCGTCCGGCACCTCGCGATCCCGCGCCTGACCCTGCCCAACCCGGTCTGAGCGGATGCGCATGCCCTCCGCGCCCCCCCCGCCATCACCTGGCCCGCTCCCCCGTCCGGATTGACAGCCGGGGGTCGGCGGGATACAGTGGACCCATGCACGCGCACCTTCACGAATTCCTCAACGTCTGGCTGAAATTCTTTTTCCTGTTCACCCCCTTTTTCGCGCTCTCGATGTTCCTGAGCATGACCGGGGAGTACACGGA
>ENA-UPXM01001946-UPXM01001946.1-activated-sludge-metagenome-genome-assembly--contig:-NODE-1946-length-25386-cov-13.295606_pt1 | contig 25386 bp, 19 predicted proteins | sample MGYA00238178_ERZ772708 | MGnify/ENA primary metagenome ERZ772708 (study PRJEB29002, sample SAMN05720212) | activated sludge metagenome | isolation source: anaerobic digester from wastewater... | reverse complement strand
CGAACTTGGATTTGATCCAGTATTCCACCGCCTTCACGTCGTGGTTGGTGGTCTTCTCGATCGCCTTGATGGCTTCGCCATCGGCTTCGGAAAAGTTCTTCACCAGGCCCAGCAAGTAAGTACGTGCTCCGGGGCTCAACGGCTTGAATTCAGCAAAGCCGGCATCGCTGAGCGCGATGAACCAGGCCACTTCGACCTGGACGCGGCGGTGCATGTAGCCCAGCTCGCTGGTGAGGGGGCGCAGGGTGGTGAGCCTGGCGGCATAACGGCCGTCGAGGGGAGAGAGGGCGGAAATGGCAGAGAAAGTCATTCCCGAATTGTAGGTTGTGCGCCACAAAGCCCCGCAGTGCTGCGTTGCGGGGACCCTATGGATAGAATGAAAGCTCTAGAAACAACCGCTTCCCCATGAAATTACTCGGATCCACCTCCAGCCCCTATGTCCGCAAAGTGCGCGTCGTGATGGCTGAGAAGAAACTCGATTACACCTTTGTGACCGAGGATGTGTGGAGCGCCGATACCACCATTGCAAGCAGCAATCCCCTGGGCAAAGTACCGTGCCTGATCATGGAAGGTGCCGATGCGCTGTTCGATTCGCGCGTCATTGTCGAATACCTCGATACCCTCTCGCCCGTCGGCAAACTGATCCCCTCAGTGGGCCGCGAGCGCGCCGAAGTCAAAACCTGGGAGGCGCTGGCCGATGGCCTGCTGGATGCTTCCATTCTGGCGCGTCTGGAAGCCACCTGGGGTGGACGTACCGAGGCGCAACGTAGTCAGGCTTGGATTGATCGCCAGATGGCCAAGGTCAACGATGCCGTCAAAGCCATGAACCAGGGGCTGGGTGACAAGCCGTATTGCTCTGGCATTCACCTCAGCCTGGCGGATATCGCCGTGGGCTGCGCGCTGGGCTACCTGGACTTCCGCTTTCCCCAGTTGGACTGGCGCTCGGAGTATCCCGCGCTGGTCAAACTGCACGACAAGCTGATGCAGCGCCCGAGCTTCGCCGACACCGTTCCGGTCTGACGCACCGCACCTTTGTAGGTGCTTACATTGGTTTACATAAATTGACTCGCCAAGTGCGGGGGCTGGCCGTACAGTCTGGTCCACCATGGCGAACTACAAGACGATCTACCAATGCCGCGAATGCGGTGCGACCAGCTACCAGCGCGTCATTGGCCGCGCTGAAAATGGGGCCCTGGTTCCGACCGGTCAGTACAAATGCACCGGCTGTCGTAATGTGTTTGACACGCTGCGGGCATGGTGGGAGCCGCGCCGTGCTACCGAGTTTCAAGCCAACAGTCTTTCAACGTCTGAGCAGCACTCGACGTTCGCCTAGCTATTGGCCCGTTTCCTGAGCCAGCGCATCAAGCTGCCCACCACGGGCAGTTTTTCATACAGCTCCTGCGCAGCATCCCAGTAGTCCCGGTGCAGCGTCACCAGTCCTTCATTTGAAAACACCAGATGGGTTGAGCCGAGGATGACCTGCTCCTGCCCTTTTTTGAAATTGCGAAACGCAAACCGGAACTCCCAGGTCAGGAAGCACTGAGGGCCCTGGGTCATCTGGTTGGTAACGACAAAGCGGGGGGAGTCCAGCGCCACAAACATGTGGGTAAAGATGTGCTGGATGGCGGGCAATCCCGTGACATCGTTGAACGGGTCCTTGAACCGCGCCTGCGGGGCGTAATACAGGGCCATCTCCGCAACCGATGCAGGCGTCAGGCTTTCGAAGAAAGCCACCAGGCGGGAAGCATGCAGCGGTATGGCAGGAGGGTTGTGGTTGGCGTTATTCATGACGTGGCGCGGCGAACGGCCTGGAAGAATAACCGGTTGGGTAACAGGCGCAGGGCCTGCATCCACAGTGTGAAACGTTTGGGGAAATGGATTTCAAAGGCGCCTTCTGCCCAGCCTTTGACGATGGCTGTCGCAGCCTGGCGCGGTGTCAACAACGCCGGCATGGCAAACTGGTTGGCGGCGGTCAGTGGCGTTTGTACAAAGCCGGGGTTGATGATGGACACGCCAATTCCCCGCTCATGCAAATCCAGATACAGGGTTTCCGCCAGGTTGATCAAGGCTGCCTTGGTCGGACCGTAGGCCAGGCCGTTGGGCAGGCCCCGGTAGCCCGCGACGCTGCCAACCAGACTGATGTGCCCTTCGCCGCGCGCCAGTAGTTGGGGCAGCACTGCGTCCAGCACATGGATGGCGCCGCTGTAGTTCACCTCCATGTGGCGCAGCATGTCGTCGGGGTTCATGGCCCAGGCCCGCATGGCGTTGTAGTGGCCGGCACAGTACACCACGCAGTCCAGGGGGCCGAGCGCCTGCAATTGGCGGGCCGCCTGACCAACGGCCTGTCTGTCCGTGGCATCCAGTGCCAGCGCCATGCTGCCAGGGTGGTGTGCCACAAAGGCGTCCAGCGAAGCGGCCTTGCGTGCCGACACCACGACGCGGGCGCCCAGCGTGTGCAGGGCTTCGGCGGTTGCCAGACCAATCCCGGTAGAAGCGCCGACGATCCATACGGTCTTGCCGCGCCATTCCTTCAGCGGCGGGTTGAGGGGTTGGAAGAAGCTCACGGCGCGCGCCTCGTGAATGCGAGCGTGACCTCGCCCAGCCGGACGCCAAACTTTCGCATGGTGGCCTTGTTCAGCATCACGGTGTCGGACATCAGGTACATCCAGTCGTCAAACTGAACTTCGTACACTTTGCCGTCGACAGGAAGGCTCAGGGTGTAGCTCCAGTTCAGCGCATTGCCCTGCGCCTGCCCTTGCGCGATGCCCACCACATCGTCCGCAGTGCCGGTATAGCGCCCGCCGGGCAACTTGGTGATGCGCCAGACGCGGCGTTGCTTGCTGCCATCCGAGTAGAGGAAGTCCTCGTCCAGCACCCCCTCATTGCCCTGCCAGGTACAGCGCATGACGACCGTAAACCGCTTCACCACCGTACCGGAGCGGTCGGTGAAGATGCCGTATGCGTCGAGCGTACCGTTGAAGTATTGCTGCAAGTCCAGAACCGGCTTTTCGGCGGTGTAGGAGTCCAGTTGTTGTGAGGCGCATCCACCCACCAGCATGGCGGTGGCGGCAGTACCAGAGAGCAGGAGCAGGCGACGTTTCATAGGGACTTTCGAAGAATGCGTGTGTACAGCAGCACGGCGGCTATTGCTTTGAGCAGGCAGGGCAACAGGCAGTAGGCCCAGGTGAGCATCTGCAGTGCCTCAGGATCGCGGGAACCCGGTGTGTAACCCAGCAGCCCGAGCGCGGGTAGCGCCAGACCGGCAGCCAGAGCCAGGTTGAGCTTGGTGGCAAAGTTCCACCAGCCAAAATAGGCGCCTTCGGCGTGTCCCCGGTCGCCACTGGCGGCGATGGTCCCGGCCAGCATGGCGCCAGGCAGCGCCAGATCGGTACCCAGAGCGAATCCGGAGAGTGCGCAGACGATGACAAACAACGTCGTATCACCGGCACCCAGTGTGGAGGCGAACACGAACACAGCAATCGACAGCAGCATGCCTAGACCCCAGGTTCGGGCCAGCCCCAGGCGACGCACAACGGCCAGCCAAAGTGGCATGGCCAGAGCGGCGCAGACAAAATAGCTCCCCAGAAACAGGGGCTCAACCGCGGATGGAGCCTGCAGCCGGTCCTGCACAAAAAACAGGATCAGGGTCGCCGGGATGGCACTGGCAATCCCATTGACCACAAACACGGCCAGCAAGGCCCGGAATGCTGGCCGCGAAAACGGGTGCCAGAGGGAAGACTCTGGTCGAACGGCGATACCAGAAAACTCGCTCGCGGGGTGGGTCAACTCGGGTTGTCGTGCGCAACGCCAAGCCGACCACCCTACAGCAAGTGCTATAAAAAATATAGCTACTGTTGCAGATAAACCGAGGGCTACAGGCGTAATAGATGCCATAACCACCCCTGCCAGCCCCAGCCCTTCGCGCCAGGCCACCACCCGGCTGCGCTGCGCCTCATCGCCGCCCAGCAGGGCACCCCAGGACTGGTGCAGGATGCTCAGTGTGCTGTAGGCGGTGTAGGTGAGCAGCAGGCATCCCACAGCCCAGACCAGCAAGGCATCCGGGTGTTGCACGGGTGGAAAAAACAGCAGGGCAAATCCTGCACCCAGCAGCACCGCAGCAAGCGCCGCCCAGCGCAACACGGCGCGGGGCGACTGCTTGTAAAGGCGATCACCCCAGCGGCCCAGTACCGGATCGACAAATGCGTCGAAGAGCCGCGCAAACAGCAGCACCAGCCCCAGTGTGGCCAGCGGTACACCGAAGTGGCGTGCGTAGTGGTTGGGAAGCGTGACATACAGGGGCAGAGCCACAAACGCCAATGGGAAACCCATCAGCCCATAGCGCCAGCCGTCACGCCAGGTGAAGGGGGTCGCAGGTAGGGGCAGTGTGGTTGGGGTGCGCATGGTCCTGCCTCAGGGCGTATTGCCCGCCAGCAGCTCGGTACGCAGCCGCGGCTCGCTGGTGTCTTCGGACAGCCAGATACCGAAGAACCGACGGCTGAACTCCGCCTCTGGAATGGTGGCGCGTGGCTGGCCGTTCAACCAGAACTGGGCACCCGTGCCAGGCCGGTGCAGCCCGGTGAGCCGGTCGCCCTCTACGACATCTGGAAACGCGTCCTGCATCAGGCCGAGCCAGCGTTGGGCGACTTCGGTGGTCAGGGGCGCGGTGCGCTGCATTTCCTTTAGTGACCGTTCGGCGATGGAGCGGCCATTCAGTGCGCGCAGATAGGTCAGCTCCAGCGCCAGCGGATGCAGAGCAAATGCTGACGCCTGAAAACCCGGCGCCACCCACAGCCGCGCGTCGTAGATATTCAGACCGAAGAACCGCATCCGTGCAGTACCTGCCAGACGGGCGCTGGATACACCGTTGCGAATCTCCAGCGGCACTTCGGGTTGTGCGCTTGCGTCGTGCAGCCCCAGTAGGCCCAGGCTGAGCGCCTGCGCGCCTGCGCCAAGCAGAGTGCGTCGACGGATGCGCAAAGGTGCCATGCTCAGTCCGCCCGCTTGCGCAGGGTGTACTGCACCACGTCGATGTTGTCCTCATCAAACGCAGCCTCGCAGTACGCCAGATAGAACTCCCAGATGCGCATGAATCTCTCGTCGAAACCCACGGCCAGCACCTCGTCGCGCCGGGCCAGGAAGGCTTCGCGCCAGCGCCGCAATGTCTCGGCATAGTCATGGCCAAACGCGTAGGCATCCACCACCTCCAGTCCGGCTGCCTCCGCCTGGGCGCGGAATTCGCGCGGGCACGGCAGGCATCCCCCGGGGAAGATGTATTGCTGAATGAAGTCGGTGGAGTGCAGGTAGCGGTCGAACAGGGCGTCGTCGATCACGATGCTCTGCACGCAGGCGTAGCCACCGGGTTTGAGCAGTTTGGCCACCGTGGCAAAGTAGGTGGGCCAGTATTCGCTGCCGACGGCTTCCACCATCTCGATGGAGCAGATAGCATCAAAAGGTGCATCGTCAATGTCGCGGTAGTCCTGCAGGCGCAAATCTGCCTGATTGCTGGTTCCCAGGCGCTGCATGCGGGCCCGTGCAAACTCCAGCTGCTCGGTACTCAGCGTCACTCCGGTGATGGATGCGCCTGACTCGGCCGTGGCCATTTCTGCCAGGGCGCCCCAGCCGCAACCAATCTCCAGCACCCGGTCGCCGGGGCGAACCCGTGCCTGCGTCAGTGCTCGGCGTACCTTGGTCTTCTGGGCCAGCGCCATGGGTTGGGTGGTGTCGCCCTCGAAAATGGCCGACGAGTAGTTCATGGTCTCATCGAGCCAGAGCGTGTAGAAAGCATTGCCCAGGTCGTAGTGGGCATGGATGTTCTTGCGGCTATTGGCGTGGGTGTTGCGGTGTAGCAGATGCCGCACGCGGTAGAACAGGCGTCCCAGCCAGCTGCCATAAATCACTCCTTCCATCTCGCCCCGGTTCTTCACCAGCACCCGCAGCAGCTCGGTCAGGTTAGGCGTGCTCCAGTCGCCCGCAATAAAGCTTTCGGCAAAACCAATGTCGCCGGATTTGAGTGCGGCAGAAAACACTTTCCAGTTGTGCAGGTGCAGCGTTGCGTGGGGTGCGGCGTCACCGCCAAAGCGTTGCATGGACCCGTCGGGCAGCTGAACTGTCAGGCTGCCGTGCCGCAGGCGTTGCAGGAGTTTCAGCACGGTGCGCGCAGCGCCCGGTGTGCCACGGGGTAACGCAAAGCTTCTGACTGCGGAAGGGTGGAGAGTCGTCATGGTGGTCTCGCGCTCGTTCTGGGAGTTATCGGGTGGTGAACGTGGTGGGTGGGGTCGGTTTGCCAAAGAAAGGCGTTTTTTTGACCAGCAGTTTGAGTGCCTGCCAGTGGATGCGTGCAACCACCCCAAGCGTCATGGCAGGGTAGCGCCACAGGGCGCGGCGCACGCTGGCGGCATTCAGTGGCTCAAGAGTTCCGCTCACGCTGGTCTGGATCAGCGGGCCTGCTGCGTCGTCATAGTCGATGCGTGCCACGGTGCGAGTGAGGTCGGGCGTCACCATGAAGCGAAACCGGTAGCCACCTTCCACAGGGCAGAACGGCGACACATGAAACACTTTGGCTGCCTGCAACTCGGTGCCATAGCGCGGGCGGTCCAGCAGGTAGCAGTGCCGCTCGCCAAAAGTGTTATTCACTTCCACCACAATGGCGCGCAGGCTGCCGTCTGTTGCATGGCAATACCAGAAGCTCACGGGCTTGAAGGTAAACCCCAGCACGCGCGGATAGCAGTGCAGCCAGATCTCTCCATCGGCCCCGTCAATGCCCTCGCGGTGCAGCAGTGCCTCCAACCAGGCCAGCGCACCGCCCTGCTCCGGACCGCGGCCATCACCATGGTCTTTATCAAAGAAACTCAGTGCGGCAAGGCGGTTACGGGCCAGCGTACCGTTGCCATTGCGCTGAAGAGTACGCATTGGCAGCATCAGGAAATAGGTGCCGTAGTCGAAGGCATTGCGCACCGGTCTGAGACGCACATGGCGTACCGAGCCAAAGCCCAGCATGGCCTGGTGTGCAGTGGCTGTCATGCCTGCTGCTCCAGTGGAGCCGCAGACAGCGCCAGCAGTTGCCTGGCCACATGCAGGCCCGACTTGAGGCCATCTTCATGGAAGCCATACCCGGTCCAGGCTCCACAGAAATAGGTGTGCTGTTGCCCTTGCAGACTGCCCACCTGGCCTTGTGCCTGGATGGCTTCCAGGTCAAACACCGGGTGGGCGTATTCAAAGCTGCCGTGGATTTGCTTGGGGTCGATGTCCCGCACCGGATTCAGCGACACGACCACATTTTGCGCAAACGGCAGTGGTTGCAGCATATTGAGCAGGTAGTGCAGGCACACCTGGGCCGCGTCTTGCCGGGTATCCGCACTGCGCTCGTAGTTCCAGGCGGCCCACGCGCGCTTGTTGGCCGGCAGGGCCGAGGTATCGGTGTGCAGTACCGCGCGATTAGGTTGGTAGCGAATGGCGCCAAGTACAGACCTCTCCAGGGGACTGGGGGTGCTCAACATGGCTAGCGACTGGTCGGAGTGGCAGGCCATCACCACCTTGTCAAAGCGCTCCGTCTGTCCGCGCGAGGTCACCAGCACGCCCTGCGCGTCGCGCTCCACCCGCTCCACCGGAGTGTTGAGGCGCTTGTCTTGCACCTGCGCCACGATGCGATCCACGTAGTTGCGTGCCCCGCCGCTCACGGTCCACCACTGGGGCCGGTTGGTGACCTGAATCAGGCCATGGTTGTGGCAGAACCGGATCATGGTGGCCACCGGAAACTGCAGCATCTGGTCTGTCGGGCAGCTCCAGATGCATCCCAGCATGGGCAGGAAATACCAGTCTCGAAATTCGGACGAAAACCCGTGCTGTGTCAGAAACATGTGCAGCGGCTGCATCAGTTCGGATTCGGCATTGCGCGTGGCGATGTCGGTGGCCAGTCTGTTGAAGCGCAACACATCGCGCAGCATGCGCAGGAAGCGCGGGTTGAGCAGATTGCCGCGTTGCGCGAAGACAGTGTTCAGTGATGAGCCGCTCCACTCCAGTGCCTTGTGGCCCTTCCTGGCCGGAACCTGCACCGAGAACGACATGTCCGATTTGGCAGTAGCCACACCGAGTTCGCCGAGCAGGGCAATCAGGTTGGGATAGGTTCGTTCGTTGAACACCAGAAAACCGGTGTCTACGCCGTGGGTCACCGAGCCGTGCGGACCCGGCAGGGTGACGTCCACTGTGTGCGTGTGTCCGCCAAAGTAATTACCCGATTCAAACAAAGTGACGTCGGCTTTGCCCGCCAACGTGTGGGCCACTGCAAGGCCTGAAATGCCTGAACCGATGATTGCAATTTTCATAACAAAATAAACCTTTCGGCTATTTTGTGACTGATTGGTAATTTATCGCATCAATAGGTTTTAAAACCATTTAATTAGCATGGTTTATTGGCTCCATCGGATGGATTCGCAGCGTTGGCAGGGACTACCAGGGACGGTCTGTGGCGGTGGTAGCCGTCAGAGGGAGCATGCGCTCGAGGTTGATTTTGACTTTCACCTCCCGGTGCGGCACGCTGGCCACGATGCGGTGCTCGCGCGCGGAGGTATCCCGCACGATGGGCTCCCCGGTGGGCATTCCGCTGCGGTTGACAACGACGGCCACGCGCGGTGTCGAAGTGTTCTGTCCGCGCCGCACCACCACGCCCACTTCGTCTGTCGCCAGGCGCACAAAAGAACCTGGCTGGTAAATGCCCACGGCCTTGATGAGCGCGGCGCCAGCCTCGTCTACCTGGCGATTCTCGTCAAAGTAGCAGGCCTGCATGGCTGCTGCGGGTGAAATCGGGACGCGAGACGCGCGGGGCGCGAGACGCGCTGCAAACATGTCAGCACGCTGCACCAGCCGTGCCATGCGTTGGGCCGGCGTCTTGTCAAGCAACGGGCCTGGCAGCTTGTGGTGGTGGTAGCGCACGGCTTCGAGCCAGAGCGGATCGCCGACACCGAGGGTGCGTAACAGGTCGCCGGAGCCCTTGGGATGGTTGTCGATCGCCGCCCTCTGCTCAGGGGTGGGAGGCTCCACCTGCAGGGCCAGTTTGTCCTGCAGATCGGTCATGCACACATTCATGGTCAGCGCGACTCTGCGCACAATGGCGTCAATCGACTCGGACCACCCCAGAACCTCGCGGGATGCCAGGCTGCACATCGCGCTGACCAGCATGGCGTGGGTAGCGCTGTAGAGCTGGGTCTCCGTGGCAGACAGGTGGATCAGTGCAAACAGCGTGCCGTCCGGATTGCGCTGGGTTTGCTCGCTCAATATGTCGTCAATGCGTACCAGGCGACTCTGAAAAGTCTCGGGATTGGAGTCCCGCAGCAGGTAATTCGTCTGCACCTGCAGGTCCAGCCAGTCAATGCGCTCGTCGTCCACCACGCGCTTGCGCAGTGCCTCGGCCGAGAGTTTGGTGTCTGCGATTTCGCCCAGTGATTTTTCGCTGCGCACCAGCGTTTGCAGCTGGTCTACATAAGCGCGGTGCAGGGCTCCAGAATCGGAAACGTCGATGAACAGGCCCCTGCCGCGCCCCACGATGTCCTCCAGATGGGCGCGGGATTCGACTACAAACGACTTTCGGGCCAGCAGGACCCCGTCCTCGTCCACGAGCGGGAAAGGAAGTGGCTGCCCAATGCGGATGGAGTCAAAACTGACAGGGACAAGGTTCATAAGTTACCAAAATATTATGCATGGCAGATCGGTCGCTGAAAGCCGGAATTGAGGGGCAAGCACCGTGCAGTCTGGCCCTGCTAGCATCGGGGGCATGCAAGCCCATGATGCTCCCCCCGCCTTCCTGGACAAGATCGCCCGGCGCGAAGACCTGCGCCCTGCCTTGGATAAATTGCCCAAACCCTGGGTGTTCACCAATGGGGTGTTCGATGTGCTGCACCGCGGCCACGTCATGTACCTGGCTCAGGCACGCGCGCTCGGCGGCAGCCTCATCGTGGCCCTGAATACGGATGCATCGGTGCGCCGGCTGGGCAAGGGCGATGACCGCCCGCTGAACAATGAAATGGACCGCGCCATCGTCATGGCCAGCCAACAAGCGGTGGGCCTGGTGACCTGGTTCGATGAAGATACGCCAGTGGACATCATTGGCGAGATCCGCCCGGACATCCTGGTCAAGGGCGGTGACTACGACATGTCCAAACTGCCGGAAACCCGGCTGGTGGAAAGCTGGGGTGGCCATGCGCTGGCGCTGCCGTTTGTACAAGGGTATTCCACCACCAAGCTGGTGCAAAGAATCCGGGCCGGGTAGCGTGCTCTACCAGGCCACCCTCTCCGCAGATCGGCTCAGCAGCCAGGCAAACCCCACTCCCACAGTGGTTCCATACGATTGCCGCATCAACGGACTGCTGGCGTTCGCAGCCCCCGCGTACGAGTCGTAGCGGACGAAGCCAAACACGCGCAGATCGGGTGTGATATTTTTGGCGGCATCCAGCGTCAGTCGCGACAGCAACAGCCCGGCCTTGGCCTCATAGTACGGCCGGCTGGCCGTGACGTAAGGCTGGGAAACCCCGTAGAAATATTCGCCCAGCTTGCTGTCGGCAATCACCAGACTGACCCGTGCCGACATCCGCCAATCGGATAGCCCGTCCCGGGTTTCGTAACTCAGGGCGGGTTCAAATGCGTTTCCCTGCCCTCGGAATCCGCCGCCCAGTTCCAGAACCGTGCGCAAAGGCAGCACCAGTTGCACACGGCTGGTACCGTGTTGCAACAAGGTCCATTTCGCACGTGGGCCAAACTCCACCAACGTGCCCAGATCGGGCATGCCTGTGCGCGCAGCAATGTCCCCGGAACTGGCCGGCAATGAGCCGGAAAAACCTATGTCCAGCTCAAACTTATCCTGGTGCACCAGTCGCGCATCCAGTCCGCCACGATCGATGCGCAGCACCTCTCCGCGGTAGATCAGGAAAGGCAGCGCAGCGGCAAGCCTCAGCTTTTCTGTGGATCCCGGGTAGGCAGGAGACTCCAAAGCGCCACCGGCCATACCTACTTCCCAAAGCGGCAAGCCAGCATCCTGTGTCTGCGCACAAGTGGTGGCTGCTCCTAGGAGCAGCACAGCAGCGGAAGGTATGCGCATAGGTGTTTAGTGCACCCCAAACACCGCTGTCCATAACGCCAGGCCGGCGTCGCGTTCGGTAGTTACTTTCGCAATGTCGAGTTGCGTGGGCTCTTCGTTGAGCCGTGCGCGGTGCTGGATCTGCCGCAGCGTGCGGTAGGCCTGCGCTGCCTTGTCGCCCACATTGCCAGGCAGTAGGCCACAGGCCTGCGCCCGTTGCAGCAGGGCAATGTTGCCCACGTTGGGCAGCAGTTCGGGGTGCCGTCCACCTTGCGAAAGGACCAGAAACTGCACGACAAATTCGATGTCCACCATGCCACCCGGGCTGTGCTTCACATCAAACTGCTCGCCCTTGATGGCATGACTGGCGCTGACCTTGGTGCGCATGTTGCCAATCTCGTCGCGCAGGCCTTTTTCCCCGCGCTCGGTCTTGATCACCGCTTCGCGCACCGCATCAAAACGCGCCTGTAGTTCGGGTGCGCCCAGTACACAGCGCGCGCGCGTCATGGCCTGGTGTTCCCAGGTCCAGGCGGTGTTGCTGCCGCGCTGCTGCTGGTAGGCCGCGTACGAGGCAAAGCTGGTCACCAGCAGCCCCGAGTTGCCATTGGGGCGCAGTGCGGTATCGATTTCGTACAGATCTCCCTCGCCGGTCTTGACAGTGAGCCAGTTGATCAGTTTGCGCACCAGCGCGGCATACACCTCACCAGCGCGCTCGTCCTCGTCGTCGTAGACAAACACGATGTCGAGGTCACTGCCGTAGCCCAGTTCCTTGCCGCCGAGCTTGCCGTAGGCAATGATGGCAAAGCGGTGGTCGGGGCGGTGCTTGTTCTTGAGACGCTGCCAGCACCAGGCGGCAGTGGTGCGCAACACGCTCTCCGCCAGGGCGCTGAGGTCATCGGCTACCTGTTCGACCGTAAGCTTGCCTTCCACGTCGCGCGCCAGCGTGCGGAAGACTTCTGCATGGTGTGCGCGGCGCAGCAGGTTGAGCAGGGCTTCGTCGTCATCTTCGCCGCTGCCCTGCAGGGCAGTACGGCGGCGCTCCAGTTCCTGTTCAAAGTCCTGCGCATCAAAGCGCTCCTCAAACATGGCGGTGCCAGCCAGCTCGTCAATGACCCCGGGGTGCTTAAGCAGGTAGCGTGCTGGCCAGCGCGCCGCTCCCAGCATGCGCAGCAGGCGCTCGTGCACCGTGGGGCGCTCCAGCAGCAACGCCAGGTAGCTTTCGCGGCGCAGCAGCGGCTCGATCCAGTCGGCCAGTCGCACAGCCGCGTCTTCAGTGACCCGCCCATCGGCGAGCCACTGCGCCGTGCGCTGCACCAGCCGGCCCAGGCGCGCGCGGGATTCCTCGCGCAACGCGAGCACGCGCGGGTGCTCGCGCCAGCTGGCCACACGGTCGCGAAACGGACCTTCCAGATCCGCCAGCAAGGCGTCAAAGTCGTTAGCATCACCGGACGATTTGCCACCACATCCCTTGCAGCCGTGCTGCGCTCCCCCCAGTAAAGCGTCGAACTCCTGCGCCACCAGTTCCCGGTGGGCATCGAGCTGGCACAGGAACGCACAGGTATCGGCAAAACCCAGTGTCTGTGCAATCCAACCGAGGTCGTTGTCGCCACTGGGCAGCACATGGGTTTGCTGGTCGTCGAGGTACTGGATGCGGTGCTCCACCTTGCGCAGAAACAGGTAGGCCTGCGCCAGTGCGTCCGCGGTGCTTTGTGGCATCAGTCCGGCAGTGGCGATGCGTTGCAGGGCGCTGACCGTGGGGCGCGTGCGCAGCTCTGGGAACTGGCCACCACGCACCACCTGCAGCAGTTGCACGGTGAACTCAATCTCGCGGATGCCGCCGCGGGACAGCTTGACGTCGTTGTTGCGCTCCGGATGTCCCGCACTGCGGCGCGCCGCATGGTCGCGAATCTGGCGGTGCAGCACCCGCAACGAGTCAAACACGTTGTAGTCCAGATAGCGGCGGAATACGAACGGAACGACCAGGCTGCGCAAATACAGCGCGCAACTCGAACCCACTGCGCTGCTGGGGGCGACTACCCGGCTTTTGAGCCAGGCAAAACGCTCCCATTCGCGCCCCTGCACATGGAAATACTCTTCCAGGGCACCTAGCGAAACAGCCGGTGGTCCGGAGTTGCCGTTGGGGCGCAGGGCCAGATCGACGCGGAAGACGAAGCCGTGCTCTGTGGTGTCGCCTACCAGTGCGTACATGGCACGCACCAGCTTGCTGAAGTATTCCTGGTTGGAGATGCGGCTGCGGCCTTCGGCGTTGCCGGCGGTTTCGCCATCGTGGTCGTAGATGTAGATCAGGTCGATGTCGCTGGAGACATTGAGCTCCCGGGCGCCCAGTTTGCCCATGCCCACAATGCACAGTTGCGCCCGTTCGCCATTGGGGGCAAGGGGCGCGCCGTGGCTCTGGTCCAGGGTCTTGCAGCCTTCGTCAAAGCTGATGTCGAGAGACCATTCCGCCAGTTCGGTCATCGCCAGGGTCACCATTTCCAGCGGTGTGTCGGCGTCGCAGTCCAGACAGGTCAGGCGCTCCAGCACCAGCTGACGTGTGGTGCGCAAGGCCTGCGAAATGTCAGCACCTGTGCTGCGCAATGCGTCAAAGACGGCCTGCATGGCTGCGCGTGTGGGAGCGCCGGAGGGCAAAAGGGAGAGCTGTTCTGCATACCTGCGGCGAATGCGCTGGACGAAACGTGATTCCTGCGCCAGTGGCGCTGCCCCGTTGCGGGTCATAATTCCTGACATAGCTACCAATGCACGAGATTTGATTTGATACCAACCCCATCGCTGCTGCTCAGAGCCGTTGCCTCGGCTGCGCGCTGGGCCTTGTGGCTGCTCGCTTTAGGCTGGCTCACGCTGGGCCTGGTCTGGGGTGGACTGCATTTTCTGATTGTGCCCCGAATCGGTGAATTGCGTCCTTGGGTCGAGCAACAGGCCTCCAGTGCGTTGGGAATCTCGGTACGCATCGGCTCCATCGTGGCCCGTTCCAACGGGTTGATCCCGTCGGTCGAGATCCAGGATGTTCGCTTGCTGGACCCGCAGGGGCGGGAGGTATTGCGTCTGCCGCAGGTGCTGGCAGCGCTGTCGCCACACTCGGCACTGGGACTGGGTTTCGAGCAGTTGTATGTGGAAGGCCTGGTACTGGATATTCGCCGTACGGCCGATGGCCGGTTTTGGGTGGCGGGCATGGCCCTGCCACAGACCACGGACAGCGATGGGGCGGGTGCGGACTGGGTGTTTTCCCAAACGGAACTGGCGGTACGCCATGGCACGGTGCGGTGGACCGACGAGATGCGTGGCGCGCCGACGCTGGAGTTGACCGATGTCGATGTGGTGCTGCGCAACTCTGGCAAATCCCACGCATTGCGTATGGATGCCACGCCACCCGCCTCCTGGGGCGCTCGGTTGAGCCTGTCTGGGATCTTTCGCCAGCCGCTGTTGAGCCGCAGTGCGGGTAACTGGCGCGAGTGGCAGGGACAAGCGTACGCCCACTTTCCGCATGTGGACATGGCGCAGCTGCGTCGTTATCTGGATCTGGGTGTGGATGTCGCGCAGGGCGCTGGCGCCTTGCGCGCCTGGGTGGATGTCAACCGGGCCGAATTCACCCATGCCACCGCGGACGTGGCCATGGACCAGGTCAACGTCCGGGTATCGCCCAAGCTGGAGCCGCTGATGCTGACCACTGTGTCGGGCCGGGTGGGTGCCAGGCGGTTCGACGATGGCTACGAGTTCTCTACCGAAGCGCTGGCTTTCCATACGCAGGATGGTTTGCACTGGCCAGGCGGCAACGTGCGGGTGGGCCTGTTCAGCGGCGATGCCCGCAAGCCTGCGCATGGGGAAATCAGTGCGGACCGGCTGGACCTGGCGGCTATGGTGGAAATTGCCCAGCGCTTGCCGTTGGACGCAACCGTACACCAGGCGCTGGCAGCCTACAAGCCCAAGGGGCTGGTGGAGCAGATGCAGGCCACCTGGCTGGGCGCGGTGGCCACGCCCGAGCGTTTTACTGCCAAGGGCCGTGTGGTCCAACTGGAAATTGCCGCGCAAAGCGCCCCGCAGAACACACCTGGCGTGCAGGGGGGCACGGTAGATTTCGATGTGACCCAGGCAGGAGGGCGCGCCACCATTTCCGTGCAGGGTGGGGCAGTGGATCTGCCTGGCATTTTTGAAGCGTCGGTGGTTCCATTGGACCAGCTGAGCGGGGATGTGCAATGGAAACTGGAAGGCGAACGCATCGAGGTTGCGTTGCCCAACCTGCGTTTCAGCAATGCCGATGTGCAAGGCGAAGCCCAGGTGAAGTGGCAGACCGCGGAGGTCGCAAAGGGTGTGGTGAACCAGCAGGGGCGCTTCCCCGGAATTCTGGACTTGCAGGGAACCCTGAGCCGTGCACAGGGCGCGCAAGTGCACCGTTACCTGCCGCTGGTGCTGGATGAGTCGGTGCGCTTTTACGTGCGGGACGCCGTGCGGGCAGGAGTTGCATCGAATGTCAAGTTCAAGCTCAAGGGGGATTTGCGTACCTTTCCTTACGCCAATGCCAAACAGGGGGACTTTCGCATCTCGGCGGATGTGAAAAATGTCACCTACGCCTTCGCACCGGCGTTCCTGTTGCCCAAAGACAGCCTGCCCTGGCCCGCACTGACGCAGTTGTCGGGCGAGTTGGTGATTGACCATGACACGCTGCAAATCAAGAGCGCAAACGGCGTCCTAGGCAGCGCCGGCTTGCAGTTCTTCAAGACGGAAGGGCTCGTCAAGAACCTGTACGACGGGGCAACCGTCACCGTGACCGGAGATTTAAAGGGGCCGCTCAATGATGTGCTCACCATAGTCAATGGTTCGCCGTTGGGTGGTTTGACCGGCAAGGTGTTGTCCCGGGCCACGGCCGCCGGGGCGGCAGACTACAAGCTCAAGCTCGGCTTTCCTATCGCTGCGGTGGACCGGATCACGGTGCAGGGGGCGGTGGTGATGGCGGGCAACGATGTCCAGATTTCTCCGGAAACACCCAAGCTCACGCGCTTGCGTGGCACGCTGGCGTTTTCCGAAAGTGGCTTTACGGTATCGGGTGGACAGGCACGCGCCTTGGGCGGTGATGTGCGCATCGAGGGCGGGCTCAATACCGCTGCGGCCAAGGTCGGTACCCCGGTCAAGACGCCGGCGACGACGTTGCGGATCCAGGGCACGGCCACTGCCGAGGGATTGCGCCAGGCCAAGGAGCTGGGCTTTGCCGCGCGCCTGGCGCAATACGCAACAGGCGCGTCCACCTACCAGGCAACGGTGGGGTTGCGTGGCGGGGTGCCTGAGTTGCTGATCAGCAGTTCGCTTACCGGACTGGCGTTGAACCTGCCCGCTCCTTTTGCCAAATCTGCCGAAGCAGCTTTGCCATTGCGCATAGAAACCTCAGCGCTGCGGTCCCCCGTTCTGTCCGGTGCCAGCCAGTTGGACCAGTTGCAGTTCGACGTGGGGCGACTGGCCAATATTGCCTATGTGCGGGATGTGTCTGGGGCCGATGCCCGTGTGATGCGGGGTTCCATCGGTGTGGGTCTGGCCGCGGATGAGACCGCACCCATGCCGGACCAGGGGGTGGTGGCGAACGTCAACCTGTCGACCGTGGATGTAGATGCCTGGTCGCAGGTGCTGGCCAAGGTGTCCGGATCCGAAACCGACACTGCGCTCGCAGTGGGGCAGCCTGGTATGGCGTATCTGCCGACCAGTCTGGCGGTGCGCGCGCGCGAGTTGCTGGTCGGCGGGCGTACCCTCCACAACGTCGTTGTGGGCGGATCGCGTGATGGACAGCTGTGGCGCGCCAATCTGGATGCAACAGAGCTCAGCGGGTACGTGGAATACCGGCAGTCCACAGGGCCTACGGCCGGCCGCGTGTACGCCCGGCTGGCCCGGCTGGTAATTGGTCAAAGCACGGCACAGGATGTGGAGAATCTACTCGACGAGCAGCCCACCAGCATTCCAGCGCTGGATGTCGTGGTGGAAGACATGGAGTTGCGTGGCAAGAGGCTGGGGCGCGTGGAAATTGACGCCGTCAATCTGGCGGCTGGTGCGTCCGTCCGGGATGTGGCGCGCGAGTGGCGACTCAACCGCTTCAACATCATCACACCCGAAGCAGTGCTCACCGCGAGTGGCAACTGGACCCACATCGCTCCGGTGGCCACCACGCCATCGAATCGCAGCATCAAGGAGCGCCGCCGCACGGCGCTCAATTTCAAACTCGATATTGCCGATGCGGGCGATGTGCTCAGCCGCTTTGGCATGACCGGTGTGGTGCGCAGGGGCAAGGGCAAGATCGAAGGCCAGGTGGCCTGGATGGGCTCCCCGATTACGCTGGACTACCCCAGCCTGGGCGGAAGTTTCAATGTGAACGTGGAAACCGGGCAGTTCCTGAAGGCAGACCCTGGCCTGGCGAAGCTGCTGGGGGTACTGAGCCTGCAGTCTCTGCCACGCCGGTTGGTGCTGGATTTTCGCGATGTCTTCAGTGAGGGTTTTGCCTTTGATTTTCTGCGCGGGGACATCACCATTGAGCGGGGCATCGCGCGCACCAACAACCTGCAGATGAAAGGTGTCAATGCGGCGGTGCTGATGGAAGGCCAGGCGGACATTGCCAAGGAGACCCAGAACCTCAAGGTGGTGGTGATACCCGAGATCAATGCAGGAAGTGCTTCACTGATCGCGTCTGCCATCAATCCCCTGGTAGGGTTGAGCACTTTTCTGGCGCAGGTGATCTTGCGTCGGCCGCTGATCGAGGCGAACACCCAGGAGTTCCTGGTCGACGGCACCTGGGTGGACCCACGCGTAACCCGCGTGGAGCGAAAGACGGCACCCAACTAAGCGTATGGAGTCCACATGAAAATTGCAGCCATTCAGATGGTGTCTACCGGCGACCTGAACGACAACCTGCAGCAGGCCGCTGCCCTGCTCGATCAGGCGGCCGCGCAGGGCGCGGAACTGGCTGTGCTTCCAGAGTATTTTTGTCTCATTGGCCAGAACGATGCGGACAAGCTGGCCATCCAGGAGCCCTATGGGAAGGGCCCGATCCAGCAGTTTCTGGCCGACACGGCGCGTCGTTTGAAACTGTGGATCGTGGGTGGGACGCTGCCGCTGACGGCAACGCAGGCGGACCGGGTGTTCAACAGCACGCTGGTGTTCAATCCCCAGGGCCTTTGCGTGGCACGTTACGACAAGATCCACCTGTTCCGCTTTGACAACGGTGTGGAGCGCTACGACGAGTCGCGCGTGCTGGAGCGCGGAAACACCCCCGTGCGGTTTGCAATGGCGTCGCGGGACGGGCACCGCTGGCAGGTGGGCCTGAGCGTCTGTTATGACCTGCGTTTTCCGGAGTTGTACCGCAGTTATGCGCAGCAGGGTGTGGACCTGATTCTGGTGCCCAGCGCCTTCACCCACACCACGGGCAAGGCGCATTGGGAGGTGCTGTTGCGCGCGCGCGCCATCGAAAACCTGGCGTATGTGGCGGCGGCGGCACAAGGCGGAGTGCATCCCAACGGACGGCACACCTGGGGACAGTCCATCGCCATTGACCCGTGGGGGCAGGTGCTGGCAGAGCGGGCACAGGACCCCGGGGTGGTGATGGCTGATCTGGATGCACACATGCTGGTGCAGCGGCGCACGCAGTTGCCTGCGCTGGAGCATCGGGTGCTGACCGAGGGCACACCATGATGCGTGACTCTTTCAACCGCCGGCTGTGGGTGGGGTGCAGTGTGGCCGCTGTGGCTGGCATACTGGCTGGCTGCGGCAGTGCCCCCATGGTGTATCCCACCGCGCCGCCTGCCCCAGTGGCGCGGCCTGCCGTCGTGCCTGCGCCTGTTCCTTCGGGTCCAGGTGGTTCCCTGACCCAGCCGCGCAGCCGATGGGTGCCTGTTGCCTGGTCCGAACTGCCGGGCTTTGGGCAGGACAACCTGTTTGAAGCCTGGAACGCCTGGCTCAAGAGTTGCGAGAAGCCTGTAGCCCCGATGGGAGCGCTGTGTGGCGAGGTGCGGCGCCTGAGCATTGCCGACGCCCAGGCGCAACGCGACTGGATGCAGGCGCGGCTTCAGCCCTACCGGGTGGAATCCGCGCAGGGCGAATCTACCGGGCTGCTGACCGGGTATTTCGAGCCGCAGCTGGAAGCCAGCCGCGTGCCCACGGCCACCTTTACCGTTCCGCTGTACCAGCCGCCGTTGAGTCTGGGGCAGCGCAAGCCTTGGTACACCCGCCAGGAAATCGACACCTTACCGGAAGCGCAGGCTGCGTTGCAGGGCCGGGCGATTGCGTACCTGGCCGACCCGATCGATGCACTGGTGTTGCAGATTCAGGGATCCGGCCGGTTGCGAATTGCCCAACCTGACGGTAGCCAGCGCTGGATTCGTGTGGCCTATGCGGGCACCAACGACCAGCCCTATCGCAGTGTGGGGCGCTGGCTGCTCGACCAAGGGCTGGTGAGGGACGCCTCGTGGCCCGGTATCAAGACCTGGCTGGCGCAAAACCCACAGCGGCGTCAGGAGTTGCTGTGGAGTAACCCGCGCATGGTTTTTTTCAAGGAAGAACCGTTGTCCGATCTGGATGCTGCCTTTGGACCCAAAGGCGCGCAGGGCGTGGCGCTGACGCCTGGCCGTTCCATCGCGGTGGACCCAGGGAGCATTCCCTATGGCACGCCAGTCTGGATGGCCTCCAGCGGCACACAGGTGAGCCTCCAGAGGCTGGTACTGGCGCAGGATACGGGCACCGCCATTACCGGTGCGATACGGGCAGACTACTTTGCTGGTTGGGGTGCGGAAGCGGCCGATCTTGCCGGACGGTTGCGCCAGCCGCTGCAGTTGTGGACGTTCTGGCCAAAGTAGCCGGGAAGTCGTTACCATGACATCCGTGCGACCAGCAATTCACTCATAACGACAGGATGACACCATGAGCAAGACATCAGTAATGCGCGACATTGATGAGCGGACCAATCTGGCGAGCAACAGCATGTTTGAGTTGCTGCTGTTCCGTTTGGGCGAGTCGCCAGCCACCCACAAGCGCGAGCTGTTTGGCATCAATGTGTTCAAGGTGCGCGAGATCATGGTCATGCCGGAAATCACTGCCATGGTGAATGCACCTCCGTCGGTCATGGGTGTGGCCAATATCCGGGGTCAGATGATTCCGGTGGTCAACCTGCCGCTGATTACCGGCTGTAATCCCACCAAGGGGCTGGCCATTCTGCTGGTGACCGAGTTTGCGCGCACCACGCAGGCGTTTGCGGTGGAAGAGGTCAATGAAATTGTCCGTCTGGAGTGGAAACAGGTGCTGTCCGCCGAAGGTACGGGCGGCGGGCTGGTGACCAGCATTGCCCGGCTCGATGGCAATGCGGAGAACACCCGTTTGGCCCAGGTGCTGGACGTGGAGCAGATCCTGCGCGATGTGTTCCCCGAGCAGCACAAGTCCCTCGATGAATCTGCTGTCATGCCGAAAGTGTCGATTCCACCCGGCTCCGTCATCCTGGCCGCGGATGACTCGGCCGTGGCCCGCATGATGATCGAGCAAGGCCTGCAAGCCATGAATGTGCAGTACGTCATGACCAAGACCGGCAAGGAAGCCTGGGACAAACTGCAGGCCATGCAGGCCGAAGCCACAGCCGCTGGCAAGTCCATCCGCGACAAGGTCGCGCTGGTGCTGACCGACCTGGAAATGCCTGAAATGGATGGTTTCACGTTGACCCGCAACATCAAGCAGGATCAGCGCTTTGCCGGCATCCCGGTGATCATCCACTCCTCCCTGACCGGTACCACCAACGAAGGGCATGTCAAAAGCGTGGGGGCCGATGCCTACGTGGCCAAGTTTGTGGCCGAAGAGCTGGGCGCCACGATTCGCTCGGTGCTGAACCGCTGACGCGGTTGTGCGTCAGCGCACCGTGATGCGTACCTGCACTTCGGTGCTGGATTGCATGGCCGATGCGCTGTTGCCTCCCAGGCTCTGGGTGTCATTGCTGGCAGAAAGGTCCGACTGCGCAATGGGCGTCCACTGACCCAGTGGCACCAGCAGCACGCTTTCTGTGCTCGCCGTGGAGGTTGCGCCAGTGATGCGACTTGCATTCGGGAGTGCCTGCTGGGCAGCAATCGATAGTTCCACCAGTTCAGCGCCGTCCCAGCGCGGGGTGGCTAGGAAGCCGGTACCCGCTTCCAGAAACACCACGCTCTGCGTGACGACCACCCGGCCATTGCGTACGAACGACTGCAGCAGGCGCAGGGGCTGGGCTGTGCGTAACGCAATATGGGCGTTACGGCCATTGAGCACCATCACCTGTTGGATTGCCGTTGCACCTTGTTGCGACTGCTGCTGGCGTGCCTGCAACTGTCCCTGCATCGAGAGTTGCCCGTCGTTGCCGATTCGCGCAGCACCACCGGTTTCCATGCCGGATTGCTGGGCACTGCCAGACTGCACCTGTCGCACCTCGATGAGCAGATTACGCAGCGGAAGGGGGTTGGGGTTTGCTATCGATTTAGTAGCTAACTGCGCAATAGATACGGGGGCTAGAGGCCAAAAACACATAAAAACAAGTAGCAGGCGCTTTTTCATGAACGACTCCGTGTGGTGGTGGCTGCAGAGGAGGCAGGCGAGAGGCGGCCCAGCGGCAGGGCACTGCTGGCCTTGACTTCGCCGAGCGAGAAGCTGGTGTGCAGGTCTTTCACGTTGGGCAGGTTGATCAGTACCTCGCGCGCGAACTGGCTGAAGGTGTTGAGGTCGCGACTGACCACCTGCAGCTCAAAGGTGCCGTTACCGCTGATGTAGTGGCAGCTGATGACTTCAGGGATGGTGCGGATGGCGTTTTCCAGGGCCTGCAGCACATCGCCGCTGTTGCGGTCGGCGTCCAGCCGAACGAAAGCCAGCACGCCCAGGCCGGTTTTGTGGCGGTTGATCTCGGCACGGTAGCCGGTGATGAAGCCGCTCTCTTCCAGCGCCTTGACCCGGCGCCAGCACGGGGCAGCGCTCAGCCCCACGCGCGAGGCCAGTTCGGCATTGCTCAGTCGGCCATCGTTTTGCAATTCGTTCAGGATGGCGATGTCAAATCGGTCAAGTGTTTCCATGCATGGCATTATGGAGAAAGATTCTTTCCATGTGTGGCGCTTTTCGAGCAAAGAACGCAAAGACATATCAGCGGTGCCGGAATACACTTGCGCGAACTAAATCGGAGACATGCACCATGAATGCACCCCTGAGCCGCGACCTGCCCGAGCACATCCGCAAGGCACTGGAAACGGTCACCCTCGACGACAAATATTCCCTGGAATATGGCCAGGCCTTCATGAGCGGGGTGCAAGCCCTGGTCCGGCTGCCCATGCTGCAGCGTGTGCGCGACATGCGTGTGGGCAAGAACACGGCAGGCTTTATCAGTGGCTACCGCGGCTCGCCGCTGGGCACCTATGACCAGTCTCTGCAAAAGGCCGAGAAATACCTTAAGGCCCATCATGTCGTGTTCCAGCCGGGGGTAAACGAGGAGCTGGCCGCCACAGCGCTCTGGGGCACCCAGCAGTTGGGTTTTGCACCACCCGGCAGCAACAAATATGACGGTGTATTTGGTATCTGGTACGGCAAGGGCCCGGGCGTGGACCGTTGCTCCGATGTTTTCAAGCATGCCAATATGGCCGGCACCACGCCCTGGGGCGGTGTGATCGCGGTGGCGGGGGACGACCACGTGGCCAAGAGCTCCACGGCAGCGCACCAGAGTGACCATATTTTCAAGGCCTGCGGCACGCCCGTGTTCTTTCCAGCCAATGTGCAGGAAATTCTGGACCTGGGCATCCATGCGTTTGCCATGAGCCGCTTCTCCGGCGTGTGGGCCGGCATGAAAACGATCCAGGAAATCGTGGAATCCAGTGCCACCGCCATGATCGATCCGGACCGGGTGCAAATCAAGATTCCGACGGACTTTCCCATGCCTCCCGGTGGCGTGCACATCCGCTGGCCAGATGCTGCGCTGGACCAGGAAGCGCGTCTGTTTGACACCAAGTGGTACGCCGCACTGGCCTACATCCGCGCCAACCGCCTGAATTACAACGTCATCGAAGGCAAGAATGATCGATTCGGTTTGATCGCCAGTGGCAAGGCGTTTAACGACACGCGTCAGGCTCTGGCGGATCTGGGGCTGGACGATGCCACCTGCCAGCGCTTGGGTATCCGCCTGCACAAGGTGGGCGTGGTGTGGCCGCTGGAAGCGCAGCTCACGCGCGAATTTGCCACCGGGCTGCAGGAAATCCTGGTAGTCGAGGAAAAACGCCAGGTCATCGAGTACCAGCTGAAGGAAGAGCTGTACAACTGGCGCCCTGACGTGCGCCCCACCGTGCTGGGCAAGTTCAACGAAGTGGACGGCGAAGACCGCTATGGCGCCGGTGGCGAGTGGTCCATGCCCAACCCCACGGCCAACACCCTGCTGCGTGCGAATGCCGATCTGTCGCCTGCCATCATTGCCCGTGCGATTGCCCAGCGTCTCAAGAAGCTGGGCATCGATGCGGACACCACTGCCCGTATCGACGCGCAACTGGCCATTCTGAGTGCCAAGGAAACCTCGATGCAGGTGCTGGAAGTCAGCACCAGTGCTGCGATTCGCCAGCCCTGGTTTTGTTCCGGTTGCCCGCACAACACCAGTACCCAAGTGCCCGAGGGTTCGCGTGCCATGGCCGGCATTGGCTGCCACTTCATGAGCATCTGGATGGACCGCTCCACCACGGGCTTCACCCAGATGGGGGGCGAGGGTGTGCCGTGGGTCGGGCAGCAACCCTTCAGCCATGACCAGCACATGTTTGCGAACCTGGGCGATGGCACCTACTTTCATAGTGGTCTGCTGGCCGTGCGCCAGAGCATTGCAGCGGGCGTCAACATCACCTACAAGATTCTCTACAACGACGCCGTGGCTATGACCGGCGGCCAGCAGGTGGGCGAACGGCCCGAAGGCCATTCGGTGGTGCAGATCGCGCAGAGCATGCGTGCAGAAGGCGCCATCAAGATCACCATCGTCACCGACGAGCCCGAAAAGTACGTCGGAGTGAAGGGTATTCCCGATGGCATTTCCATCCAGCACCGCGATGCGCTGGACGCGGTGCAGCGAGAGTTCCGTGAGATCAAGGGCACCACCGTCATCATCTACGACCAGACCTGCGCCACCGAAAAGCGCCGCCGCCGCAAGCGTGGCACCCTGGTGGATCCGGCCAAACGCGTGGTGATCAACGAGCTGGTGTGCGAGGGCTGCGGCGACTGCAGTGTGCAGAGCAACTGCATCAGCGTGGAGCCACTGGAGACCGAACTCGGCCGCAAGCGGCAGATCAACCAGAGCACCTGCAACAAGGACCTGAGTTGCGTGAAAGGCTTCTGTCCGAGCTTTGTGACGGTGGAAGGCGGTTCGCTCAAGAAAAAAACCAAGTCTTCCGGCAATAGCATCGAAGGAAATTGGCCAGCACTCCCTATGCCTGAGGTGGCCGATGTGCACGCCGCGCCTGGGGGCGTCTGGGGCATTGTGGTGGCGGGTGTCGGCGGCACTGGCGTGATCACCATCGGTCAGCTGCTCGGTGTGGCAGCCCACCTGGAAGGCAAGGGTATCGTCACCCAGGACGCTGGTGGACTGGCCCAAAAGGGCGGCGCTACCTGGAGCCATGTGCTCATTGGGGCCACGCAGGATGCTATTCGCACCACGCGTGTGGGCATGGCCTCAGCCGATCTGATCTTGGGCTGCGACCCGATCGTGGTGGCAGGCAAGGAAACCCTGCTGCGCATGCGCCCCGGTCGCACCCATGTGGCGCTCAACGCCGTGAGTACACCCACTGCGGCCTTTGTGAAGAATGCCAATTGGGTCAACCCCAGCGAGCAGTGTCTGGTCGACATTGCGCACGCGGTGGGTGCCGAGCATGTGGGTGCTTTTGACGCCGATGCCGTGGCCGTGAAGGTGCTGGGTGACAGCATTTACACCAACCCCATGATGCTGGGTTTTGCCTGGCAAAAAGGCTGGATTCCGTTGCAGCTGGAATCCCTGATGCGCGCCATCGAACTCAACGCGGTGGCCGTGGCGCAGAACAAGCTGGCGTTTGAGTGGGGGCGGCGTGCGGCCCAGGACGTGGATGCCGTGAAGCGCGCGCTCAATCCGGGACAGGTCATTGCGTTCAGCCCGCGGCAGAAGCAGTCGTTGGACGACTTGGTAGCGCACCGGGTGGCGTTTTTGCGGGAATACCAGAATGCGGCGTACGCGCAGCAGTATCTGGACTTTGTGAGCAAGGTGCGTGCGGCAGAGCAAGGGATGGGCGTCGCTGAAAAGTTGCCGCTGACCGAGGCGGTAGCGCGCTATCTGTTCAAGCTTATGG
>ENA-UPXM01001931-UPXM01001931.1-activated-sludge-metagenome-genome-assembly--contig:-NODE-1931-length-25477-cov-4.642160_pt1 | contig 25477 bp, 23 predicted proteins | sample MGYA00238178_ERZ772708 | MGnify/ENA primary metagenome ERZ772708 (study PRJEB29002, sample SAMN05720212) | activated sludge metagenome | isolation source: anaerobic digester from wastewater... | reverse complement strand
TAATTTCTCTTTCTTTTTGTCTTACGCCTTTTTCTAATGCAGCACAGGCAGCTGCAGAACCGCTATGTTTACCCTTACCTGTTGCAAAGCTGTCCGGAAAAATCTGATACATCACCGCCTTATGAGCCCACTCGGGAACACTATAACATTCCTCCCTTAAAATGAAGGGCAGCTGATAATACCTGTTGCGGTGTGCCTTACCAGTAGTGTGAAATTCACTTTGATAGTACCACAAGGTTTCTGTCCCGTCTGATATTTTAAAAAAATAAAACATACGTTCAAAACCGGGATTGACACTTGCCTCATAATAATCAAACAAGGTTCCGCTTGCAGTTTTATGCATAGAAACTTCTGTGAGCGGGATTTCCTCTTTCGGGTAAACCCTATTTCCAAAAATTACAGAACAAGACTCTAAGTCATTTTTTGCACAACGGAGTCTCAAGGTTACAGAGTCTTCTCCTGTGCAGTAACAATACTCGCTGTCGATGCGGTGAAAAATTGCTTCTTTATTCATAATTTCTTCCTTTTATTTTCTTGTATAAATAATTTTCTTCATTGATTGATGGAATAGTTTTTTTATGTTCATCATTATTCTCTGGAATTGCAAAAGAGCTTTTTACAGAACTCTTAGGAATAAATCCTGAAAAAGAACAGGAATCTTCCGGCTGCAGTAAATAGTATTGTGTATGTACCGCACTCCCTTTTTTTGCTGCAAGATGCACACAAACTTCCAGGGAATGCAAGTTACGCGTGTGTGTACTTTTTCTTGAAAGTGTAAAATATACTTCTTCTGTTTCCCCATGTGTGCGCCATGACAAGGCAAACAACTCTTCTCCTGCTCTAAAACTGATATGTCCTTTTTTCCAGCTCAATGGAAAGGATGGAGAAATAATAATTCGATTATCAATTAGACAAGGACGGATCCCAGCATAGGAGGTGTACGCTGTTCTGGTAAATTCAGATACACTCCATGCCTGTGAAAAGGTTCCCGATAAGTGCTCACTTCCATCAGTAAGATAGGCATCCATGTTTTCGCTCAAGGAACCCGCGCAGCCTCCTGTAAAGGAAGTGGTATAAGACGGCTGCATTAGTTTTGCATGAGAGAGAGAAAGAGCATAGACCGCATCCTGCTCGTGAAGCAGACACATCGATTCCACAAGAGGCCCGCTGTTCCATAGCCAGATAGTTCCATTATGGTAGGCTGCATCTTTATGATACATTTCACAGCTGTCATGGTATGGATGAAAGTTTTCATGATTTTGATTTAGAGAGGTAAGTCCATAAGGGAAGGCAAGTTTTTCAAAAACAGTATGTACAGATTTTTCCATTATTGAATCAGAAATAAATTTTGCTTCATCCTCTTTAAATCCAGTAATATTTGAAACCGTTGTACAAAACAATTGATTGGGCCTCACTCTCATGTCTTCTTGTCCATCCGCATGGATGCAGTCTGCAATAAATGGTGTTTCACTTGATATAAAAACCAATGAAAAATTCTTTTTAACAGCCTGCGCTGTATTTCTCCATATTACTTCATCATTGCTGCTGCCGCATATAGACGCCATGGATGCTCCGATCTGCAAAGCAGTATACCAGAGCGCTTGAATATCGCAGGCGCGGTTTCCCCTTGGAGACCACGACTCCTTATTTTCTATTCGCGCATCCATCCATGTATCAGCATCGCCGTGAAGCAGAAAATCATTAGCATCGCACCGCAGTGTTCTATCTGCTTCAAGTGCACGCTGAACAATTGGAAACATTTTTTTTAGAAAATTAATATCAGCTGTATACTGAACATACTCCCACAATTCCCGAATAAACCAGAGCGTACCATCGGCAGTATTATAAATAACATCGCTCTCACTGCGGTAACGGTTTGGAATTTTTCCGTATGATGCGCTTGTACTATCCGTATTCTGATACCTAGCAAAAGCTTCTATAACGCTGCGTGCTTCTTCAAATTGTCCGCTTACTAAAAGAATTCCCGGCAAGGCTATAAAGGTATCTCTTCCCCAGTTGTCGCGGAACCACGGAAGGCCTGCCCAAATTCCTCTGTCTTTAATTCCGGTAACCAGCATCCAGCCGGAAAAAAACGCCCATAATAAAGATGCTGAATATATTTTATTGTCATTATTCTCCTGTGCATTTTCTGAGCTGATAGAAAAAGAAATATTTGAAAAAAACTGTTCTATTTGAATCCTATGATTATGCATAAGGGAAGATAAATAATTTTCGTTAACAACATGAAACACATTCTCACTTTTTATTTTAAAAAGAACAGTCCACCTGTTTTCAGCTGAAGCTTCTACGGGTATAACCAGCATGTTTGTATGAGTGCTGGATATTTTGTTTCGAACATTTTTTTCCGCTTCATCATCTGTATTGCTGCAAACAACAGAAGATCCCGTTAAGAGTATTAGCTTTTCGGGAACAGGGAAAATTTTATTTGAAGCCTTAGGTACATTGCGTATGCACAATGCGGGAGAATTATTACCGGTGAAAAGCAGCGTGATAAAGAGGGAAAAAGATTGGAAAACAAACTCAAGTGAACCGCACCGGGCGGTCATCTTTATACAGGAGGCTCTTGTTATAAGATTATTGGAGTTATCAATAAAGCAAAAATCCTTAAGCAGTTCAGTATCACCATGCATGAGTCCATACGATTTTTTTGAAACATCAGAATGAAAATGCATAAAAGAAGAAACTCTGTCGGTATATGAAGCGCTCATTCCGCTCGCAGCAGTAAATGATAATGCACAAGGGAGATTCATGTATCCATGTCCTTTCTTATAATCCTGTTACCGGCCTGCTTTTCATCCGCTTCATATAAATGCTTACTGCTCTAATTCCTGTAATAAGAGAATATATGATCCAGCCGAAGGTTATACCAAAGGACGGATTTATTGCGGCGGTTAGCGCAACCACAAGAGCAGGAAGAATTCCTACAACTGTAAGTATTTTTATAGAAGATAAAATACTTGTTCTCTTTTCGTATGAGGTTCCCTTCATTGAACGAATATGAGAAATACTTAAAAGAAGGGAAGCAACAAGAATAAAAAACAAATACTGAACACTCATAAGAAGAATAAGCGTAAGTATGGCAGACGGGACTTCTGCAGTAGCGGCACTGAACAATAAGGCCTGAATATAGGTGACAAAGGAATCAGTCTGAACTGAAACTTTTTTTATTTCATCTGATGAAAAAAGACCGAGAGTCGTCCATGGAGCACTAAGGCGGACAGAGTATAAGGGCTGACTAATGATCAAACCATTGAGTCCCAGAACGAGAACCGGCATGTAGGAAGCAGACTTTTCTGACTCCAGAGCCTCGGAGGGATGTTCTGAACCCGATAAAATTATCCAGCCGGAACTTTCCAGTCTTGGTGGAAAATCTGAGGAAAATTCCAGAGTATCTCCGTTTACCTTAAAAGTACCATTTTGGGAAGCAAGGGTCTTAAAAACGGCGCCCAATCCCGGATACAGGGCAGCATCGGCTATCCCAAGGCTTTGCGTAACCCGCTGAGCAATAAACGAATACGACAGGATGCAGACCGAAAAAACCATAAGAACTAAAAGAAGTACTATTGAAATTCCGGAAGACTTTTCTGCAGCATCGTTAGAAATTTGAGCAGCAATAATGGTGAGCGGCGATACCCTGTCTTTTTTCATAGTCTATTAACCCTTCTCTGCACCGGAGGCCATTCCGTATACAATAAATTTCTGCATAGAAATCTGTACAATCATTATTGGAATTGCTAAGATTAATGCACCGGCCATAAAGTGAAGAGGATTATAATAGAAAGGCTGAAGCATGTCGGTTATGCGCCAGAGAAAAACAGCTACCGTTTGATTCTGCATGTCGAGCATATTTTTTGGAAGCATGAAATCCATCCAGGGCGACATAAAAGCAGTCACTGCAACAAAACCTACAATAGGTTTTGAAAGAGGCAGTATCAGTTTAAAGAAAATCTGCATCTGTGAGGCGCCGTCTATGGTTGCAGCTTCGTCAATAGATTTAGGAATGCCCCTCAAGTAGCCTCTGATCAAATAGGTATTTGTCGGAATTGCCCCTGCTATATAAATAAAGGCAAGGTAAACAGGATTATTAAGCCATCCAAAACTCCTGAAAATAATGTACAGTGCTATCATTCCCATGAACGATGGAAACATCTGCAAAAGCATCATACCAAGAAGCATGAATTTTTTACCGGTGAACCGGTAGCGCGCAAACACGTAACCAGTCAAAGAAGTAAGAAATACTATTCCTATTGTTGTAACGCCTGCAACCAAAAAGGTTCGTAAAAACGCCATAACAAAGTCGGATGCAAATGAATTTGTCTGACTCTTATACGTAAAAATCCATTCATAGTGTTCGAGAGAAAAAGTGCTTAATGAAGGTATAAGAGGGACATTTGAAAGAAGTTTCCCCTTCGTAAATGACGCCCCGACCATCCACAAAACAGGAGTTAGAACAAAGATGCAGCCTATAACAAGCCATGTATATAAAAATATTTTAAACAGCCGTGTCTTCGCATATGATCCGCCGAAATAATGATGTGTTGAAGGTTTTATTTTTTGTGTCATAGTTATTCATCCTCCGAAAAAGATTTAGACCGCTGCATGTTATAAACAGAGAATCCGCCGATAATCAGGAAAATAATAATTGTGTAAACAGCAGCAACATTGAACATCTCTGTTGACTGAGTAAAAGTTAACTTATAAATCCAGGATATTAAAATATCAGTTTGGCCCGGCATACTGGATCCAATAATACGCATTGAGTCAGGAACCTTTGTAGGATCCCATACTGGTCCGCCTCCGGTTAAAAAATACACTGCACCAAAGTTATTAAAATTAAAGGCAAAGGTCATAATCAAAGAAGGAACAGTCGCCGCAAGAACAGAAGGCAGGGTTATAGCTTTAAAGCGCTGAATACCGGTTGCACCGTCAATGTTGGCAGCCTCATACAAATCCCGTGGAATAGTTGAAAGCACACCGATAATCAGCATCATATGGTACGGAGCACCAAGCCAGAGATTGACCATAATAACGCAGAATTTTGCAAGATTTCCGTTGTACACAGGATCAAACCAGTAAATAGGCTGATCGGGACGTCCCTGCAGTCCTATATTAAAAAGAAAATTTGAAACAGGCTCCATTAAGTTTGTTGCAAACAACAATTGATTAATTAGTCCGTCCTTATTCAGCATGTTCTTAAATAATATAAGCGAAATAAGAGATGGTATTGCCCACGGCAGAACCATGATCATTCGCCACACCTTTCTTCCCCGAATAAGAGGAGACTCAACAATGAGGGCATTTATAAAGCCCAAAACATATACTGTAAAAGAAGACATTAATGCCCAAAATACAGTCCATGCAAAAATTTGAGAAAAAATACTAAGCCAGGCAGGATCAACTACTGCATTGGCAAAAGCTTCAAAACCGCTCCATTCAATAAGCATTGCTCCAAGCTTTATCTTATAGGTATAATTTGTAAATGCTATTAAAAAGGTAAACAAAAAAGGAATAAGGGTAAAAAATAGAATGAGAACAAGTGCAGGAGTTAAAATAATATACACATAGGCATCGCGCCAAATGCGCTTAATAAATTCGCCGAATGGTTCACACTCACCAGATTTATTTAATGCAATTCTAGTCTGATACGCATCTGCAATTCCAAGAACCCAAATAAGAACGCCGAGAATTATAACAACGAGTGTGATTAACCCATTACCTAAAAGCAGGGTGGAATTGTCGGCAACAAGCCAGCGGGAATTCTTATCGTACAAGGTCATATATTTACCGGCATATTCATCGCCGATTACGATACGTCCCAGGGTAACGAGCCCCCAGACACCGCGGGTAAAAAATCCGCCGAAATCGCGGACAATATATTTTTCATTATTACGGGACAGATCGTAGTTAGGATATTCATAGAACGATTCAACGTAGCCGGCAGCAGAACCGTCATCTGCAGAAGCCCACAAATCCTCTTCCGATCCCCAATCAAAATCTTCTTCATCTGAACCTAAACCAAGAATAGAAGCAAGGCTGCCTGAAGATTCTGTAATTTCCGATGCAGCGGAACCTGTCTTTTTTTCTTCGCTCAGGGAATAATCAACAGTCTGCAGACTGATATACTCATCTGCAGAGCCGGTCAAAATATCAGCGTATTTTCCCCAGTTTGAAGTTGAAATCTCAATGACAAAAAAAAGAACCGGAACTAAAAAGAATACAAGAGCTTTGAGAAAATTTTTATTAATGAGTTGTCCCAGTCCAAAAAAAACAAAAGAACCGGCTGCCGGTATAATTGGATTGAGACTTTGCACTGCAGTTTTATTGCCGGCAGGTTTAACAGAATCTCTAGACATACTGTCCCCTTTTACAATAAAGAAGCAGTTTCAAACTTTAATTTCGAAACCGCTTCCTTATATCATACTGTCTTACTTTTCAAAACAATCAAGTTTGAAAAGATCTTATGTTATTTATTATTTTCCTGAATCCATGCATTAGCATTTTTCACGATTTCTGCCTGTGCATCAGACGGGGTTCTTGTTCCATCCCATACACCATAGTAGGATTGTTCAATCAGAATATTATAGTACACATTCATTGCAGCCTGTGCAGGGTTGTTCGGAAGAGTCATAGACGGCTCGGGATAATTAAATGCGAAACCTGCAGACATTTCCTGTTTATTTATATCCTTTGAATAGTCGGGAGCTGTGGGAGCACCCTTCCTTAAAGCAGGAATATACGATGAATTATCGATCATCGCCTGCATACCTTCTTTTGTAAGCATAAGCTTAAGAAGTTCTGCAGCAGCTAAAGGATATTTTGTAAATCCGTTAATAACAAGACCCTTAGTTTTTACAAGAGGAGAAAGCTGATTACCCTTCCATGTCGGCATACGGCTGAATTTGAAATCGCTTGTTGTTGCAGCTTCTGCGCCTGTAACATCCATCCAGGTACCTACAAGACCGAATGGGGAGATTTCTGCATTTAAGAAATCGTCCCATCTCCATCCCATTGATGCTCCGGGAGTTTTTGCCCCATTTGCTTCTACAGAAATATTTGCCTTTGATGCAGCCTGTAAAAACTCTAGAGAGGCTTTAAATGAATCTTTGTCAAATCCCGGTTTTAAAGGATCTCCTTCTGAAAAAATCTGCCATCCGCTGGAAGTAAAGGATGAGTAATATGACCACTGATTACCAAGAGACATAGGGAATACAATATTTACATTTTTTCCCTTGTACTGAGGTCTTGTTTTTAAAGAAGCTGACCATGCAAAAATTTCTTCCCAAGTATCAAAAGCATCAGGCAAGCCGTCGTTGTCTGCATCCTTAGTATCTATACCAAGAGCCTCTACCATGGTTTTGTTCCATGAAAAAGTCATTCCGTCATACGCAACAGGCACGTAAAGCGCTCTGCTTTTATTGATGTTTGAATAGAAAGGTTCCTGTGAAACACGGGAAGCAACGTTTGCGATCGCAGCTGGAAGTGTTGCTAGAGACTGAACCTGACGGAGAACTTCACCATCAATTACAAGTGAAACATCCGGTGCTTCGCCCTGTAAAAGACCGATCTGATCAACACCGCCTGCAGAACCGAAGTTTGTATATTCTACAATACCGGCATATTCAGGATAGGTCTTATTCCAAAGCTCTACAACAGCAGCACCCCAAAGATCGTTATCCAAACCAAGCTTAATTTTTGCTCCAGGTTCAATTGAGAGTGCGGCTTTTACGTCAGAAGCAGGGGCCTCTGCTGTTTTTTTCTTACAGCCGGCTGCAGTCATAATCAACATTACAGCCATTGCTAAAATTAAAATTTTCTTCATCATTTCTTCTACTCCTTTGAAAAGTTGTTTAACCGGTTTACTTAACCGGTTTACGTCTCTATAATACACCCTTTTCTGGATTTGTCAAATTTTTTCGCATAAATTTGTGTAAAATACACGGATTTACGACTATATTTTGAATTTTTGCAATAACTTTGAGCCGAAAGCCCTTCCATGTAACCAAGTCACCTCTTTTTTCACCTATCATTACTGGCTTTTTGAACTACTCCATGCTACATTTGTATAACAAACTATTTCAATTATGGAGGAAATTATGTACAGTGAAAAACTTCAAAAAGCGATAAACGAACAAATTAACAAGGAATTTTATTCTTCGTATTTGTACCTTGCCATGGCGGCCCACTTTGATGCTAATGCACTGCCCGGATTTGCACACTGGATGAAGGTTCAGGCAGAAGAAGAATGGGAACACGGAATGAAATTCTATGAATTCCTAAACGAAGTTGGTTCAGAAGTGACACTTGAAGCTATTGCATGTCCCCCAAAAAAATTCGGCACTCCCAAAGAAATCTTTGAACAGGTCTATGAACACGAACAAATGGTAACAAAATCTATAGAAAACCTGTATGCTTTGGCAAAACAGGAAAACGACCCTAAGACAGAACTCATGCTCCACTGGTTCATCAATGAGCAAATTGAAGAAGAGAAAAATGACCGCGACATACTCGATCAGCTTGCAATGGCTGGAAACAACTCGTTCGGCATACTCTTCCTTGATAAACATGTTTTGGGAGAACGAAAAGAGGACTAGAGGAAGAGCAGAAAAAGAATCAGGATTTTTACAAGGGTAAAGCGAAATAATATTGCTTTACCCTTTTTTTAAGATATTAAGAGTAAATCAATATAGAAAAACTAATCTCATACTATTTTTCAATATTCAACCAGACTTAATTCGTCTTTTAAGGCTTTTTCAACAAAACCGTTAATTGATAACTTCATTTTCTTTGCAGTAACAGCAACCTCACGATGCAATTCCGGTGAAAGCCTTAAATTAAACCGTCCTGAATACGGTTTTTCCGGCTCTACACCCTCTGAAATACACCACTGAATATAATCATCTACAGACTCGCGAAATGAAGTTTCAATCTCCTCTACAGAAACTCCTTGAAAGGTAATCACATCTTTTGTATTTATTACCTCTCCATGAAATATTTTTGCATCAGAATCATATTCAACAAAACCTAAATATCCATTATATTCCATCATTTTTCACCCCTGCGGTTTCCAGAAATCTTTTCACCGAATTTACGGCTCCCTTATCTGTATTTTTATCGGGATGAGGTCTGTGAAAGACTGCCCGAACCCCATGCAATTTGACTCGAACCCGAGATCCGTTTCCCTCTGTTATTTCTGCACCAAGAGAAAGAAACAATAACTCTATATCTGCCCACAAAATGTTCGAAGGAGTTGGCTGTTTAAAAATACCTTCTAGAATCTTTCTGTTTTTTGAGTTCACTCAAACATAGTACCACCAAATAGTACTATTTGTCAACAAAATCTAAACCTCTCAAACTGTAGTTACAAAATTAACTAATGCAATTATTTGAGGGAAATACAGAAAAGATATTCCTCTTTTCTTTCTTGCATATTAGTATTATGAATCTGTGGCACTAAAGTAACAGTAATATAAAGACTTAGTGTTTCAATTAGTAAGGAGTCGTATATGATGATGATTGCAGCCGGATTAATCTTGTTTGTAGAGGTAGGAGCTGTTGCCCTTATAGCATGTATTATTGTACTCGTTGATTATTAGTATTCTTCAAACACCAATTTATTAAGTAGTATTAAGGATTATAAAATGAAAAAAAGTTTTTTCATAATTTTTTTTATGCTTACGGCTCTCTGCTTTGCAGATGATAAACGGGCTCTCTATATTACCCCTTCAGCAGGAGGGATGTACTGTTTTGATCCTGATTATCCGTACGGCTTGGGATTCACAGGATCTTTAAGCGTTCCCCTGTCAAAACACTTTGACATCCATGGAACAGCAGGCTGCTTCTTCTTTAACCCGCAAAATATGAATATATTCTTGCCTGTTGCTACATTGGGCTTTGACTATATTTTCCATAAGAATTTTAAGCTCGGTTTTGACATCAGCCTTTATCCCGGAATATCTTTTACTCTTTTTGAGTATCACAAAATTTCAATCAATTTAGCACAGTTTTCAGATATCGCAGTAACCTATGGTTTTTCAATTCCAATCAGACTAAAGTCTAAATATCTAGCTTCAAACAAATATTTTTAAACAGCGGCTCCGTAAGCGGAAGTGCCAGTAATTCATTTGGTGCTCCGCTCTCATGCAGGATATCGCGGAGGGCAGAATTGCATTTCCAGAAATTTCCCTTTCGCCCGTCTTCGCCGATGAAACGCTCACCTTCCCGGTCAAGCTCTTTGGAAAATTTGAGAACCGCCTTTAAGTACGGAATACGACGGTTTGAATTATCCTTAATTATATTTACCCCAAACCAGAGGTCCTTTGCCTGTGCAAAGAGCAATAGGCCCCAATCATAATTTAGCAGCTGTGAAAAAAATTCGTCTATTGCAGAATCTTCAGCAACACCATTCACGTCTTCGAAGGCTTTATGAAAAAGAGTAAAATGAAAATTAGACTGCCGGATAGATATGTCGTCGTGGGTTCGAAGAACATAGAGACCCGAGTCAAAGGTCAGGCTGTCGATTATTTTCCATTGACCGAGCATTGAGGTAAAACTTTCCCCCTTCACTATCTGCTCACAAACCGCTGCAAGTCTTTTTTTTACATCGATATATGAACCGTAAAAAAGCGACGGGATTTTCATTGTACCTCCAAAACATGTCCTTTTTTTTTAGAACACTGATACTACCTCAATTTTCATAAAGTATCAATTAAATGCAAAAAAGGACAGACCCGCTATAGTGAGTCTGCCCTATCAGTTGTAAAAAAAAACTTTTTAAGTTGAGTTATTTTTTGATCAGCCTTGTTAATAGATCATAAATCTGCTTTCCGCCTTCTTCTGTAGAAATCTGGCCGAATGCTGCTTTCTGATAAATCAAATACAGAGTGCTGTTGAACTCTGTATCGTTTGGAACATGATCGCCTTCTTTTGAAGTGTGAGGTCCGGAAATCTTTAAGTATTCAATAACCTTTTGATCATTAATGTCTGCCAGTCCTGCAGCACGTGCAGTTGCAGAAGCAGAGGCTCCGCGGTCATTACCCAGTACCTTTGCAGCATCAGGAGAGTTAACAAGGAAGTTAATAAACTTTACGGTTAATTCAGGATTTTTGGAATCTTTATTTACCGTATAAAATTGGCTCGGAGCCTGCCAGAGAGCCTTAGTTTCTGCAGCACCTGGAAGTTCAATAAGGCCAAGCTCATCCTTTGTGGCAACCTGGTATCCAGCCAGTCCATTTGTCCAAATAAACCCGATTACTGCCTTTCCTGCAATTACCATTGAAGAGTCGGCATTATTTTCTGCGTATCCTGCAGCTACATCGGGAGGCGGAATAAGACCGTTGTCACGGTAGTCTTTGAACAGATCAAGATATTTCTTTCCGTCTGCTGGTGTTAATTCTGTTGAATTTGTTGCGGCTATATACATCTTTGTTCCGTTGTAGCCTGTCCAGTAGCCGAATGGTGTTGAGTTTGAAGACATAACACCAATGTCCTGCATCGGGTATACACCTTTTGGAAGCTTTTCCTTAAGAACTACAAGATAGTCTCTAAACTCTTTATAAGTCATTGAAACTTTAGGCAGCGGCGCACCGCTTCTTTCTATAAGAGACTTATTATAAATAAGAGCCGGCATAGTTACACCTGTAGAAACCCCATAGAGCTTTCCATCAATTGTTCCAGACTCAATTGCACTCTTATCAATAGCATTGACATCAAGTACGGATCCTGCATAAGAATCTAGGGGAAGAAGAACACCTTTTTTTACATAATCATTTATGTTCCCGCCCATTTGAATAATGTCGGGTCCATTCCCGCCTGAAAGCTGTGTGTCAACTTTTGTAAAGTGATCACCCGCACCGCCTGATACTTCAGGATTTACCATGACGCCCGAATTCTGAGCCTGGAAAATATCAATTGCTTCCTGACTTCGCTTAATACGGGACTCGCTGCCCCAGTATGCCCATCGGACAGTTTGAGGTGCCTGTGTTTTTGCTTCTGCAGCACCTTCAGGAGCGGCTTCCTTTTTACCGCCTGCAAATACTGTGAAACAACCGATCAACAGGACCATTAATACCATGCTGATTTTTTTCATTCTATACCTCCTACTTTATTTACCATGAGGATTATTTCTTAAGCCCTATTTCTATAGAAACTCATCCTCTCAGTTTCATCATATTTTCTCATCCCTTTATTCCCGTCGTAGCAATGCCTTTTACAAAGTATTTTTGAAGAGAGAAAAACAACACTAGACAGGGAACAAGAGACAGAACCGACATTGCAAACATTGAACCCCATGATGAAATACCTGTTGCATCAAGAAAAAGTCTTAATCCCATAGACACCGTATATTTCTCGGGTGATGTCAAATATAAAAGGTGATTAAAAAAATCGTCCCACGTCCATAAGAAGGTAAAAATCATTGTTGTAATCAAAGCCGGAATCGTCAGCGGTACAATTATTCTAATGTAAATACCGAATTTTCCGCAGCCGTCAATTCTAGCAGACTCATCAAGTTCTTTTGGAAGACCGCGTATAAACTGAACGAGCAGAAAAATAAAAAATGCATCGGTCGCAAAAAATTTGGGGACAACCATTGGTAAGATTGAATTTACCCAGCCGAAATTTCTAAACATAATGTAGCGGGGAATTGTGGTAACATGTCCGGGAAGCATCATAGTTATGAGCATAATTGCAAACCAGAATTTCTTTCCTTTAAACTCAAGACGTGCGAATGCATACGCGGTAATGGAACAGAAAATAACATTTGCAATTACGCAAAGTCCGGAGATGACAAAGGAATTTTTAAAGAAAGTTCCAAACCCGACAATGCCGATTCCCTCCCAGCCTTTAACGTAATTTTGCAGAGTAAAGGGGCGGGGAATTAAGCCGGGGTCAGTAAAGATTGTGTTGGCTTCCTTAAATGAGGCTGATATTAACCAAAGTACCGGGTAAAGCATTCCCAGACCAATAATAATAATTACAGCATTAATCCAGAATGTATTTTCTTTTAAAGATTTACTCATCCTTCTCCTCCGTAGCTCACAAGGGTGTTGGAAATTTTAAATGAAATTGCAGTTAGAGATGCTATGATGATCAATAAAACCCATGCCATAGCCGAGGCGTAACCCATTTCGGAAAAACCGAAACCTTTTATGTATAAATACAGACTGTAGAACATCGTCGAGTCCAATGGACCTCCCGAGCCGCCCGAGACAATAAAGGCCTGTGTAAAAGACTGAAAGGCTCCGATCATCTGCATAATAAAATTGAAGAAGATTATAGGGGAAAGACAGGGTAACGTTATTGCGAAAAACTGACGCACTTTACCGGCACCATCCACGCTTGAGGCCTCATAATATTCTTTAGGAATTTGCTGGAGTCCTGCAAGAAAAATTATCATAGGTGAGCCGAACTGCCATACAGCAAGAAGAACAAGGGTGAACATTGCGTATTTAGGGTTAGAAATCCATGAGGGCAGATTTTCGAAGCCGACAAGTCCGAGAATCAAATTTACAAGGCCGTCGCCTGCAAACATTCGTCTCCACAACACCGCAATTGCAACTGATCCGCCGAGCAGGGTAGGTATATAATAAAGCGTCCGGTAAAGAGGAACTAAGCGGAGCTTATTTGTCATCAGTACTGCTACGAGAAGGGCAAATATCAGTTTTAAAGGAACTGATACAAAAACATATTTCAAAGTAATGAATAAGGAGTTAAGAAATCTTTCATCACCTAGGTGCTGATCGTTTCCGCCGAACATAATAATAAAGTTTTTTAATCCAACCCACTTAGGAGGCTGGAGAATATTGAAATCGGTAAATGACAAATACAGAGAATAAATCATCGGGTATAAGGTTAAAATTAAAAAACCTAATAGCCAGGGAACAAGAAAAGCATACGATGTAATATTCTCTTTTAATGATTTCTTAATCTTGGGTGATATCATATTACTCCTCAAAAAATGTAAATTAGAATCCATTTGCTTTGTTTTTTACATCCTAACATACTAGTATCATAAACGCAAGAAAAAACTTTCTTTTTTAGTGTTTTTTCCTGCAGTTATTATTGTTTTTTAAGGAATATAAGAATGACTAATCGAACTTGACAGTTTCGATCGAGAAATTTGAAAAATAGGCCGGGTGTTTTAATCCTGTTCTGTCATGGCAGTACAAGGCAAAATGAGCTCCGGTGAAACCGCGGGCGGCATCATCAGAAATTAGAGAGGCATCCAGTTTAGGACCAAAGGCGATTAGAGGAGAATTACTGGTTTGAACATAGAACTGCACCTTATTGCTGTCTGTTATAAACTGGAGCGTGAGTGTGCCGTTACTAATTTCTTCTTCGTAAAGTTTTAAGAACTTTACCGCATGATATTCATACAGAGATAGGATTTGTTTTCCTTCTTCACTCAAAGATTTTAGAATCATATAAAAATGCATATTATCGTACATGTACAATAATCCGGCTGCGTGCTCAGGACAAAGAGGATCAAATTCCAGATCTGTCTTAACACAGGCTTTAAAATATTCCTGCTTTCTTGCTAAAAGTACGACATGATGATTTGAAAAAATAGTTTCCCGCCCCTTCAGGCACAAAAATCCCTTTCTTTCGCTGAGCGACACATCACTGCCCAGAGGAATGCGCAGGCTTTTCCAGCCGTAATCAAGAGATGGGGAATCAAAAGAGTCGTAGTAATTCTGTTCGTCAATTTGAACTGCCGGAGAAGGATGATTACCTCCCTGCGCAAGGCGGGGCCAATCGTCAAGCCACATAATTTTTTCTATTGCTGTTTCACGTCCTAAAACGCATTTTAAATGCCCTCCGACCGGGCGGGAACACAGGTAACATATATACCAGTTTCCATTTCCATCCTCAAAAAGATCTCCATGACCGGCCTTCTGCAAGCTTAACGAGGCATCATCGTTCGATGTTAAAAGAGGATTTCCGGGCATTGTTTCATAGGGACCGGTCAATTTTTTTGATCGTGCTATGGTAACTTGATGCCCAAAACCGGTTCCGCCTTCTGCTGTTAAAAGATAATACCAGCCGTTTTTCTTATACACATGAGGACCTTCGGTGTATCCGGCATTTGTTCCTGCATACACATTATACACTGGACCGGTAAGCGTTTTGGTATCTGTATTAAACTGCTGAATAAGAATACCGGTAAATCCTTCCCTCATGTTAACAAGCCAGCTTGTTCCATCATCATCATGAAAAAAGGAAGGATCAAAACCTGAGCTGTTCAAATACACAGGTTCAGACCATGGTCCTTCAATTGAAGAAGCCCAAACTGTGTAATTATGAGCATTGTACCATGTTGCATTTTTAGATTTGACATCTGTATAGACCAGATAAATTAATCCGTCCTTATATGAAATATCGGGGGCCCAAATTCCGCCGGAATTGGGATCACCGGCCATATCAAGCTGACTTTTCCGTGTAAGGGGAGGTGCAATCTCTGTCCATTCCTCCAAATTCTTTGAATGATAAAGCCTCACTCCCGGGAACCATTCAAAGGTTGAGTTGGCAATATAAAAATCTGAGCCTATTCTTAGAGCACTCGGATCCGGAGCAAAACCTCGTATAACGGGATTTTTTATCATGATGCACCTCCAAATTTTATCTTACTTACTTGTATTATATAAACAGCGGACGCAGGTTCTCAAAGGATGCATTCCAGCCGCCCTGTGTAAAAGCGCCTGTCGCCGCAAGATGAGCGGCAGCAAGCAAAAGAGATCCGTTCCCAGGCAGATACAACGGCAAATCCTTGCGGTCCGACTGCTTGTTGTTGCCGTTTGCAACATAGGAATTCTTTGGAGTATTTTTTAAAAGCAGATCAACTGCAAGAGCTGGATCTCCAAGCCTTTGCGCCGTAAGAGCCATCATTGCAAAATCCCAGCCCCATAAAGACTCATAATCCCAGCACTCCAGGACTTTCTCCAATGTTCTGTTCATTACGCTATGATCAACCCTCTCGTTCGGAATGAAACCCAGGGACATAAGCATTGAGGGATGATCTTTATTGTACACGGTAAAGGTGTCCAAGCAGTTTTCATGAGCTGCGTATAGTCCCTCGTGAAAAGGCAGAGGAGCCATATTTTGTGCAACACAGACCCATTGAGCAGGAGGTTTTTCTCCCAGTCTCTCAAACCATTGTATAGCAATAAGGAGGCCGAAACGCCAGTATTCTACCTCAAAGGCGGGATTTCTAACATCTTCCGGCTTATGCTCCTCCTGGACAGGAATAAGAGGCCCTTCAAGAGCCCAGGTTTCGGTAACATGATCAAAAAAAGCAAAGTCTGCCATGAACTCGGCCGTCTCAAACACACATTCCCTGTACTTCTCTAAAAAATCTCTTCCCTTACCGCTTTGATATACCAGTTCTAAGAGATATAAAATATGCGGCTGCTGCCAAACTAAAAGAGGCGCAATAGGAGAAGGACTGTCTACGGCATCCGGTCCGATCATTTTCGGCCAGCGTGCTCCGGCAAAACCATTTTGACCTGCATTGAGTTTTGCTTTATCAAGATGATAAGGAAACCATGCAAGACTTTTTTCTAATAAAGCAGTGTGATTCCAAAGAGCAAGCCATGCTGTATGCAGCGGATACATTTCCAGGTGAAATTTTCCATACCAGCTGTTACAGCTTAGCCCCGTTTCCTGAGGAGGAGAAGAACCGCAGCTTTGAATAACAAGAAGATACTGCGAGAGAATAATCCGCCTTTGCAGTTCATGTCTTCTCTCGTCGGTACTTTGAGAAAAATCTATAAAGCCGCCTTCTTCCCAATACCTCTTCCAAAAAAAGGCGGCATTTTCTTTTACAATTCCGAACGAAGACGGTATAAAAGATGGATCAATTCTATGGGGCGAAAAGAAAAAAGAACATTCAAAATCAGAAGCCCCGAAATCCGGGGAAAGAACTATTTTGTGTTCAGCATCAAATGCCGTAATATGAACATTTCTGCCGCTGACCGCTGTACTATAAAAATCATTGTCGAGGTATCGTTCAACAATAACTGCATTCGTTTTTTTTAACACAGTCTTTGTTGTATGCTTTGACGGAAGATCCCAAACGGCGGCTTCTTTTTTAGAAGATCCGTAAGGAAAATAAATTTCTACTGATATTGAACTGCCGGCAGGCACAGGGCATAAGCTCACAGGATCCCGGGATGAAACAGAGAAAGAGACTGTATCAGTTACATCATCGCATACCGTAATAACAGAATACTCAATCCCCTTATAGGTAAAGATGCTTGTAATGTATCCCTCCCATAGATGCAGTTCCTGATTACTATTAGTTATTTCTTCTACACCGATAGTTTTTCCATTGTCCTTGAGTGCTATACAGCCTGCATTCAGACGGTGCGGGTTTTCCCTAAACCAGTCATAAATTTTTTCATTACCGGGAAACTTTTTCACTGCATACCTTTGAACGCCCCGGACAGTTTCATATTCAGTCATTATCAGTTCATCACGGGACGGAGAAAATACCTCTGAGCTAAATGGTTCCGTATGCCACAGCCATGACGACATAGTACACAAGGGTACTTCATGCTGTGCATAAACAGAACTAAGCGTTTGGAACCCGGTAATATCAGAAGTAAAACAAAAACCGCCGTTCCCCACGCTTAGAGGAGCCTCATAATCTATACCGCAGTGAGCCGGATTATTTGCGTCTATAATTTTTTTCCTGTCTATGCCTTTCATATGCATTTATTCCTATCTTTTTTGTATAAAACAGCTTCTTTTTTAAAAAAAACTCTTTACCTGCAATATTCTTATTGACAACTTAACCCTGTTTTGCAATGATTATAAAACAGGCGGAAGAACATGACCATAAAAGAAATTGCTGATAGAACCAATCTATCTGTTGCTACAATCTCCAGAGTTATCAATAACAGCAATGCTGTAAAACCGGAAACCCGGGAGAAAGTTATTCAGTTTCTTGAAGAAAACAAAAATAACTACAAATACTATGCTCCCGCTCCTCATAAAACGCTTGCGCTCATACTGCCCGATATTCATAATCCGTTCTACGGCGAAATTATCCGCGGTGTTACACACAACGCACACCTTGCATCCTACGACGTTCTTTTATTTGATACGCAGGACAGCTCCTCAGATGAAATTTCCTATTTAGACAAGGCAATCACTCAAAAGGTAGACGGTATTATTCTCATGAGTTCCAGCCGCGGCGACCGCGATGAACGTCTCAAAGATCTTCTTCTGAGCGCTAAAATTCCCATAGTCCTCATTGACAAAGAAATCCGCGGAGTTACACTCGACGGCGTTTTCCTTGATGACACTGCAGGTATGGTTCTTTTAACAGAAACCCTCGCCGAAAGCGGCCATAAAAAAATTGTACTCATAGCTGGAGAAGAAGATTCAAGCGTTACAAAAAAACGTGTAACAGCTTTTAAAAATGCTCTTCGCGAATTCGATCTTCCCTTTTCCCCGGAACAGATTATCTTTGCCAGCTACACCGACACCGATATTGCTGTTCCTATACTTTCTTCTGTTCTAACAAGCACTGACCGTCCGACTGCAATCATCACCTGCAACGGACTGCTTACTATGACAGCTATAAAGTGTATTCATCAGCAGAAACTAAAAATAGGGAAAGATATTTCCCTTGTTTCTTTCGACGAAGTCCAAACACTGCGCCTCCTGGGTATAGATATAACCTCTGCAAGCGTAGATTTAACCGAGATGGGAAGAACCGGATTTGAACTTCTCATAAAAAAAATAGAAGACTCCTCTTCATCCCGGCAAAAACTTATTATGGTTCCTTCAGTTATTAAGAGAGGGTCAGAATCCCTCTCTTTAATCTAATTACTTATTTATAACCAAAGTTTTTCGGTACTGTTCTTTCCACCATTTCATCAAACAAAACCCGGGCGTCTTCAATACTAAGCTTATGAATTTGAGGGTCATTAAGAAACACCAAAAAGGCTTTTTCCAAATTTCTCTCAAATGCAGCTTCAACAATTCCTTCTTGTATTCCGACATGAACCATAGTCAGAGATTGTAAGGCTTGTGGAAGAGCCCTTGCTGCAACAGGGTTTACTGTGTCCCTGGAAAAAACAGCATTGGTCTCAACGACAGCATCATTGGGGAAGCCCGGCATTTGTCCGCGGTTAGGAAGATTTACATTAGAAACAATATCGCCCAATCCCAGAAGAGCCTTCATAAGAACGATGCCCTCCTCTCCGGAGTCTGATATTTCCATCTTCTCCTTACCCTCTTTATACGCAAGGCTTTTTTTCTTTAAATCTTCGCGCATACTTATTCTAAAACTGACCGGTGTTAGAGTATACTTCCACTCCTTCACCTGCTCCGGGCTCGAAAGATACCATGAGGGCGGACAGAACTCTGCAAGATGTCTGTCGCCTGCAGCTGCAATCAGCCCGTATCTTTTATACAGATCCATTTTTACCCGATCCATGGAGGTAAAATAATTATTAAGCCAGTTGTTGTCCCCGCCGTCATCGTACCCTGTTTCTGCATATTTTTTTACAAAGGCATCCCATACCGGAAACAAATCGACATCGCGCCATGAAGCCTTATCGATCCAGGTAAAATGATTAATACCGGCAACATTTGTCTTTATCTCTTCCCTTTTTATGCTGCCCTTTGGAGCAAGACCTGCATCTTCTGCTGCATGTGCCAGGAGTTTTTGTGTCCCGAATACCTCATGACAGCAGCCGAACGCTTTAATACCGGGAAACTGTTTATAAAGAGTTCTCGTACATATTGTCATTGGATTAGTATAATTAAATACCCAGGAATCCGGAGCATACTTTTCTATAGCCTTTGCGATTTCCTGGTACATAGGAATAGTGCGCAGCGCGCGGATTATTCCCCCGGGACCTGCAGTGTCCCCCACAGACTGATATATCTTATGACGTTCAGGAAGGTGAACATCAACAGCCATCTCGGTAAAATCGAGTGGAAGAATAGAAAGGAAAACAAAGTCGCTGCCGGTGAGCGCTTCTTTTAAATCCCTTACTGCCTTAAATTTCCATTGCCCCGGATTATGCTGATCCATAAGGTCATTGCCGATTTTTGCGTTTGCTTCTGCCGCTTCAGTATCTATATCATAAAGTTTTATAGTACCTGTAAGTCCTTTTTCAACTGCAAGATCCTTCATAAGAACCCATGCCCAGTTCCGGGAACCTCCGCCTATATAACAAATATTCACGTTTTTAGCCATATTCATTCCTGACTCCTATACTTTCACTCTATTAAAATTTCGATGCATCATGCATTCATTACTCACAAAACAAAGGAAACGCAGAAATCTCTCCAGCTGCGAATTGTTCCGCACTTTTCCAAGATATCACTTGAGAATAATAAAGTCAAATAATTTATGTAATTTTATTACATTTAACAATATTTTGATTTATATCTTACAAAAAAAGCCTGCACCCTTAAGGTATTACCCAAAAGGTACAGGCTTATGCTGGATCAGCACAGATGATTAAAACTTAATTTTTAAGTGACTCAAAAAATGCCTTTCTGTTATTTGCCCTCAAAGGCCAGTCAATAAAGGGTATCCAGGGAGGCGTAGCCTTTTTCCAGTCCTTGAACCGGCTGTACTTTGAATCTGTAATTATTTCTGCCATAATGGTGCTTCCTATAAAAAGAATTATGAGCACAGGAGCAGCAAAAAAGAATATGTTGAACGATCCCAGAACTGAATAAGCAAAAAACATAACAACAACCCACTGAGCCATCTCGCACACATAATTGGGATGTCTTGAAAAACGCCATAATCCAAAAGTATTAAAACCTAAGGATAACCGCTTGTAATCCGGATCCGATGTATCTTTTTTACGCGCATGAAACGCAAACTGCTGGTTATCTGCAATTGTTTCAAGCACAAGAAGAGCAAGATGAACCGCTGCTAATACAATATGAACCCCTTGAATTGAGGAGCCTTCTGCAGCAGCAAGACCGGTAAGGTACACAGGATAGGTAAAAAGAAAAACAAGGCCGAGCTGAAATCCTGTTATAAAAAAGAGATTAAACAGCTCAAAAAGAAACCTGTTTGGAATTTTTTCCCGCAAAATAGGCCAGCGGTAGTCTTCTTCATAAAAACCTTTTTTCCAGCTGAAGGCATAGCCCCCCCGCCGGGTAAAATTCCAGGTAAGTCTGACGCCCCACATAATTACGGGAACAGCAGTCAGCCAGAATAAGGGATACTTCCCGAAGTCAAACGCCCAGATTAATACGTACACTGGAGGAAGTACTGACCAAAGACGATCGACTTGGGAATAATTACGAGTGACAAATCCGGCAATAAACGAATAGACAGCGCACACTGCCAATATCAGCAGGGTTATCTCTAAAGTATTCATATCTTTATGTATACACTAAAACAACAAACCGGGCAAGAATGTCAAAGTCTTTTTTTTCGTACTAAGCCTGCTTCTCTTCATTTCTTAAGACGTTTATATGCAGCTTACCATTTTCCAAACTTGAGAAAAAGTTCTTGTCTACAAACAGATACACAATTACAGTAATTACGGTAGAAATACACAAAGCAATCATTGATGCAGACAGACTTCTTCCTATAACAAAAGCTCCGAGAATTGCAGCCGGAACATTCAGCGCATATATTCTAATAATTGTTAATATCAGACTTCTGTTTGCAAAACCCGCTACAGACATAATTGAGTTTATCATAAATGTTGGTATAGACAAATATGAAGAAATCGCCATCCATACAACTATTTGAGATGCTAATAAAAGTACGTGAGGATCGCTCTGGAAAATTCCAAACAGCTGCGGACTAAATATAACAAATCCCAAAAAGAGCACTCCGCAGACCCCGAAACACAGGAAACTGGAAACACGTGAAGAGGCTTTCATTCTCTTAAAGTCCCCTGCTCCTGCCGCCTGTCCTGCAATAGCTGATAAAGCGCTTGAAACAGCCCAGATTGGAATAAGAGCCAGCTGTTCAAGGCGGGAGTACAAGGTAAAGGCAGTAATGATCATAGGATCAATGCCTACCATGATGCGGTTATAGAAAATAAAACTAATAGACGATAAGAAATTCATAAGACTCTGAGGAAGTCCTACTCGAATAATTTCTCCCATAACAGGGAATGAAATATTTGAGGCTTTCCAGTGTATTTTTACTGTAGATTTTCTTGTTAAAAAGACAACGAGAAGATAAACAGATGATGATGCATTACCGATTGCTGTTGCTAAACCGGCACCCCCAAGTCCCATCTTTGCCCCGAAAATTAACACTGGATCTAAAATAATATTTACAATAGTACCTATCATCATGGACACCATCATGTGCTTTGTTCTTCCCTCTCCCTGGAGAATTCCGGTAAAAACGGCATTGAACATCATAAAAGGGACTGTCGGGAGGACCCACCAAAGATACTGTTTACCATATGCAAGCAGCTCATTTGATCCGCCGAATAAACGAAGAAGTGGATCCCCTAGAGGATACATCACAGCTAAACATATAACACTGGCAGTAATTGACAGGAATATACCGCTTTCTGCAGTTTTATCGAGCTCCTGAGTTTTACCGGCTCCAATAGCACGGGCAACCAGAGAAGAAACACCTCCGGTAATACCAAAGCTTGTTGCCATGAAAATAAAGTAAATAGGGAAAACAAGCCCTGTTGCTCCTACAAGCCAGGGATCAGAGGTATCTATTCGGGCAATAAAAAAAGTATCCACTAGGTTATATAAAAGTCCGAAAACCTGACCTGCCAGTACCGGCAGCGATAACTTTACTAAAAGCGGCGCAAGAGCGCCTGTTCGTATATCAATGTTTTTCATAGTGCGCAAACTATACTGCACAGTAAAATACTATACAAGTGGTTTTTTTAAAAATTATGTGAACAGATCGTAGATATAAAGCAAACAAATTTAGACAAGTATATAGCAATTTTCATCATAGGACGAAAAAGCTGAGTCATGAGTCAGGAAAATGAAATTCTCAGCTTTTGCCTGAGCTAAGAGAATCCGGTCAAAAGGGTCTTTGTGTACAAGAGAACCTTCTTTTTGCTGAATAGTTTCAAGACTGATAATATGCTTATCGCAAATTGATAATCTATAGTATCCTGCCTTTTCACAATAATGCATAAATTCCGTACCGGAAATAGTCATAATTTCCGGATGAATGCTGTGATTAATTGACACTTCCCACATAGAGGCAATACTGTAAAAAAGAGCATTTCTCTCATCTATAATCAATTCGCGGGCAGCCGGGGAGAGCCGTTTATCATCCGATAAAGCCCATAGTACAAGATGCGTGTCGAGTAAAATGTTCATAAATAAATCCCGAATAATTGTGCGACTTCATTATCTATCTTTACATCCTCTGCCGGACAGGTGAATCTTCCTTTTGCAGCGCCTATTCTAGAAACCGCCGTCTTTTGTTCAAGAAGCGTTATTTTTGCAACCGGATGACCGTTTCTGGCGATGATCACTTCCTCTTCCTCTCTATTTTCGAGCAGAGAAAGAATTTTGGATAATTCAGTTTTAGCCTGTAAAACATTCATTTGGCACATACAAACCTCCTTCTTTACATCATTAGCCAGCTTAGCTAATACATGATATAACTGATAATTTGTTTTGTCTACCACCTAAAAATTTTAGGGTAATTTCTCGATTGCACAATGGAATATATCAAGTACCATTGACTCATGAATAACAAACCTTTTACAAAGCCGTGGGCTTTATGTATTGGAAGCGACAGAGTTTCCACTATGCTGAGAAGTGAATATTGGGAACATTTTAAAACCCTGCAAAGTGTTATGAGCGTAAAATACATCCGCTGTCACGGACTATTAGGGGACGAACTTGGAGTTGTACGCCGTTTAGAATATGAAGACAAAAAACAACTCGTATATAATTTTACATACTTGGATCAAATTTTTGACACCATGCTTTCACATAATGTACGCCCCTATATTGAGTGGGGTTTTATGCCCAAAGCCATAGCCTCAGGTGAACAGGCAGTTTTCTGGTGGCAGGGAAACGTAACTCCTCCGTCAAATTTTGATGAATGGGCGCACTTACTAAAAACACTCACTGAGCATTGGATTGAACGGTACGGAAAAGAGGAAGTTATCAGTTGGCCTAACGAAATATGGAATGAGCCCAATTTGGAAGTCTTCTGGAAAGATGCCGATCAAAAAGCATATTTTAAATTATTTGAAGTTTCTGTTCGTACCTTAAAAGGTATAGACAGCCGTATACAAGTAGGAGGGCCTGCAATCTGCGGAGGAAGTGATCACTGGATCGACGATTTTTTATCTTTTATTAAAGAACGAAACCTTCCGCTCGACAATTTTACACGGCACCTCTATACAGCAGAGCCTCCAGTTAAAAAAGGTCCCGAATTTTTTTATCATTTTTTATCACCTGCACAAAAACCGATCGATGAATTAGACAGTGTACGCCAGAGGATTGATTCCCATGGATTTTCAGAAATTCCCCTTCATATAACAGAATTCAATACATCCTATAATCCGCGCTGCCTTGTTCATGACAGCGCTTTTAATGCAGCCTATCTTGCCCGCCTCTTAGCTGAAGCAGGCAGGTATACAACACTCATGTCCTTTTGGACTTTTTGCGATGTATTCGAAGAAGCAGATATTCCCCGCGCACTTTTCCATGGGGGGTTCGGACTTATTGGAAGATGGGGAATAAAAAAACCAACATTCTATTTATTTGAGTTCTTCAACAAACTTACCTCACATATTCTATATCAGGATGAGTCAAGCATAGCATGTCATCATGGCGACGGTTCAATCACGCTTATTGTCTGGAATCCCTGTCCTAAAAATGCTTGTGACTCTCCCGTGAACAAAACAGTCATTCTGGACTGGAAAAAAGGCTGCGCTCTTGCAGTCCGTCAAAGAATAAGCGAAGAATTCTGCAATCCATGGAAAATCTGGAAGGAAGCAGGCCGCCCTCTTAATCCAGGCAAAAAACTCATTGATTGTTTAATAAAAGAAGCTGTGCCCGGAATTGAAACAGCAGTCATCAGTCCCGATGCCGATAAGCTTTCTATCAGTGTTACACTCACAAAAAATGAGGTGAGCTGTTTAGAAATTTCTGCATTCAAGGATGAGAGCGCTTTGTATATTGGACTTGATGACAACAATGTCGACGGTTATACAAATGAGATTGTCAGAAGCAAACGACTTTCCTAGTAAAATGCTAAGGAATAGCTTTTTTTTCTGTTATTTTTCTAAATACTGTGGTAATGTATAAGTACGACTCGAAAGCTTAAAAGTTTTCTTTTTGTCTTTATTACAGGAGGATGTATGAATTTATTTGAATGGACACCAGCAATAGCTGTTGGAATTACAACAATCGATGATCAGCATAAAAAACTTATTTCGCTTATTAACGATGTAAGCGACGCTATGAAAGCAAGAAAAGCAACAGAAGTAATAGGAAACATCTTATTGGAATTGTC
>ENA-UPXM01001907-UPXM01001907.1-activated-sludge-metagenome-genome-assembly--contig:-NODE-1907-length-25619-cov-8.514982_pt1 | contig 25619 bp, 22 predicted proteins | sample MGYA00238178_ERZ772708 | MGnify/ENA primary metagenome ERZ772708 (study PRJEB29002, sample SAMN05720212) | activated sludge metagenome | isolation source: anaerobic digester from wastewater... | reverse complement strand
TTAGGTCTTATTTTTATCTTGTCTTCTTGTAACAAGGATCCTGATCCTGACCCGAACCCCAACCCAACCCCAACTGTCTATCGGGCGGTTGTTCAGTTGAACTTTTCTGACCTCCCACAGGGCATAGACGGTTTCGGTACTTTTCGCTGCTGTTTATATCAGCCGGGAACCGACCTGGCCATTCTTTGGTTTATTGAGCCAGAACTTATCACCCCCCCCCAATATAATTGGGAACTTGACACCGCCTTTGTCAGGCAGTATAAGGGTAAGGAGATAGGTCTATACTATGTTGGTTGCATGGATAAAAATAATAATTGTATTCCCCTTGAAAGAAGGTTTATTTTTACCCTGAAGACCAGGCCCGATATTAATTCTTTTTTCATCGATATTGTGCTACCTGATGAGGGTGCCCCAAAAATCGATGATGAAGAAAAAGCGGATAAATTCCGCTAACAACTTATCTCTTCCAGAGAATTCTCTCAAACCGTTCTACTACTATAGTATGAACGGTTTTTTTCTATTAAAAAATCAGCTTTAAGGGCTGATTTTGTGATTTGATATACATTGACATTCATTTTAAAAAAGTGTATATCTAAATTAGTACAGCCGTTTTGATTGTACATTAAAATAATTATTAACTTAAAATTAAGGAAATTTTGTCATGAAAAAAGAAAAAAAAATTTTTCAGCACAATTTTTGGCGCAAAAAAACAGATGAACATATTGGACATACCGTCCAATCAGTTCTCGGTTTGTCAAAAAGTAAAGCTTCTGTTGCCGCTAGTAGCTGCGGGGCTGGCTCCTGCAACTGCGGTGGTGGGTGTAATGGATCATGCTCTACCTCGTGCGAGGGTGGTAGTTAAGAAAGAGGGGAAATAATTATCCGATTATTTCCCCTTAAGTTTAATTAAACTACTATAAAGTATAGGAGGACGAAAAATGAATGCTGATAAAAAAATTTTTAGTATGCAATGGCACTTTACCGATGGATGTGATCAGGCCTGCCAGCATTGTTACATTTATCAGAATGCTGGTTATTTAAAGGAATCGAAGAAGGAGCTATCACTTGAAGAAGCTAAGTCTGTCGTTGATAATTTCGTATCTTTTTGTGAACAAATGGAATGTGAACCGCGGTTAAGCATTACTGGAGGGGACCCTCTTTTGTATAAATATTTCTGGGAGGTTCTCTCGTATATATCTAGCAAAGGAATTATTTTCTCAATACTGGGAAATCCGTTTCATTTAAATAAAAAGGTATGCGATAAATTAAAAGAGATGGGTTGTGTTTCTTACCAGATGTCACTAGATGGTTTAGAAAAGACTCATGACGGAATTAGAAAAAATGGATCTTTCAAAGCCACTTTAGAGAAAATCCCATTATTAAAAGAGTTTGGAATAAAAGCTAATATTATGACAACCGTTTCTAAGCTAAATTATTTAGAAATTCCGGAACTAGTTAGAATTGTGGTTGAAAATAAAGTTGATACTTATGCGTTTGCAAGATATTGCCCGACGCCCGATGATAACCTTGAAGATTCATTTTTATCGCCACATGAGTATAGGAGTTTTCTTCAAAAAGTCTGGGACGTTTATGAAGAATTAGTTGATAAAGGTACATCTTTTTCCCTGAAAGACCATTTGTGGACATTATTTCTTTATGAAAAAGGGTTGATAAAAATTAATCGGAGCAGTGCTATAGTTGATGGCTGCAATTGCGGATTTAGGCATATTACATTATTACCAAATGGAACCGTTTACGCTTGTCGAAGATTTACCAGCCCAGTTGGTAATGTATTAAGAGAAAGTATCTATGATATCTTTCTCGGTGAAAAAATGGAAGAGTACAGATCAATCGATAAATTTAGTGATTGTTCGAATTGTGAGCTTCTTAATTATTGTCGCGGTTGCCATGCTGTCGCTTTTGGCGCTTCTGGTAATTTTTTTGCCAAAGACCCACAATGTTGGAAAAAATAAGTAAAATGGCTGTTGAAAAATCACGGCCATTTTTTATTTGTTTGCAATTTTTTTATATTTTAATACAGCATCAAATATTTTAATATTTTGTTCGTTTAGTTCATTATTTGTAAAACCATCTTCAACCTCTTGCAAATAACTTTCCATAAGCTTAAAATTATTATTTTTAGAAGATTCTTCGTAATCTTTAAACTCATTTCCGTATGTATATATTGTATGTTTTTTTGATTTTATTGGTAAATAATATTTTTTCAATATTTTATTTTCCGTGTCACTAAAATCCAATAATTTTGTCGCAATTATTAATTCTCCATTATTTTTTAATATTTTGTTCAATATTTGAAAAATATTGTTTAAATTGTTAATATTATTAAAAGTGTAGCATGAGAAGGCAAAATCAAATTTTTTGTCATTATCAGCTAGATTGCTAATATCTGTTCCGGGGAATTCAATTTTGTCGTAAAATTTTTTAGATCTTTCCTTGGCAATTTCAACCATTTTTTTACTTGAGTCAATTCCAGTCACCATAGCTCCGCGTTCAGCCATTAATCTGTCCCACCTTCCTTCGCCACACCCGATGTCTATAACTTGTTTATCTTCTAAATTTTTAGGCAGCATTTCAAAAGTTCGGCGTATCAAATTATCAGGATTTTCTTTTAAATCAGCAGACTCGTTTATTTGTGAACTATAATTAATTGCATCAGTTTCGGTGTATTCTAGTGGTGTATTTCTTAACCCAAATTTATTAATTAATTCTTCTTCTGGATTTTTTTTAAAAAAATTATTTTCTATCATAAAAGTATGGAAAAATATAATAAAATATACTCATCTTCTAATGTTAGCGAAGATATCAAGCCTAGTCAAATTTTAAGTCTCATTTGGAGGAATTTTTTACCAAACAGCAAAATTCTTGATTTAGGTTGCGGCCAGGGAACTGACTCGCTGTTTTTATCTAAAAACGGTTTTTGGGTTACCGCTATCGACAGCTCAGACATTGCCATTGACCAAATAAAAATCAAAAAAGACAAATTTAAGCTCGACAATTTAGAATTAATTTGTGGCGATATCAATAATTTCAATATAGAGAAAAATAAATACCAGGTGATAATATGTCGTAATGTCCTAAATTTTTTAGATAAGGATAAATCTTTGAAAATATTAAATAATTTACAAAACAATATTCAAAAGGACTCTTATATTATTATTGAGGTTTTTACCAAGAATGATCCCAGTTTTCTCTCAGATAATAAATTTGCTAGCTACTTTGAAGAGCAGGAATTATTAAATATCTTTTCCAGCTATAAAATATTTTATTATCTAGAAAATACCATATTGGATCCGGGCCATCCAGGTTTTCCCAATCCGCATAAACACGGAGTGGCTAGGATAATCGCCCAGAAGTAATTTTGCTAATTTTAAATAATTTGATTTAAAAAAGTTCGAATAGCGTCCCTATCACCACGCAGGAGATAAATTAAAAACCAGCTACCGGTTTTTAATTTAGCTTCTTTACAAGATCTGTACCCCAAAAAGTAGACACACAAGTGTCTACTTTTTTATCGGCATTTTTTGTCTTATCTTGTAACAAGGATCCTGACCCGAACCCCAACCCGACCCAACTGTCTGTCGGGCGGTTGTTCGGTTAAATTTTCTGCCCCCCTCAGGGCATAGATGGTTTCAGTATTGATGTCTGCGGTTTATATCAGCCGGGAATCGACTTGGCCATTCTTTGGGCTCAACTACTATAGTATGAACGGTTTTTTTCTATCAAAAAATCAGCTTTAAGGGCTGATTTTGTGATTTAATAAGACTTTTAAAAAGTTTTGAGCAATCTTTTTTTAATCATTTCTTCTCCCATGACTTGCATAATCAAGCAGAGGTTGGGGGTGTGCAGGCGGCCGGTGAGCCGGAAGCGTAAGAGTTTAGCCAGGGAGCCGACTTGCCCCTTATATTTCTCCGGCGCCTCCTTGTAATCTTTAACGCTCTTGGCAAAGCCATATTTTTCCCCGATATTTTTTAGTTTTTCAAACCAAGTTTCCGGATCATCATTAATATCGTAAGTGCTTAAAAACTCATTGATAAAAGCATCTGTATCAATATTGCCGAGTTCTTTTTTAATGCTATTTAATTCCTCTGGATTTAAATTAAAATTATGGTCGAAGAAATATGATATCTCCTCTTTTACCTCGGACCAGCGGCCAATATCTTTGCGCGGTTGCAGTCCTCCCGCTCGTTCAATATTGAGAATTTTTTGACTATAATCTGCCTGGGCTTTTAATAAATCAGCCAGTTCTGTGTCATATATTTTTGCCCAGTCGAGAGTTCTTTGATATACGGTTTTAGCGTCTAAGCGAGAGATTATATTCTTACTAATATCTTCAAGTTTAGCCGCGTCAAACAAAGGACCATTGGAGTTTGCCAGTTTTTTCCAGGTAATTTTGAATTCCGAGTTGGGGGTATCAGGGTTGTTTTTACGCCAGTCTTCAAAATCGGAATTAGCAAGATTAAGCAGATATTCAATGACCGCTTCTTCCGGATAGCCGGCGGCATAATAATATTGTAAATTAGCTTCTTGATCTTGGCGTTTGCTTAATTTTCGCTTCTTTCCTTCGTCTAGTTTTTGGATAGGGGCAAGGTGGGCGTAGGCGGGCGCTTTCCAGCCGAGGACTTGAAATAATTGGAGATGCAGGGGGAGGGAAGGAAACCACTCGTGACCGCGGATAACGTGGGTGGTGCCCATTAGATGATCATCGACAGCATGGGCAAAATGATAGGTCGGCAGGCCATCGCTTTTCATAATGACAATATCTTGGTCATTTTCCGGCATTTCCCGACGGCCGATTAGCAGGTCATTAACTATTATTTTGTTATGAAAATTCCCGGGAGATTTTAATCTAATCACCGGTTTTAAGCCTTTATCTAAAGCGGCCGAAACTTCTTCCGGACTCCTCTCGCGCCAGATGGCAAAATGACCATAGTAGCCGAAACGCTCGCCCCTTGCTTCTTGTTGACCGCGCAACTCTTCCAATTCTTCCGGGGTAGCAAAGCAGGGATAGGCTAGACCTTGGTTTAGTAAATTTTTAATATAGCTTTGGTAGATGGCGGCGCGGGCGCTTTGTTTATATGGTCCATAGTTTCCTTTTTCTAAACCATTTTCATCCGGCCCCTCGTCAACCTTTATGTTATATTTAGCTAAAGCGGCCGCAAATAAATTAGCGGCGCCGGCCACCTCTCTTTTCTTATCAGTATCTTCAATGCGTAAGATAAAAATACCCTGGCTCTGGTGGGCAAGACGTTCAGAAATAAGGGAAGCATAAAGACCGCCGATATGAACGAAACCGGTGGGGCTAGGCGCGACTCTCGTTACCAAAGCTCCTGTTGGCAGCAGTCTTGGGGGATAACGTTTTTCTAATTCTTCCGGACTGGGTAATTTTTCCGGAAACAGTCTTGCGCTTATTGAACGCATTTTTTCCATAATGTTGTTATTTTAGCATGATATTCTAAAATTACCTTAAAAATCAAGAAAAGTAAAGTTTAAATAATATTTGAATGATTAATTTTCACCCTTTCTTTTTTCGCATTTTTATTGTAAAATGATTATATCGCTTAGTTTTTAAAAATTTTTGTTTTGCGGTATAATAAGCTTAAGATAAGCCTTAATTTTTTCTGTTTTTTATGTCTACAGACGAACAGCTTTTAGCCGCTCAAAATACTAAGAATCAGCCTGATCAAGAAAATTCAAGTTCTGACCGGGCGGGGGCTTTGCGTGAACAACAAAGAGAAGGAGGCGGCCAGGAGGAAACCGGTCAAAGCCTGCGTTCTCAAGTCATGGCCGCTAGAAAGGATCAAGCCAGTGAAGATGCCAAGAAGAACGAAGAGCGCAAAAGCATCAGTTTTCGCCACAGCCAAATCTTAAAACAGAACATTTTTAATCTTGTTACCAGTTTTGGCTTGAGTTATTTTTATATAGTTTATCATTGGTTTCAGAGTAAGTTGGGTAATAAGCGAAAGTATGTGAAACTAGGTTCGGAGTGGATGGATAGTCCCGCTCTTACCGAGAAACAGCGTGATGAAATTGGTAGTAATTTTGCCCCCTGGGAAAATTGTTGTTTTTTTTCTGTTTCCATTGGTTGTTTGGTGGCAATTTTTTTGGTCATCCTACCCCTTGCTTTGATAGGTTATTATCTTTCCCACCCCGCTGAAGCGGCTTGGGAAGGTTTAAAGTCAGTTTGGGAAATTATCAAATCAATTTTTACATCTTAACTATATGCGCTTGCCCGTGCGATTTTATCTTAAACGCAGATTTTGGTCGGTTTTTTTGCTCTCAATCGTTTTTTTCTCTGTAGCTTTGCCAGTATACGCCAATTGGAGCGATACCTTGGGTAGCATCGTCGGTTGGCTTATCGGCCTGTTTATTAGCGCGCTTGGCTTGGTTTTGATTCTGGTTATTAAAGGCTTGCTTTTAATTGCCAGCTATCAGAATTTTATTGGTTCCCCGGCCGTGTTTGAAGGTTGGGCGATTGTTCGCGACTTGTCCAACATGTTTTTTGTTGTGATTTTATTAGTAATCGCTTTTTCAACAATTTTGCATTTGGAAAATTATAGTTATAAAAAATGGTTGCCGAAGTTAATTTTGATGGCCGTGCTCATTAATTTTTCCAAGACTATCTGCGGCTTATTAATTGATGTCGCTCAGATTGTGATGCTCACCTTTGTTAATGCATTTAAGGATATCGCCGGTGGTAATTTCATTGATATGCTTGGCATCAGGGATATAGTTACCATGGCGAAGAATACGGATGATCTTGGATTCTGGGCTATCGTTGGCGCTTATGTCCTCGGGCTTATTTACATGATTGTCGCTGTAGTGGTGATTGCGACGATGATGATGATGTTGGTCATGCGCTTAGTAATGATTTGGATTTATGTTGTTTTATCTCCTTTAGCTTACTTGTTGGCCGCTTTTCCCGGTGGTGCTCAATATTCTTCCAAGTGGTGGAAAGATTTTACCCAGAACTTGATTGTCGGTCCGGTTTTGGCTTTTTTTATCTGGTTGTCTTTTGCGGCTTTACAAAACGGCAATGAATTAGATATTGTGCGAACTGCTAAGGATAATTCTGTTAATGAGGAAATAGCTGCAGTCGGGGCGCCGACCAACTCTAAGGAGAAGATGGGTTCGCCAGTAGCGATTACTGAGGCGTCTACTCCTGACGCTTTGATTAAATTTGTTATTGGTATTGGGATGTTGGTTGGTGGTTTGAAGATTTCTCAAGAAATAGGTGGCGCCGCCGGTTCAATTGCCGGCAAGGGGATGAATAAATTGAGTAAGATGGGGGCGACAACGACTGGCTTTATTGGCAAGGGGGCTTTAGGTATTAGTAAAGACTTGGGAATGGGTCTTGCCAAAAAAGCAAAAGTTAAAGAGGGTTTGGGCTATATTTCATCAAGGACCGGCGTAGCGGGAAAAGCTTTAGCGGTTACCGGCATCAGAGGTTTGGCCACCAAAGGGTTGGTAGCTTTAAATTCTCAAGAAGCGCAGATTAAGAAAAAGGCAAAAGAGAAGTTAAGTAATATAGATGATACAAGAGTTATGGCTCGTTATGCCAATGAATCTGCTTTTGGCGGAATGGGTATAGCGATGCGGAAAGAGTCGCGCAAAAAAATGCCCAGCGCTATTAAAAGTGATAAAGAAATGAATGAAGTCTTGGCTAGCATGAGCCTCGACGATCTGAAAGAATTATCAGACGCCGAATGGACTGCTTTAGGCACTAGGCGCGCGCATTTAGGTGGGCGTTCAAGAAATTTTATTAATAAAGACTCTGATGCTCGGGGCGCTTTTAATTTAGGCATGCAAAGTGCTGGTGTTCCCGAGAGTGGATTTATTGTCGGTACTGATCGGTATGGCGAGCCGCTGGATGAAGATAATCCTGATAGACATGGCAGTTATATGAATCCTCGTAATCTTCCGCGTTCCCCAGATGAAAATGATACTTTATTTCGTCGAGGACGTCATCGTTTTGATTATTATAAAGATCCTAGGCCTATTGAAGCAGATACAACCGAGAAAGTTTCTCCAGAAAAGCAAAATCAAGAAAGAGGGAAAGGCGATCTGGCCATTAATGGCTTTGCCGCTGGCCGATCAACCTTAGCGGTCGATTTTGACCAATTAAATTTAGAAGATATCGAAAAAGGTTCTGCCGGTGATAAGGATTGGCGCAATGTTCGCGGGGTTAACACTAGCGACCCGGCTATGATTAATAAAATTGCCAGCCGTTTAACCTCTTTAATAGACGGAGAAATCTCTTCTTTACAAGCAAAGGGTAATTTGAGCAAAGGGGAGGAAAAGAGATTGTCGAGTTTGAACGAAGCTAAAAACCGCTTGTCTAATCCTGAGAATTTAAGCAATCTTGCCTTGGTAAACTCCAGCGCCTCCCGCTTCAAGATGAGCGATGTCAAAGAGACGATTATTCATGAAGAAATACACGGCCTCGGTTACGAAGACGAAGAAGAGGTAAGAAGGGCTACCTCTACCATTATGGCCACCCGCAATTATGATGCCCGTAAAGACAAAGCGTCAATTGATGCTATTTTGGGTAAGCAGCCACTGGCGACGCGTCCGGTCGATCAGATAATCGCCGCTGAAAAAGAATCTGGTCCGGTGTTTGATGATTCTCCCCAAACGGTTGATTTTGATCTTTCCCCGATAGAACAAAAGCTTGCCAATTTTGCTAAGCAATTAGAGTCTGCCGGTTCGAAGATAAGTAACCTTAAAATCTCCGGGGTCTCCGGTTCCGCCAGCCAGGCGCCTGATTTTACTTATTTGTTAAAAGCTCTTAAGAAATCTTTGACTAATAAAGATGATTCTTCATCCCGGCAAATAGCGGCGCTCGCCAGCTCTCTCGGCGTTCAAAAAGCGGAAACTCCCTTGGAATTCCGGATCATCGCTAATAATCTTCCGGCCGATTTGAAGCCTAAAAACAAGGTTGATCAAAGCCAATTAAATTAATAATTTTATGAATTATATCATTGAGAGCTTGAATAAATTCTATAATCTGCCAATGGATATAAGGCAAAAAATAGGGGGCGTCGACTCCATGCTGGTCGTTCAAGATATTGAAAAAAAATACGGCGTCGATATCAGTTTTGCCTTGATTTTAATAGCGATAGGTGAACTGAACGCTAATGACTTATCCACTTATCTCCAAAAAAAATATTTTTTGTCGGCCGACGATGCTTACGATATAGCGAACGAAGTGACCCGCAAGATTTTTGTCCAATTGTTTTATGACGATAACGATAAAACTAACCAGTCTTTATTGATTGCCGAATTGAACGAAGGGTTGTTTAATCTCTTAAAAGATCAGGCCAGGGCTTCAATTTTTAATAATAATGTTTTTAAAATTTTAGTTAATGATGCTTCTTTTCTGGAAAGATTGGGAAAAAGCTTATTGACGAATGAATTAATTATCGGTAATGCCCAAATTTTATCTTCTGGCCGAAAAGTGAAACCCACGGTTGCTAATTGGATTAAAGATTTCTTAACAATAAATGGCACCGATAATTTTAACGACATAGATTTAATTCGTTATATTACTGATGCTGATAATGCCAAAAATCTTTCTAAAGAAGACAAATCCCTGCTTTTTAAAGTGTTAAAAACCTATGCTAATATTGCCTTTTTCTTAGAAAATAGCGAGAAAAAACCAATAAGCTCGCTGGAGTTTATTCCCACCGGCACCACTAATAATAGCGACAATGATTTTTTATCTGATCAGGCCGATGATAAAGCGATTTTAAAAGATGGAGCGGATAAAGACACTGTCCAATCTCCAGCCAATGTTTCCGATTTAGATTATTTACAGAAGATCTTGCCAAATTATAATTATAATAGTTTAGAGTATAAGGCGATTAGTCAGGAAATAGAACGTCTGCGTAAAACTAAAAAATAATATTTTTTTGTAAGGAAAATTAAGTTATTTACAGAAAAAGAAAAGCCATTTTTGAAAGAGGCCCAGAGAGCGGGTTGTTATATTTATTATGTCTTTAGCGCTCAGTTTTGGTACTTTTGATAATTTCCATCCCGGGCACGCCGTTTCTTTACAGCCAGCCTCTTTTTGGGGCGATGAACTCCTTATTGTTATTGCCCGAGAGGTTAAAGGCGGAACGGGAAAGATTAGGCGCACCGGCGCTTTTCTTTTTTGTTAGGAGAAAAAATAGAGGGTAAAACTGTTTTCGGTTTTTTAAAGGCGAGCGTTTATTAGTATTAAAAAAGTTTTTTAGGTAATTTTTATAAATAAATTTGATAACTCTTTTCTTGATAGCATGCTCATTTTTGTAGTAACCATAGATTTGAACCTTAATTTATAGATTTTATGGTTACATTTTACAATCATTTGTCGAATAGCTCTATGGTTACATTTTGCATCATTTGATTTAACCTAGTTGCTTTTTATGTTGTAATATATTACAATATATGTTGTAATAATTTACAATTATGATTAATTTTAATTCTAATAAAATAACACAAATATTAGCCTTTTTTTTCTTAAATCCAAAACGCAGATTATATTTAAAAGAGCTGGCAAATGTTTTAGAAATTGATAATGGAAATTTATCTCGTTATCTTAAATCCTTGGTAGAAGAGGGAATATTGAAAGTTGAAATTGAAGGAAAACAAAAATATTTTTTATTAGATTCAAGTTATCCTTTTTTAAAAAACTTAAAAAAGATATTGACGGGCAGTGTTAGCCCGGAAGTTCTAATTAAAAAAGCTTTGGCGCCAATTAAAGGTTTAGAGCGGGCTTATTTGTTTGGTTCGTATGCTTCCGGAAAATTAAAGGAAAATAGTGATTTGGATATATTATTAATCGGCAGCCATGATTCTATAGAGGTTAGGGAAGTTTTAGCTTCATTACAACGTCGTTTAGGGCGGGAAATAAATATTATTGATTATTCGGTAGAGGAGTATGAAAAAAGGCTGAAAGAAAAAGACGACTTTCTGGACAGGGTTTTTCATGAATCTATGTTAACTTTAAAATAACATGTTTGTTAAGTTTATCTTTTCTAAACAACAAATAGATAAATATTTTCAGGCGGCGGAAAGGGATTTATTTTTAGCGGCCAACAAAGAACCGGAAATAAAATTTCAGTTTTCTTATAACAGCCTGTTAAAATTAGCTCAAGCCGTTTGTGCTAAACAAAATTTGAGAGTTAAAGCGCGGACAGGCCATCATATGGTTCTTTTTGATAAGTGTGCGGAATTATTAGATGATAGAAAGATTGCCGCCGTAGCGCAGGCGATGCGTGATAAGAGAAATCGTGATTTGTATGATGGCGGTACAATTATAACTATAAAGGAAGCGGAAACTTATTACATATTTATTAAAGATTTGGTTAAAAGAGTAAAATCATATTTAAATTCCAGATTAATAAAATAAAATTTATATCTGCAAACAAGATAAAACTCATCACTTCCGAATTAGTGACCGCGGACCATCCTGAGAAGATTTGTGACCAGATTAGCGATGGCATCTTGGCGGCGATCGGTGTGGCCGAACCGGGGGTATTCATTTGGAAACTTTTGGTACCAATACAATAGAAGAAGATAAAATATTAGAAGCGGTGAAAGCAAGTTTTGATTTTCGGCCGCCAGCGATTATTAATCAATTAGAACTTAAAAGGCCGGTTTTTAAGCAGACAGCTGCCTACGGACATTTTGGCAGGCCGGAATTTACTTAGGAGAAGATTGATAAAGCGGAACTTTTGAAATCATATTTAAAGCTTTAAATTAATGCGGTTTTTGCCGCATTTTTAAATATCCATTATGTCTTCAGCCCTCAGTTTCGGCGCTTTAAATAATTTTCATCCCGGGCACGCTGTTTATTTACAGCCAGCTACTTCTTTGGGCGATGAGCTTTTGTAGTGATGGCTAGAAATGTTAATGTGGAAAGGATAAAGAATAAGAAGGCGCGGCAAACGGAAGATCAAATAAGAAAAAAGGTGACGGAATTTTTACGACAACAAGGAATTAAAGGAAAGGCTGTTTTCGGTTATGATTAGCCAGTCGATGAGGATCAATTACGTCGAGAGTTAATTTCACTGAGTTTAAAAACGAAAGGCGAACGTATGGCCCCTTATTATCCTGAGAAGTGTAAGTCTAGTTTTTTAGGTAATTTTTATAAATAAATTTGATATAAATTTATTATCTCAGCCACCATTTTAGCGTGGTTTTTTGATTATTTTTGTAGATATTTTTTATTGTTTTGTCGCTTTTCAATTTTTGGGAAAATATGCTAAAATGAAGATAATGCCCGAAACAGATTTTGTTGGTTTTTATTTTTAGTTTTTTTCTTTCATTCATGTTTGATTATTTGCAGCAATTCAATAAACTGCCCAAGGAGTTAAGGGAGAAAGTTTCCTCGCCGGCGGCGATGGCGATTTTGTCGTCTTTAGAAAATAAATACGGTATCAGTTTGGCGATGCTAGTCATACAGATAATGATAAAACAGGTTTTAATTAAAGATTTAGTGCCTTATTTAATTGAGGAAATGAGCCTAACTCCTGATAAAGCCCAATCTCTGTCACAGGAATTACAAGAGCGTCTTTTTTTCTCGGTAGCTACTTATCTTGGCCTAAAGACACCCCCTTCTTTAAACCCAGAAGAGAAAGAATTACAAGTTTTAATGAAAGAGAATGGTATTATTTTGCCTAGTCAGGAGCTGATGAATCGTTGTCGACAGATATTATTGACTTATCGTAAGGGGATTAGGACAAAAATTGATGTTCGCGCTGCTTTAGAAAAACCAGTGGCGCAAGGAGGTTTGGGATTGGAAGCGGCAGTAGTTGATAGATTGCTTCGGTCTTTAGAAAAATCGCCGGTAGCCACGTCTTTGCCTCAAGCTTCCGCCGCTTTCACAGATTTAGTCAATAAGAATGAAGCCAGTTCTTATGATTTAAAGTCAGCTCTTGCCCGCGGCGCTGTGAAGCCGCCGGCAGAATTAATGTCCAAATTTAAGTCGCCAGCGGCTAAACTTAACTTACAGCCCGAACTTAAAGCTCCAGAAAAAATTTTAGCCTTAGAAGATAAAGGGACTGTTAAAGAAAATTTACCTCTTAGCGTTCAGGAAAAATCTGTCCCTCCTTCTATGGTCGTCAAGCCTCTTTCGTCTGAGCCTAAAGAGGAGTTAACTACAAAAAATACAGTTTTAATTCAGCCATCTGACCATTTTCAGCCAGAAATTGAACCAACTCCGGTTTTACGAGATTTAACTTTGGAAAAATCAAATTCCCAGGTTATGTCTCCCCAGCCGCCAGCGCCGCCGGCAGAAAAAGAAGTTGAAGCTAATAAATTTGCTTCGGCGCCTAAATCTCGTCTTTGGTCAAAGCTTTTTAAAGCTCAGGAAAAAAAGGCGGAGATGCCTTTAAAAAAGATTAGCGTTTCTAGTGACCACTTAGCCGAAGCTGTGAGGGCGGCGGCGCAAGCAGCCCCCGCTTCTGTCCGTCCGGCCGCCTCTATAGAGACAAAAACAAAAATGGAAGATGTCAGGGTCCGTCCGAAAGTGATGGGACCCTTAGAAGAATTAAGATATTTAGATTTGGTCAATTTTAGAAGATTGGGCGATAGCCCTCAAGCAATAACCGATAAGATCGTGATGAAGATTAAGCTCTTAGAGAAAGACGGCTACGACCGCATGGTTGAAGGCGTTCAGTCTTGGCGTCAGAGCCCTGTGAATCGTATATATGTGCGCTTGGCGCAAGAGGCGGTGGCTAAAGGAATTACTTTGCGCGATGCCGTTGCCGCCCGTCAAGCGGCCAATAAGGAAACTTTAAGCATGGAGGAAATTGAAGCGATTGTCGCCATGAATAGCCGTTTAATGTTTTAATATGCAGCAATTTACTGTTCCTCAATTTATTGATGTTGAGAGCAAAATTATCGGGCCGATTACTACCCGCCAATTTTTGATATTTTTGGGAGCGGCGGTGATTATCGGTATTAGTTATAAATTTTTCGATTTTTCTTTGTTTTTAACGATTAGTATTATCGTTTTCATTATTGCTGGCGCCTTCGCCTTTTTAAAGATTAACGGTCGCCCTTTCCATTTATTTTTGCTTAATTTTATTCAGACAATGCGTCGTCCCTCTCTTCGGGTCTGGAATCATCAATTAGGATTCATAGACACGCCGGCGCCGATGAATATTGTTAAAGAAGAAGAAGCGCCAGTAAAGAAAAAGGAATTTTATCAAACTTCGCGTTTAGCCGATTTAGCGCTGGTGGTGGACACTAAAGGGCGTTATCGGGGCGATGGGGACAATAACGAAACAGTGTAAATTTATGCCTGCTAAAAAAAATTTGGCCAGCAATAAAATAAACGTTTCCACCCAGCAATATCTTGATATTGCGGAGATTAAAGATGATGTCGTTATTATGAAGGACGGGACTTTGCGCGCCGTACTTTTGGTTTCTAGTATTAATTTTGCCTTAAAGAGCGAAGATGAGCAGAATGCCGTTATTAATTCTTATGTCATGTTTCTGAATAATCTTGATTTCATGCTGGAAATCGTTATTCAATCACGGGAATTGGATATTGATAACTATCTTAATTATTTAAAGGAGAAAGAAAAACAGCAGATTAATAAGCTTTTAAAGATCCAAACGGCGGAATATATTGAGTATATTAAGGAATTAACCGCAATGGGAAAGATTATGAACAAACGGTTTTACGTGGTTGTCCCCTATAACCCCTTAACCGACAAACATAAAGGTTTTTTTACTCTTCTAGGAGAATCGTTGAAGCCTGCGACCTTTATTAAGCTGAAAGACAAGAGTTTTGCCCGCTATAAAGAAATGTTGAATCGCCGTTTAGACAGCGTCATCGGCGGTCTAGAGTCGATGGGTGTCAGTGTCGCCCGTTTGGATACACAGAGTTTAATTGAGCTTTATTATAAGACTTATAATCCGGAAACAGCCAAGAATCAGAGTTTGGTTGATTTGGAAAAATTACGGATTGAAACAAATTAATTAGCGTTTATGATAAATTTTAATCAGAATGAGGATAAACAAAAAATAGGCTTGAATACGAAAATTTCTTTGTCGCCATCAGGCCAGGGGCAGCCGATTGAAGCCAATCCGGTTTTGACCAAAGAAATCATCGAGGAGGAAAAAGCTTTTCGCCGCGGCGTTTTGACGGTGCGTGATATTATTTCTCCGGCCAGTTTGCAGGTGACGCCCAAGTATCTCCGTCTCGGCTCCAAATTTGTCCGCACCATTTTTGTTATTGGTTATCCCCGTTATATCAGTGTTGGCTGGTTTGCTCCGATTATCAATCTTAATTTAACTTTTGATATTTCCATGTTTTTCTATCCGGTTAAGAGCGCGATCATTTTAAAGCAGCTGAAGAACAAGGTTGGCGTTTTGGAAGCGCAGATAATTTCTGATGCGGAAAAGGGAGCGGCTCGCGATCCTTTGCGGGAAACAGCTTTACGCGATATTGAATATTTGCGTGACGCCCTTACCCAAGGTACAGAAAAGTTTTTTCAATTTTCTCTTTACGTTACCCTATACTCAGACAGCCTGGAAGAATTGGATAGGATGTCTGACCAGGTGGAAGATATTTTCGGCTCTCGTTTAGTTTATTCGCGTCGGGTTTATTTTCAGGCAGAACAAGGATTTAATTCTACCTTACCTTTGGGTAACGACGAGCTTTATATTACTTTTAACATGAATTCCTCGCCGATTGCTTCTTCTTTTCCTTTTATTTCCAGTGAATTGACCAGTGATCGCGGAATTTTATATGGCATTAATCGCCATAATAACAGTTTGATTTTATTCGACCGCTTTTCCTTACAAAATGCCAACTCTGTCGTGTTTGCTACTTCCGGCGCCGGTAAATCTTATGCCATCAAGCTGGAAATTCTCCGTTCTTTGATGCTGGGCTCTGAAATCATCGTTATCGACCCGGAATATGAGTATAAGCATCTGGCAGAAGCGGTTGGTGGCACTTATATTAATATTTCTTTAGCCTCAGAAAATAAGATTAATCCTTTTGACCTGCCTCGAGCTATCGGTGGCGAAGCTAAGCCTAAAGATATTATCCGTAGCGCTGTCATCACCCTTAAAGGCTTAGTGCGTTTAATGCTGGGCAAGCTTAATTATGACGAAGACTCAATCGTTGACCGCGCCCTTTTAGAAACCTATGCCAAAAAAGACATTACTCCGGATTCTGATTTATCTACCATTGAAGCGCCGATAATGTCTGATTTTGAACAAGTTTTAGACGGTATGGAGGGCGGGGCGGATTTAGCTTTACGCTTGAAAAAATATACGGAAGGCACTTTTGCCGGGCTACTAAATAGCGTTACTAATGTGGAGATGAATAATCAGCTGGTTTGTTTTTCTGTGCGTGATTTGGAAGATGAGCTTAGGCCTTTAGCTATCTACACCATCGTTAATTATATTTGGAACATAGTACGCAGCGAGATGCGCCAGCGTATTTTAGTGATTGATGAGGCTTGGTGGATGATGCAGAATGAAGACAGTGCCAAATTTATTTTTGCGTTGGTTAAACGCTGTCGTAAGTATTATCTAGGGGTGACTACCATCACTCAGGATGTTAATGATTTCTTGTCCTCTCCCTACGGCCAGGCAATCGTTACCAATTCTTCTTTGCAAATATTGTTAAAACAGTCGCCGGCCGCTATCGACCTTGTTCAAAAAACTTTCCTCTTAACCGAAGGAGAAAAATACCTCCTCCTAGAATGCGGAGTCGGTGAAGGTATTTTCTTTGCCGGCAATAAGCATGTAGCGATGAAAGTGGTTGCTTCTTATGCCGAAGATCAGCTGATTACCTCCGATCCGCGTCAATTATTGGAAATTGAAGAGGCTAAAAAAGAATTTAACGAAAGCTTAGCCGAAGGGCAGGCTTAAATAAAAATATATGGACAAGCGTCAAAAGTTAGGACTATTAATTATTGTTATCGGCTTGGCAATTATTGCCGTTATTATCTATTTTATTTTTATTCGCCAAGCGGAAGTTCCGGCTACGACCATAGCCCCGCCGACGGCGAGCACGACCGTACCGTTGCCAACTGAGCCGGTAGAGAGCGATATCACTCCTAGTGATAAGCCCCGTAATTATCAGCAGTATGATATTTCCAAGGAGCCGGAGCATCAAACTGACGCTGCCGATGTGGCTAAACTTTCCGCCGCTTTTGCCGAGCGCTTGGGTTCGTTTTCTAATCAATCAGATTATAGCAACTTTGAAGACCTAGATTTATTTATGACCGCGTCAATGCGCGACTGGGCAAAATCCTACGTTGCTAAGATGCGCGCCGACAATCCCTATAACGGTTCCTATTATGGTATTACCACTAAAGCCATCAGCGCGGAAGTAAAAAGTTTTGATGACGATAAAGGAACGGCGGAGATAATTGTGGGCACCCAGCGTCGTGAAGTTGGCGCCGACGGTGGCGAACGCAATTTTCAGCAGGATTTGCGTTTGACTTTTTTGAAAATTAACGACCAATGGCTGGTCGACGGCGCCTATTGGTTAAAATAATTATGGCCATCAAGAAGATTTATGTTTGTTCCCACTGCGACGCCCAATTTCCTAAATGGAGTGGGCGTTGCTTAGAATGCGGTTCTTGGGGAACATTAGTTGAGAATATAACCGACGCCCAGACGGAGAAAAAGGAAGAAGCAAAAAAATTAGGTGACGCCAAGGTGATTGATCTAAGAACCTTAAAAGGCGGTCCGGAAATAAGAATTAAGAGCGGCTGGGAAGAAATTGATCGTGTGCTCGGCGGCGGTCTTTTGCCCGGTTCTTTATTATTACTCAGCGGTGAGCCCGGAATCGGCAAGAGCACTTTGGCGGCGCAGTTGGCAGACGCTTTAAGCAATGGCCATGAAGTTTTATATGTGAGCGGCGAGGAGTCGGCCTTGCAGGTAAAGGCGCGTTTGGAGCGCTTAGGTTGTGATTTGTCCCGTCTACGTTTTATTGGCGAGACTAGCGTGGAAAAAATCAGCAGTGCCGCTCTGAAATTGAGGCCAGCCTTATTAGTCATTGACTCTATTCAAACTGTCTATTCTTCTTTAATACCCTTTGAACCGGGCAGTCTCAGCCAAATTAGGGCGGTGGCGGTAAAATTTCTGGAAATTGCTAAAGAGTATAATATTTCGGTTTTGCTTATCGGTCATATTACTAAAGATGGCCAGATTGCCGGACCGAAGTCTTTAGAGCATATTGTTGATACGGTTTTGTCTTTAGAAAATGAAACCGGCAGTAATTATTGCCTTCTTCGAGCCAGTAAGAATCGTTTTGGTTCGGTTAATGAATTAGGAGTTTTAGAAATGACCGGCAAGGGTTTTAGGGAAGCGAAAGATCCAAGTTCGGTTTTTCTGGGGCAAGGAAGCTCAATGATTGCCGGGTCTGTCGTCGGCTGTGTTTTAGAGGGTAGTCGCCCTTTCTTGGTTAACATTCAAGCCTTAGTGACAAAGACAGTCTTCGGTTATCCGCAGCGCCAGACCAGCGGTTTTGATTTGAATCGCTTGCAAGTGCTTAGCGCGGTGATTGCTAAAAGAAGTAAGATTAATTTGGTTACGCGCGATATTATTTTAAATGTGGTCGGCGGTTTAAAAATTAATGACCCGGCTTTAGATTTAGCGGTGTGTGCGGCCATTATTTCCTCGTATCTGAATAAGCCGCTGCCGGCCGGTATGGCGACGATTGGCGAGCTTGGACTGGGAGCCGAGCTTCGTCCTGTTTTCCGTTTAGAACAGCGCTTAAAAGAGGCGGAGAAGTTAGGTTTTAAGAGTGCGATTATTCCCGAAGGAGCTGAGTATAAATCAGGTAAATTAAAGCTTTTAAAGATAAATAATTTAGGAGAATTAGTAGAAATATTAGCTTAAATTTTTAAAAATGAGAATATTTTATTGTTCTTTTGATTCGTTTCTCTTGATTTAATGACCTAAATAATATATAATTAGGTTATTATAATGACCTAAATAATATAATTATAAATATTAGATATGATTAATCGAGAAATTACCAAAAATATTCAGGACTTTTTATTTAAGGGTAAGATTGTTATTATCTATGGTCCCAGGCAATCAGGTAAGACTACTTTAGTAAAAAGTATAATGTCTCAATATCTTAACGATTATGTTTATTTAAATTGTGATGAGGTTGACGTTCGCCTGGCTTTAAGCAATAAAACTTCTACTGAATTACGGTCTTTTATCGGCGCTAAACGTCTGGTGGTAATTGACGAAGCTCAGAGAGTTGAAAATATTAGCCTGACTCTTAAGTTGTTGGCCGATAATTTTCCGGAAACACAGGTACTGGCGACGGGATCTTCTGCTTTTGAATTATCTAATCGAATTTCAGAACCTTTAACTGGGAGAAAAAAAGAATTTTTTTTATTTCCATTTTCTGTGGGAGAATTGGTAGCGGCCTTTTCTGTGCGCGAAGTGCAGCGCCGTTTAGATGATTTTTTAATTTTTGGCTTATATCCGGAGGTAGTTAATTCGGGGGCAGATAGAGCCGGAATTGTACGTGAATTGGCTACCAGTTATTCTTATAAAGATGTTTTAGCTTATCAAGATATTCGCCGTCCGGAACTTTTAGAAAAATTATTACAGGCTTTGGCTTTGCAAATAGGCAATGAGGTTTCTTATACTGAACTTGCTGGTTTACTGGGGGTTAATAAAGTAACGGTTGAGAATTATGTTCGTATTCTTGAGCAGGCCTATATTATTTTTCGGGTAGCCCCCTTTTCCCGTAATTTGCGCAACGAATTAAAAAAGAAGCGTAAAATTTATTTTTATGATTTAGGCCTACGCAACGCTTTAATTAATAATTTTAATCCTTTATCTTTGCGTCAAGATGTGGGCGCGCTTTGGGAAAATTTTTTGGTAGCGGAGCGCTTTAAGCGTATGCGTAACGCCGGTCTGTTTAATAATATTTATTTTTGGCGAACTACGGCCGGCAAGGAAATTGACTATCTTGAAGAGAATAACGGAGTTTTGTCCGGCTATGAGTTTAAGTGGAATCGGGCTAACTTTTCTGCTCCTAAAGAATTTTTATCTAATTATAAAGGAAGTTTTGTTAAATTAATTAATCGGGAAAATTATTTAGACTTCATTGTTTAGTAAAACTACCACGTTACGCTACTATTGCGTAAACTATTGACAATAATTTATAAAAGTGATATAGTTCAGTTATCGTACCTTGAAAAAGAAGGTTTAAAAGTTTGTAAGGATTGATCAATTCTGGCCAGGCCTTATAAACTTTTAAACCAAACAAAATAATGAAAACAAAAAAAAGAGTTCTTTTTTTAAAAAGGTTTTTTTTGAGCTTGTTGGTTGTTTTGGGGACGTTAAGCATCGCTTATTTAGGCTTTGCTTTTATCGCTTTTGCCGCCCTGCTTGATAACGGCGGTACTGGTGACATCGGCGACATCCTTAAATGGATGCGTAACCCCTATTTTACCGGGATAATTATTGTTTCTTCAATTCTTCTGGGTTTTTTAAAAAAAACCAGAAAAAGATTGAAGAATCTAATAGCCGACCTGGCAGAAAATTTTTTCTCTGATTAGAAGGATGCCTCCCGTGGTAAAGGGAGGCTTTTTATTTGGTTGATATAAGAAAAACCTCCGTTTGAAGTGGAGGTTTTTATATTTTTTACAAGGCCTTATCGCCGCATCGGTCGTTTGATTTTTCTTTCTCTTTTTTTTCTTTTTTCTTTGGAAAAACGATGGAGGATTTTCTTTTTTTCCTCGGCATTCATCTTAATCTCTCTAAGCTCAAGAATTGGCGGCACAATTCTTTCATTTTTTTCGTCCATGTTTTTAGCGTTTCTTACAAACACTTCTCCTGCTTTTGAAAAAATATTTTTATTGGAGAAGTAAATTGGGCAACCATTAAAACAAGCTTTGTAAGTATTCATTTTTCTTAGGTTTTATGAAATGAACTATAAATATTAGATTATATATTTTTATTTTTTTTGTCAATAACGTTATTCTAAATGAGCCTCTTCGTTACTGGTATCGCCTAATTTTTCTCTTAAAGCTGGATAATTAGCTAATTCTGGGTCAGATTTAATAATTTTTTCTGCACTTATTTGGGTCTTTTTAATCATTTCATAATCAAATAAAGAAGCAATTCTTAGTTCAGGGAATCCGCTTTGGACGAGCCCATATAAATCGCCAGCTCCACGTAATTTCAAGTCAATTTTAGCCAGAGATAGGCCGTCATTATATTTACTTAAAGCTTGTAGCCTTTCCGCTGTTTTGGGATTTTGCTGTTCCTTACTGGTTAACAGCAGACAGTATGATTGCTCTTCGCCCCGGCCGACACGGCCGCGGAATTGATGTAATTGGGCGAGCCCGAAGCGTTCGGCTCCTTCAATCAGGATCACACTGGCATTAGGAATGTCCACACCAACCTCGACCACCGCGGTGGCAACGAGTATTTGTATGTCTTTATTAGCCAAAGCGCTCATTATTTTTTCTTTCTCCGCGCTTTTTAATTTACCATGAATCAAACCGATTTCTAAATCGGGAAATACTTCTTTTTTTAGGCGTTTATATTCAGCGGTCGCTGACCTTACCCCTAACTTATCCGATTCTTCTACTAAGGGGCAGATAATGAAAGCTTGGCGGCCGGCGATGATTTGCTGGCGCACAAAATTATAGGCTTGATCGCGCTGTTCTTCGGTAATTACTTTAGTGATAATAGGTTTACGATTTTTGGGTAACTCTTTGATTAAAGATAAATCTAGATCGCCGTAAAGGGAGAGCGCCAAAGAGCGAGGTATGGGGGTGGCGGTCATTGACAGGAAATGCGGCCAGAGGCCGCCGCCGCTTTGTTGCAGTTTTTGTCTTTGCTTGACGCCGAAGCGATGCTGTTCGTCAACAATTACGAGAGCTAATTTAGAAATATTATAATCTTGGATCAAGGCTTGAGTCCCGATAATAATTTCCGCGTCTTTAATAATTTTCTCTCGGCGTTCGGCTTTATTTTTGGGCAATTCAAAATTAGCCTCGGCTTGATGACCGGTGAGCAGAGCAATTTTGACATTAAAAGCGCCTAATAGTTTTTGAATACTTTGATAATGTTGTCCGGCTAAAATTTCGGTCGGCGCCATTAGGGCTCCTTGGTATTTATTAATAGCGACATTAAATAAAGCCATCGCCGCTACTACAGTTTTACCGGAGCCAGCATCACCTTCAAGCAGGCGCGACATGGGCGCGTCTTTATTAATATCTTGAAGAATTTCCCAAGCCGCTTGTTTTTGGCCGGTGGTGAGAGTAAAGGGAAGCGATTGAACAAATTTTTTGGTCATCATTTCTTGGAAAATAATTTTGGGAGCGACTTTATTTTTTAATTGATATTTTAAGGCCTGAGAACGCAATTGACGGATAAAGAGTTCGTCAAAGCCTAACCGTTTACGGGCCGCCAGAGCTTGTTCCATGTTTTCGGGAAAGTGAGCCCGCTTTATCGCTGTTGCCAGAGGTAAAAGTTGTAATTCTTTTCTGACACTTTCCGGCAACCATTCTTTAAATTTGTCGGCCGCCTCTATTGCTTGTTTAATTAAGAAGCGGAATTGCTTTTGGGTGATGTCGGCGTTGAGGTGGTAAATGGGCACTAAACCTTGAGTGTGAATTAGAACTCCATTCGCCCCTATTTTTTCATACTGCGGGGAGATAAGAGTTAGTTGGCCATAACTTTCGGCCGTTTTTCCCGCTAAAGACACTCTGTCTCCTGGTTTAAGATTTTGGGCGATAAATGGCTGATTGAACCAGATAACTTTAATAAGACCACTATCATCACTGATTAGAGCCTCGGTTAATTGTCGTCTTTGTTTGACGCTGCGCTTGTTCTGAATCAATTCTATTGTTCCGGTAATACTAATATTTTGTCCGGCTTCGATCTTATCTATAGAGGTTGTTTGGCTGAAATCGTCATAGCGGAAAGGAAAATATAAAAGCAAGTCTTGGACCGTTTCCAATCCTAGTTTTTTTAAAGATTGAGCTGTATTTTTACCGACGCGGTTTAAGGCCGGTAGCGGGACGCTAAGGAGCATTTTATAAAAATAGGCGCCTTAATAGGTGCCCGTAAGATAATAAATTAGTGTGCCCTCACCAGGAATCGAACCTGGATTACAAGATCCGCAATCTTGCGTTTTATCCATTAAACTATGGGGGCTGGAAATTCTAATTTCATGATAGGCGAATTATACTATAGCTTGAGTAATTTCGTCAATTCTTCCGACAGGGGAGGGGCAATTCTTTCCAAATCCTCGTTAAGATAACGGACAAGATAGTTGCGGACGTTTAAGGGGTCTTGGCGGCGCAGAGGGATAGATAGGCGGGGGAGCATTTTGTTGTTAAATTCCAGATAAAGATTTTTAATGCTTTGTTTTGGTTTATAGAGAACGCAAAATTGCTTAATTTCATCGTAATCATAGAAACGGCGACCGATTTGAATTCCTTCAGGTCCAAGCTTGATTGTGACCATTTTTGGTTCCTGGCTGTCATGGATTATCGTGATGGCCATGGAAATAAGGATAATTAAGGCAAAAAGGAAGTTAGACCTTGCCCCTAAAAAGACGATGTGCCAGTCGGAAATAGTGAAAAATGAGAAAAAAAGACAAATAAAAACAAAAATAGCGGCCAGTAGATACCAGCGCTTACTTCTTTTCGGTTTTTTATATTCCGGCACCTGCCATTGAATGAAATTTTTGCTTGTTTCTTGGTTGTCCATATTGTTTGACAATAAATAAGAGATTTTATATAGTAATTATACCATAAAATTTAAAAGAAAAAAATATTATTAGGAGAGGTGGCTGAGCGGCTGAAAGCGGCAGGTTGCTAACCTGTTATAGGAGTTTTTGCTTCTATCCGGGGTTCGAATCCCCGCCTCTCCGCCAATAGAAACTTCGCGATTTGAAAGGATTGCTCCGCGCGGCCGCGTGGCGGCCGCGCTCCGCAAAACCCCTCGCCGCTTCGCGGCGAAACGGCTGGGCGGGCTGAATTCAAAACGGGCGGATTTGTCACGAACCAAGGGGTTCGTTCCGATTTTTTGGACAAAAGATTTAATTTCGTGGAAATTATCCGACTTCGCCAAAAAATCGGCTTGTTTCGTATCTAAAATCCATTCTCGCAGGGGTTCGACCCAATTTTTCTTCCCGCGTTCAAAATCTTTTTTCTTTTGTTCCAAAACGGCAGAAGCGAGCAAAATTTCATCCTTCTTTTTGAGATAAGTTAGTTTTGGAATATCGCCATCTAAATAAGTGGAAACCAACTTTTCCATTTTCGCTTCTGCCGTTTTGATATTTTCGGAAAGATTTTGAACCTCGCTTTGCGATGACAAATTTTCTCCTTTTTCCCACTCGTTTACTTTTGATAACATCCAATTTGTCATTTCATCGCAAAGCGAGATTGTTTGAAGCCGTGATTTGATTTGCCGCGCCAACTCCACTTCTTGGATGTAGGGTTGCGAACAGCGGCCGCGCTTTTTGGAACAGCGATAATAGCGGTAGCGATGGCCCGATTTTCCAGTAGCCCATTGTGCGCTAATCATTGAGCCACATTCAGCGCAACGAAATAGTCCGGTAAATGGAAAATCGTGCCTCGCTTTCCTTTTGCGCGGCCGTTCTTTGGCGCGGAGAATTTTTTGCACGGCTTCAAACAATGCGGGAGAAATAATTGGTTCAAAGTTTCCATCAAACCATTCACCTTTGTGTCGTACAAAACCGAGATACGCTTTGTGTGTTAAAAGTCGTTTGATGGAAACTTTGGCAAGTGGCGTTTGGTTTTTACTCACTACGCCGAGTTCCGCCAAAAATTGCGCTAATGATTCGTAGCCGTAGCCGCCTTTCGCGTATTCCTCAAACGCTAGCTTCACAATCCGCGCTTCGGTTGGGTGTGGCTCAATATTTCTCGTAAGCGGATTGTTTTGGTATCCGAAAGGCGCAAGGCCAATCCATTCTTTCCGGCGCAATTTTTGGCGGATTCCACGCTTGATATTCTCGGCGAGGTTATCGGAATAGTATTTGCTCTGTCCAAACGCCACTTGCAACATAAAGAGCCCCTGCGGAGTTGGTTCAAACCAAAATGTCGAAAAGCGCAAAGACACTATTTTCTTTTGATCTACGGCGTAGATGATGCGTCCTCCATCCATGCTATTTCTCGCTAACCTATCGGGGTGCCACGAAAGTATGCCCACACCATCTAACTTTTCAATTTTTGCCATCATCTCGCCGAAGATTTCTCTACCCGGTGTCTTTGCGCTTTTCGACTCTTGAAATTCCTCAAGAATTTCAAGATTTTCTCTACGCGCATATTCTCGTAGTTCAAAAAGTTGCGCCTCAATGCTCATCACTTGGCGGTCATCGTCTTCAGTAGATTTGCGCGTATAGAGAAAATATTTTGGTTTGATATTCATATTGTTTTTAGATACGAAACAGACAAATCCGCCCGTTTTGAATTCAGCCCGCCCAGCCGTTTCGCCGCGAAGCGGCGAGGGGTTTTGCGGAGCGCGGCCGCCACGCGGCCGCGCGGAGCAATCCTTTCAAATCGCGAAGTTTCTATTGGCGGTGAAATTATATCCTTTGCTCGAACCTTTTTCGAGCGGAAAACGGACTGAAC
>ENA-UPXM01001904-UPXM01001904.1-activated-sludge-metagenome-genome-assembly--contig:-NODE-1904-length-25640-cov-7.138480_pt1 | contig 25640 bp, 26 predicted proteins | sample MGYA00238178_ERZ772708 | MGnify/ENA primary metagenome ERZ772708 (study PRJEB29002, sample SAMN05720212) | activated sludge metagenome | isolation source: anaerobic digester from wastewater... | reverse complement strand
AAAAAAAACCACCACATTTCTGTGATGGTTTTGCTCCTCTTCTTGGGCTCGAACCAAGGACCCTCTGATTAACAGTCAGATGCTCTAACCAACTGAGCTAAAGAGGAGTGTTGCTCTTTGCGCTAAGCGTTTGCAAATATAAAAACTTTTTTAGTTTTGCCAAAACTTTTTGAGAAACTTTTTTAAATTTTTTTTCTAAAATTTACCAGTAATCCACTTAACAATGTCATTTCCAAAGATTAAGACCATTAAACCAAGCAAGAAAATAACTCCAATCATTTGCGCATTCTCCAGAACTTTTTGCGGAACCGGCTTTCCGGTAATCATTTCCCACAAAGTAAAGACAACATGACCTCCATCTAAACCCGGAATCGGAATTAGATTTAGGAACGCCAACCAAACAGAAAACATCGCTGTAAAACTCCAGAAAAATTCCCAGTTGATCTCTTTTGGCATTTGCTTGATAATTCCGATAGGACCAGAAACTTTCTTGTAACCCTGCGTTTTGGTATTAAAAACAATTTTAAATTGTTTGATTTGCATTGTTAAAACATCCACTGTTCTTGTTAAACCTCTTGGAATAGCTTCTAACAATGAATATTGCTTCGTTACTTGCGTTTTTTCAAACTCCTTTTGCGCTACGGAAGTATTTGGTGAAAACCCGACTTTCCCTTTGTCATCAACTTTAACATCGATTTTCTCACGCACATTATTTCTTTCAACATCTAAAATAATGTTTTGATTCTTATAATGAGAAAGTTCAGCACCCAGTTCGTCAAAAAATTGAATGGGTTTTCCATTGATCCCTACAATTTTATCACCTTTCAATAAACCGGCAGCTTTTGCAGTACCACCTGGAGTCAGACTGTCGATAATTACAGGAAAACGCGGACCAAAATACAATTTGGCCTCATTATCGGCTAAAACTGCAGCAACGCCATCTTCATTAACAGGAAAGGTAATTTCGCTTCCGTTTCTAGAAACAGTTACCTGATTTGCGAAAAGCATGTTAATGGTAGAAACCTCCATTCTTTCTGCAGGTTTACCATCAATTTTCAGGATTTTATCCCCACTTTGAAGACCCATTTTTTTACCGGATTCTGAAACCGATACTCCATTTTCAAATTTAGAAAGGTCGTGGTAGGTTTCTCCTTTAAAATAACTTAATGAAGAATAAATCAACCAAGCTAAGAAAAAGTTCACTGTAACACCACCCATCATGATGATTAATCGTTGCCAAGCTGGTTTACTGCGGAATTCCCACGGTTGTGCAGGCTGTTTTAGTTGCTCCGTATCCATGCTTTCATCAACCATTCCGGCAATTTTCACATAGCCACCGAAAGGCAACCAACCAATTCCGTATTCGGTATCACCAATTTTTTTCTTTGCGATAGAAAACCAGGGATCAAAAAATAGATAGAATTTTTCCACCTTCGTTTTAAAAAGTTTCGCTGGGATGAAATGCCCTAATTCATGTAGAATTACTAGGATAGAAATGCTCAATATAAATTGAAATAACTGTATTAATGTCATGGATTGCTATTAAATTATTTTACGATGTGCGAAGATACAAATTATCAAAAGCATGTGAAATAAAAAAGGTTCTCAAAACGAGAACCTTTTTGGTCTTTATTTTACTAAATGTTACAAATTGAATGAAACACCCAAACTTCCGTTGTTTCCTGCTTCAAGATAAACACCAACATTATTGTTGAAGAAATATCTTACTCCAACGTGTGCACCGAAATAAGTTCTGTCTTTCCCCAACAAACCTACATCAAGACCCGGATAGATATCCCATTGTGATGGAAGGCCCAAAGGATCTTGCAAGTGGAAATTTACTCTACCAAATATTGCGAAATCTGCATCATCATGTTTTTTTTCTCCAACGAAAAAATTAGCTCCAGCTCCAATTGAAATAATTTTAGACAATCCGTAATCATAAGTTCCTACGATACCCGTTCCATCTCCCAAACCACTTAATCCAACCTGGATTTTTTGGTCACCCTTTCCTTGCCACGCTTGAGCAAAACTAAGCTGTGCCGCGAACAATAAAGAGAATGCTAAAATTAACTTTTTCATAATGTTTAAATATTTAATATTTTTAATACTAAAAGATGGCAATCAAAAACAAGACCATATTGGGATTTTTTAACATTTTTAACCAAAAATTTGTATATTTAATCCCAATTTTAGAAATGTTTTAAAATGAAAGACTTGAAAATAAGCGGTTTAAACTTCGACATTGTCTGGAAAGATAAAAAAGAAAATTTTCGGAGAATTGAAGAACTTTTGGGAAACACACCAACAGATCTTTTTGTTTTACCAGAAATGTTTACGACTGGCTTTTATATGAATCCAGAAGAAATCGCGGATCGGCAAAACGAAACTTTAGACTGGATGAAAAGTTTCGCAAAAAAAACAGATACTGCCATTTGCGGAAGTGCTTCAGTTTATGAAAACAATCACTTTTTTAACCGTTTCTATTTTGTGCTTCCAGATGGGAGTTACGATCAATACGACAAAAGACATTTGTTTTCTTTCACAGGTGAAGACAAGAAATATTCTGCGGGAACAGAGCGCGTCATCGTAAATTACAAAGGTTGGCGAATTTTATTACAGGTTTGCTACGATTTGCGATTCCCAGTTTTTGCTAGAAATAATGATGATTACGACGCTATTTTATATGTTGCAAATTGGCCAGAAATGAGAATTGATGCCTGGAAAACTTTATTGAAAGCGAGAGCAATTGAAAACCAAGCTTATGTTTTTGGATTAAACAGAATTGGAACCGACGGAAACCGACTTCATTATCCAGAAAGTTCGTATTGCTTTTTCCCAGATGGAAATATCCTTTCAGAAGTCACAAACAATATTGTGAAAACTGAATTTAATACCAAAAAACTCAAAGAATTTCGCGAAACTTTTCAATTCCTGAATGACAGAGATTCTTTTGAAATAAAAAACCGTTAAGCTTTAGAAAAATCCTGTAACAGATTCGTTAAAGTATTCACATCATGAACACCACTTTCTTTCCAAAGCAACTGACTGTTTTTAAATACTGCTAAAGTCGGAACGCCGCGAACTCCGTATTCTGCAGCAATCGCTGGATACTGATCTACATCAATTTTGATGATTCTTGCCAAGTCGCCAATATTTTCTTTTACGGTATTCAAAACAGAAGACTGCACTTTGCACGGACCGCACCAAGTGGCAAAAAAATCGATTAAAACTGGCCTTTCTGAATTAATTAATTCTTGAAATTTTTGAGACATAATTAAAAAATAAGAGATTAAACACTACAAAACTAAAGATTTAGTTTTTAACTTCCGAATCCTCTTCTGAAAAGGGAACATTGCAATTTCCGGCAGCACATCCAGATCTAAAAAGAGCCATCGCAATAAAATAAAGTCCGAACGGAATCATCCACCAAGACCGATCATTAAGTGCAACCAATACAAAGAAAAGGCCACCCATGAAGTAAAGCGCTCTTCTTAAGTCCCAATTTTTCAGCAAGGCATTCATTTGTTTAATTTATTTTCAAGGCTGCTCCAACCACCTCCATTGTAAGCTTCGAAACCATTTTGTTGGAGCAACGATTTTGCCGAAGCACTTCTCATTCCGCTTGCACAACAAGTAATAATCGGTTTTTTCAAATCTAATTTTTTCATCTCAGCTGCAAGATGTTGCAAAGGGATATTTTTAGAATTTCTAATGTTTCCGTTGCTGAATTCACTCGGGGTTCGAACATCGATAATTTGCGCGCCGTTTTTCATCAGTTCTTTATAATCAACTGAATTTTTGGCAAAAATATTTTTAATAAAATCAAACATCTTCTATTTTATTTTTCGTTTTGTATGGCTTCAACATTATCTAAAGATTTACCAAAATAGACGTTTTCAACCCCATTTTTTCTTAGAATTTCTAAGGCTTGTTCAGCCTGAATGCCGCGGTTACAGAAAAGAACTGTGGTTTTTTGGTTTTTGAAAAAACTGATATTATCTTCAATTTTAGCCAAAGGAATATTGACTGCGCCTTTTGCAGTCTTTTCACTGAATTCTTCTGGGATTCGTACATCAACTAAAGTCGTAATCGGATTTTTTACGATTTCTTTGAAATTGGCTGGATTAATCGTTTCTGCATGAGATTTTGTGGCACATGAAAAAAATACTGCAGCAAGAACTCCTAGATATAAAAAAATATTAAATTTCATTATTTTAAAATTTTACTTTGGCACATGAAAGTGCTTTTCGGAACAGTTGTTTCTTTAATTTTATTGAATCCACCTTCGATTTCACTAAAATTTCTGATTCCACGGGAATTTAAAATGCTCGCTGCAATCATGCTTCTATATCCTCCTGCACAATGCAAGAAGAAATGTTCGTTTTTATCGATCAAGTTTGCCCATTCATTAATATTCGATAATGGTCTTTCAAATGCCTCATTTACATGTTCAGCTTCGTACTCACTTTCCTTTCTTACATCAAATACGATTGAATTTTCGTTGTACTGTTTTTGAAATTCTTCTGGTGAGATTCTGTTTACGGTATCTATTTCTTTTTCGGAATTTTTCCAGGAATCAAAACCTCCTTCCAAAAATCCCAAAACCTCATCAAACCCAACGCGGGAAAGTCTTGTGATCACTTCTTCTTCAGTTCCCAAATCTGCAACCAACACGATCGGTTGCTTTACATCAACAATCATCGCTCCGACCCAAGGTGCGAAATCACCTTTCAAACCTATGTTAATTGAATTCGGAATAAATCCTTTGTGAAAATCTTCAGCGTTTCTTGTGTCTAAAATCAATGCTCCTGCGTGTTCGACGAGTTCTTCAACATTGTCTGGAGACAGAGGCTTGTTTCCATGTTTCATGACCTCATCAAAACTGGAAATCCCGCCTTTATTCATCGCTACATTCATCCCGAAATATTTCGGTGGAGGCAAAAGTCCGTCTAAAACCTCACGAACAAATGATTCTTTATTTGGTTGATTCAGTGCATAATTGGTTTTTTTCTGATTTCCCAACGAATCCACTGTTTCCTTCTGCATATTTTTCCCACATGCAGAACCGGCTCCATGAGCTGGGTAAACGATAATATCGTCTGCAAGTGGCATAATTTTACTTTGTAAACTTTCGTAGAGCAAACCAGCCAATTCTTCCGGTGTCATGTGCGCTGATTTTTGCGCCAGATCGGGTCTTCCAACATCGCCTAAAAATAAGGTATCACCAGAAAAAATGGCAGTTTCTTTTCCTTCTTCATCAATTAAAAGAAAGGTAGAACTTTCCATGGTGTGACCAGGAGTGTGCAGTACTTTAATTTTAATTTTTCCAATCTCGAAAATCTGATTATCTTTTGCGATAATCGCTTCAAACTCGGGGTTCGCTGTAGGTCCGAAAACGATTTCAGCGCCGGTTTTCTTTGATAAATCGACATGTCCAGAGACGAAATCTGCATGAAAGTGCGTTTCGAAAATATATTTAAGTTTCACCTGATCCTTTTCTAACCGAGCCAAATAAGGTTGCGTTTCCCGAAGCGGATCAATAATTACCGCCTCATTTTCGGAGACAATGTAATATGCTCCTTGCGCGAGACATCCTGTATATATTTGTTCTATCTTCATTTTTTATCTTTTATAAATGTTTTCAAATTTTACATTTCAATTTGGTCCTTGCAAAATTAGTCATTTATGAATTGTCTGCTTCTATTTATATTCTGATGCGTTTCCTGCTTTATCAGTCAACTTACCACCTTTTCCTTCCTGTGTCATTTCCCACATATAATTCTCATTAGAAAAGATAGGATTTCCTGCTGGATTACTGGTTTTCGCAGAAAGTTTTTCTTCATTTTTACCCGCTTTCTGAATTTTTACAGCTACGGCATCGCCTTGCGCAAAGTAGGTAACGCTTATTTCTTCACCCTTGCTATTTTTCATTTTCAAGGGTTCCTGAACTTGGCTGATTTCTGTGGATGGAGTTTTGCTGCCCGCAGAACTTGAAGAATTTTGTTCGCTTTTGGAACAAGAACTCAAAAAAAGTGATGCGATAATCGCGATATATAAGTTTTTCATAATAAAAAAGTTGTTTTAAAAATATTTCGTTACATGCATTAAAAACAAAGAAATTCATAAAAAGGTTTGCTTTAAACACCTCCTAAACTACCATTACAGCACCATACGAAACCGATAACGACCGTAGAAAAGCATTGTAATATCCTGACAAAATTAATCCTTTAAACCGAGTATCAAAGAGAATGTGACAACGAATCACGAAGTCTTATTTAAGATTAACTGAAAGCCAGAATTTTCAAAGTATCATTTCCTACTGTTAGAGAATCGCCGAGATTTTTACCTTTGATTTCGAGGAAAACCGGCGCCTGTTCTGAAAAGGAAATAAGTTCTTTATCATCCACTTGAATAACGGGCACAGAAAGACCAATAAAAAGAAAATTTTTATCGGTTTCTATTAAACATCCCTTCTCGATTTCTGTGTGCACAACCTCTCTTTCCTTTTCTAAAAATCGAAGGATCTGTTGCGCTTCAGCCATCATTTTTTCGAACCGAAGCTGCATATCTTTTGCGACAGACTGATTGGAGAAATCCTCCGGATCGTGGGTGCTTTCTTCATCAATCTCTGACGCTGCTTTATAGTGCTCTACAGACTGCTGCAAACTTTCGATAACTTTCATCTGTTCTCTTATAATTCTGCCGATAAGATCTTTCCTGTTCATTGTACTTTCGTTTGGTTGCTAACAAATTTACTGAAAACTTACTGGATTTCTATTTTTTAAAACCCAATATTTAGCATAAAAACATCCCAAGATATCACCAATTAAAACTTAAATTCAAGAAGAAATTTCTACCGGGTCTTGGAATTTTATTCCAGTCAGAAAAAGTGGTGTAAAACCGGTCGAAAATATTTTCTACCCCTATTTTTGCGAGGATTTTACTGTTATTCATTTTGAAAAGATATCCTAAACTCGCATTCATTTCAAGGTAATCTGGAGTTGCAGATTCGCCGTACTTTTCGGCAAAATCTTGATATTTGGCGTTCCCATGTACCGCCAATTCACTGGAAAATTTATTTTTTTCAAATTTTAATGAAGATTGATAACTGAAAGGACTCATAAAAGGAAGATTCTGATTCTGATTGTCTTTTCCACGGGTGTAAACAAATTGTGCAGACCATTTCAAAGGTTCAGCAATTTGCAATTCGGTTGATAAACTCACATTGAAAATGGTTGCATTATCAAGCGCGGTATAATTTTTCACTCCATTTGCACCGATGGTCATTGGAACAAGATTCTCTAAAATTTCCCCCACAATATAATTGGAGAGGTAAAAATAAGAGGAAGAAACCTTCGCGTTGAACTTTTCTAGTTTCATTCCCAAAAAAGCGTTTGCTTCCACAGAAGATTCATTTTTTAAATATGGATTTCCGATATAATCATATTTCTCGAAACTATTAAACAGATAAAACCCGTAACCTTCAGAAACAGATGGCGCTCGATCACCATATCCTAAACCGAAACCTGCCTGAAATACATTTGAATTAAACTCATAATTCACTGCAAAACTTTTTAGAACCCTGGATTTTTCTGGCTTCATTTCTGGATAAAAAATCTGCAGACTGTTTAGACCAAACTCACTTTCGATTTTATTTTGATGTATCGCTGCAGAAACAGATAATTTTAAACTGGAATGTTGATTAAAATTAATTTGATCTTCCACGTAAACTCCCTGATTGAGCGTTCTCACATCGGGCCAAGTGAGCATAAACATTAATTTTTCACTTCGATCGGTAGGATACATGGTCATTTCTGCAGAAGATTTATTGTAAAAACCATTTACATTAAGCAAAAAATGATGTTGATTGTAATCAGCTTTTAGGTGAGAATAATATCCGAAAGTTTTGCTCCAACCCGGCATATCCATATGAATAGGAACATTGGGTCTTTTTGTATCATCCATTCGGTGCATAATGGTGTTGAAATAAACTTTGGTTTCCCAGCTTTTAAAGAAATCGCTTTTGGACAAAATTTGAAATTTCAAGGAGGTGATCAATGCCTCTGCAATCGATACATCCATTGGTAATGCAGGATAACCTACATCGGTAGCTTTATCGTAAATCACTGCGGCTTCTAAAAGTTTATTTTCGCCCAACTTCACCCCAGAAATTCCCGAAACATTAATTTTTTTAAATTGAGAAAAAGGGATTTCGACATTTTTTCCTGCTTTATAATTGTCGGCATCACGCATCATAAAATTAAAATCGGTGTAGAATTTTTCTGATTTAAAGTTTGTTCCGGCCCCAAAAATTTTTTGATTGTTTACCGTTTCAAAACCGCTGTTGACATTAAAATTCCATTTCGTGTGACCGAACATCATTTTGTTTCTCTTCAAATCCAGAGCTCCACCAATGGTATTTCCGTGGCAGGAACCTTCCTGACCAGAAACAATCGTTGCTTCTTTGAGATTCGAAACTTCGATATAAGAAGTCACAGGATCCATTTTGTCGGTACAGGCTCCGAAAATTCGCATTCCGTCGATGGTGACCAAAGTTCTTTCGGTCGGCATACTGTTGATGAGAGGTTCCCAAGCGTATGCACCTCTTTTGATCATATCGACTTTCGATGATTTCTGCAAATATTCATCGATGGATCCTAAAGGTTTATTTTCTTTGCTCGAAATTTTAGTGGTTCCGATGACAATAACTTCTTGAATATGTTGAGCGGTGATCGAATCTTTTAATCTTTCCTGCGCATTCAAATTAAAAAACAGAAGGATAAGAAAACTCATGAAGATCATTCGTTTCATTGTAAAGAATTTTGGGTGTTGAGGTTGCATTAACCTTCCAATAAAAGATTAATTGCAACTGAAAAGAGAGAATATCAAAGCTCATTCAAGGATAAACGTTCAATGAGCTTTGAATATGAATTGGACCGAAATTTAGAAATCGATTTCGAAAAATAAACTGCTTGCGAGATTGGTTGCCGTAACTTCTTGGCCGCCTAAAACAGTTCCGTCTGCTTTCGCCAGCTGAAGATTTATTTTCCAATAACCAGTCATGGTTAAAGAAAGTTTCCCATTGTATAGTTTTCCCGTCGCAGCTTGTGTTGCATGAACATTATTGGGTGAACTGTGATTGCCCATTCCCGGCATTCTTGGATCCACTTTTACGGTGTAACCATCAACAACTGGAAAAGTCATCATATCCTGCATTTTCCAAACCCCTAAAGTCATCTCATTAATGGCAACTTTCGGAGATTTCGGCTCGATGTACGCAACCACATATCTTACATTATCGCTTCCCAAAAATGAATTGACTGTTTTTTTAGTTTCAACAGGAACATTAATTAAAGTAGTTGCAGTGTAAGAAGTTCCGCCGATGGTATAATCTATTTTCAGATCCCAATATTCGGTGTCGTTTCCAGGCATTTGGAAAACGATATATCCAGAATACAAAGAGCCATCTGATGTTACTTTCTCAACCGCAGATTTCGGGCAAGAATGCGTCATCATTGTCATGTGCATCAACGGAGTCCAAGAAATGGTCGCATTTTTTTCATATTGATTCGTCGATTTATTTTTCAATCTCAATTTAAGATCATTGTATCCCAAATTGGTTGATCCCGATTTAGAATACAATTCAATAATGTGGGTATCGTTACTGATTTCTTTAATTTTAGTCAACCCTTCAATTTCAGTATTCGGATTAGTGGGTGATATTGGTTCATCGCTCTCTGAAGTTCTACATGATACGATTGCGAAAGCCATTGCCAAAAAGGCAAATAGAATTTTGAATGAAAATTTCATTGTTTTTTATTTTAAATGTTAACTTGAAAATTAATCCTCAATCTTTGGATAAAAGATGAAGGTATCGCTTCAATTTCAAGAAGAAAAAGAAGAAATAATACAGAAGAATCAAGTTAAATTTGGGGCGGATTCGGAACAATATCCAAGAAAACCTCAGAAATATTCTGAGCGTAATACGAATAAGCGGAAGAATCAAAATCTAAAGAACCATGCGGTTTCAGGGAAAACGCTGCAGGCTCAGAAGGAAGAATATTAAATTCAAAAGAATACTTTACTAGACTAAAAGGATTAGAAGCTTTTTCGCTTTCCTTTTTCATCTGGCATTTTCCATGGCAATCCATTTCGGGTTTCGACTTGTTGATACAATGGATTTCATAAAACTTGCGGTTGATCTGATAATCAATCATAAACAACGAGTTTTGGAAACTTGCTGTAAAAATAATCGTGGACAATATGATAGATAAAATGGCCTTCATTTGATTTTTCAAAATTAAGACTAATTTATCTGAATTGAAAATGACTTTCGTCATTAAATTTTAAAATTATTTTGGTCATAAAATTAATAATCCTGCAATATTATTTATCTTTAACGCCTTAAACGATTTACACCATGGCAGATAAAACGAAATTTATTCAGGAGCTTTCTACAAAATACACCCCAAAAGGCGACTTCATCACCATAGGAAAAGCAATGCTTGACGGCGAAGTGGTTACAGAAGTTGATGTTACCATTCCCCTGAAAACCATTAACCGACACGGATTAATAGCCGGAGCAACCGGAACAGGAAAAACTAAAACGCTGCAGGTTTTTGCAGAGCAATTGTCGCACAAAGGAATTCCTTCTTTGGTTCTCGATATCAAGGGCGATTTTTCTGGGATTGCGAAACCAGGTGCAGAAAATGCGATCATTTCCGAAAGATATACCAAAACAAAACTCCCCTACGAACCACAGTCTTTTCCTGTAGAATTGATGTCGATTTCCGGAGAAAAAGGGGTAAAATTGAGAGCAACCGTTACCGAATTTGGTCCTATTTTACTGTCGAAAATTTTAGATTTAAATGATACGCAGCAAAGTATTATTTCCATCGTTTTTAAATATTGTGATGACAAAGGTTTACCGCTCATCGATTTGGATGACTTGAAGAAAGTTTTGCAGTATGTCACCGATAATGCACAAGGAAAAGCAGATTTGGCCAACAATTACGGTTCAATCGCACCTGCTTCTCTCGGAGCAATTCTCCGCTCAATTGTTGCTCTTGAACAAGAAGGAGCTGCACAATTATTTGGCGAACCTAGTTTCGACGTTACCGATTTATTGAAACAAAGAGACGGAAAAGGTGTGGTAAATATTCTAAGAGTTGCCAACATTCAAAGCAAACCGCAATTGTTTTCCACCTTTATGCTTTCGCTATTTGCAGAGATTTATATGACTTTTCCGGAAGAAGGAGATGCTGGTAAACCCAAATTGGTTTTATTTATTGATGAAGCACATTTGATCTTTAATGAAGCAAGCAAAACTTTATTAAACCAAATTGAAACGATGGTAAAACTAATCCGCTCAAAAGGAGTAGGAATTTATTTTATCACACAAATTCCTGGTGATGTACCCGAAAATGTCTTATCACAGTTGGGTTTAAAAATTCAGCATGCGTTGCGCGGATTTACCGCAAAAGACCGAAAAGAAATTTCGAAAGCCGTAGAAAATTATCCAACCACCGAATATTACAAAGCCAATGAGCTTATTCAAAATCTAGGGATTGGGGAAGCTTTTTTCACAGCTTTAGATGAAAAAGGAATTCCAACACCTTTGGTTCACACCTATTTAATTTCCCCAGAATCAAGAATGGATGTTTTAAGTGACGCCGAAGTTGAAGATTTAACGAGCAGTTCTGCAATGGTTGAAAAATACGAACAGCCGATGAACAAAGATTCAGCGTATGAAATGTTGACCAACAGAATGGAACAAGCAGTTCAAAATGCAGAACCCGCAGCAAAACCAAAACCTGTAAAAGAAGAACCCGGAATTTTCGAAAACGTAATGAAATCGAGAGCAGGACGAACTTTTACTACCACATTGGCAAGAGAAGGCGCCAAATTTGTATTGGGAATGTTTGGTTTGGGCAGAAGAAAATAAAGGTATAAATATCATTTGTGCCCATGAAGATGGTTAGATAGAAAAAGAAAAAATGTATTCAGTAATAGATATCGAAAGCAACGGAGCCGGTTTCAGGAAAGAAAACATCATTGAAATTGCAATATATAAGTATGATGGTCATGAAATCGTAGATCAGTTTATTACTTTGGTGAACCCAGAAAGTGAGATCACTCCCTTTGTTCAGCGACTAACCAACATTTCGCAAAGAATGGTGAAATCTGCACCCCGTTTTCATGAAATTGCAAAAAGAATTGTCGAAATAACCCAAAACACCACTTTGGTCGGTCACAATATAGAATTTGATTACAGAATGCTTCGCCAGGAATTTAAAAGATTGGGGTATGAATTCAAAATTAATACAATCGACACCATTCCATTAGCAAAAAAACTCATTCCCGAAGCGGAAAGTTACTCCTTAGGAAAACTCGTGAAATCTTTGGGAATTCCTTTGATCGATCAGCACCGCGCTTCTGGAGACGCACGAGCAACTTTAGAACTCTTTAAACTATTGATGTTCAAGGACAAAGACTCCGAAATCATCCAGCAACATCACGAAGAAATCAACGCAAAAACGTACCTGAACAAAATAAAATACTTGACGCAGGATTTGCCTTTTGAACGCGGAATTATCTATTTTCAAAACGCAGAAGGAAAAATTATTTTCTTTGATTTTGTTGATGATTTAAGCAAATTTGCCAAAACCCTTTTTAACTCAAAATCAAAGCGTCATAAACAAATACAAGACGAAGTAGAGCATATTCACTACGATTTAACAGGAAGTGATATTCTGGCAAAACTCATCATTACGACAAAAGGTTTGCAAAAACGCGATAATTTTCAGTTCGGATTGTATTATAAAAACGAAAAATATTTTGCCGAGAGAATCAGCAATTTAAAAGAAGAGAAACCATTGCTTCGGTTTAAATCTTTTACACAAGGATTAAAAGCAGTAAGCTTTATAGAAACCCAATCGCAGTTTAAAGATGTTGAAGAATTAAAAAAAGTCATTCATTTAAACGACAGAAATGAACTTTGGCTTTCTGCTGGAAGAGCACTTTGCGAGAAATCATTTTTAATCTTTCAAAAAGGAAAATTAACCGCTTTTGGATTTTATGAACTTTACTCGCAACTGAATTCCTGGGAAAAACTTTCAAAATTACAGATCGACCTAAAGTCCTTTCCACAGGACTTGCAGAACGATTTACAACTCGCATTATTAAGAAGCGATTTCGAAATAATTCCGCTTCCTGAAAAATAATTGGCGTAGAATTAAATAAAAAAAATTACTTTTGACAAAAATTTAGAAAAAAATACAAAAATGATTACCGCTAAATCCATCAAAAAAATCGTTGCTAAGGGAAAAAAGTTTTTCTCTAAGGAAATTTCTGTGGATTAAAGAGCTGTAATTTTTGATACTAATATTCAAGCAAGCTCATTTCGGGCTTGCTTTTTTTAATTTTTAAATGAATAATAAAATGACCGATAAAGATTTACTGAAAATTGCCGAACAATTTGGCACTCCGACTTATGTGTATGATGCCGAATCCATTAAAACACAGTATGAAAAACTGACTTCTTCTTTTCACAAAAGCACCCGTTTTTTTTACGCCTGCAAAGCACTTTCTAATATTAATATTTTAAAGTTCATCAATAAATTGGGTGGAAGTTTAGATTGTGTTTCCATAAATGAAGTAAAATTAGGAATCAGAGCCGGTTTTGAGGCAAAAAGAATACTTTTCACACCAAATTGTGTTGATTTAGCTGAAATAGAAGAAGCGATGTCTTTGAAAGTGCACATCAACATCGATAATATCTCGATTCTGGAGCAGTTTGGAAATAAGTTCGGAAATTCCTACCCGATTTTTGTAAGAATTAATCCGCATATTTTTGCGGGCGGAAATTATAAAATATCTACTGGTCATATTGATTCTAAATTTGGAATTTCGATCCACCAACTTCGTCATATCGAACGCGTGATGAATACTACAAACATCAATGTTGAAGGACTTCACATGCATACCGGAAGTGAAATTAAAGATCCCGATGTTTTTCTTCAAGGCTTAGAAATTATGTTTGAATTGGCAGAAAAATTTCCCAACTTGAAATATCTCGATATGGGAAGCGGTTTCAAAGTTCCTTATCAGGAAGGCGATATCGAAACAGATGTAAAAGTCTTGGGTAAAAAAGTGGAGAAAGCCGTCTCAGATTTCTCGAAAACTTCGGGGAAAAAATTCGAACTTTGGTTTGAACCTGGTAAATTTTTGGTAAGCGGAAGTGGTCATTTTTTAGTGAAAACCAATGTCATCAAACAAACTACAGCCACCGTTTTCGCAGGAATCAATTCTGGTTTCAACCATTTGATTCGTCCCATGTTCTACGATTCTTATCATATTATCGAAAATCTTTCTAATCCAAAAGGCAAAGAAAGAATTTACACCGTGGTCGGAAATATTTGCGAAACCGACACTTTTGCGTGGGACAGAAAATTAAATGAAGTTCACGAAGGCGATATTTTGGTCTTCAGAAACGCAGGAGCGTATGGTTTTGAAATGAGTTCCAACTTCAATTCGAGATTAAAACCGGCAGAAGTTCTATTTCTCGACGGAAAAGCGCATTTGATTCGTAAACGAGATGAATTTGAAGATTTACTAAGAAACCAAATTGAGGTTTTGTAATATCTGCATCAGAAAATAACCAACCAATAGAATTGCGATTTTACTAAACGTGAATCTTGTTCTGGCCATTCTGAGCATGATTTAAAACAGAAAAAAACTTCCTTATTGCCTTTAAAAAATCGGTAACTTTATTTAAAATTATTGACAATGAAAAATATTGTTTTCTTTTTAATTTTTGCTTTCAGTTTTAGCAACGCACAATACGTAATTGAAGATAACGACATTTCGGAAAACGTAAAGGAATTCGGAAAACAATCGGTTTCCTATGATTTAAACCATCCTATGGAATTCTACCGTTTACAATGTGACAATGCAGTGTATGCACAATTTCCGGGAGGCGAAAATGCTTTCAAGCAAAAGCTTTTCTTCTACATGAAAAGCGATATTGAAAGTAGTTTCTATTCGGTGAACGGTACTTTCGAACTCATCATTTTCCTTAATAAATCTGGGAATATGCAAAGTTTTATGCTCAACCCAGAAGTACAAAACAGCCATTTATTGAAACGCGATGTAGAAACGGCATTGCGAAAAATGAATCTCAAATTCACTCCTGCAACCTGCAACGGAACGCCAATCGAGTCAAAAATTCGACAGAAAATAAATTTCCGAACGGATAATTTTGATATTTAAAATCATCACCCAAAAACTTTGTAGCATTTACAAAGTTTTTTTTATATTTAAAAAATATTAGAAATATCAAGACCTCGATCATGACAAAAATATATTTTTTGCTTTTTCTTTTTCCGTTAATGATTTCTGCACAAATCCTTTCGCAGTATCCTACCAATCAATCGCCTTATATTGGTGGTTATGAAGCGTATTATAAAGACCTCCATGATATTATTGTGGAAGAAAATTTGAAGCCTTGTACCAATAAATCGGAATTTTATCAGTTTTCTGTTCTCGTCAAAACCGACTCAACGATAAGTTTTATTAAAGACAGCAATCTGGATTATTTTTCCAAAAACAAATGCGCTGCAGAACTCGCGCGAACCGCAGCAAAATACCAGTCAAAATGGAATCCTGCAACTGTTGACGGAATTAAACAACCCGCTGTTGCCACTTTTATGATTTTTCCCGATGATTTGTTTCAGAACGATAAAATTACGTATTCACCTACAATGACCTATCCAAGGTACGGAGGTTTCGAAAAAAATCACCTGGACTATTTTAGAAAACAGCTCCTGGTAAATGTTGATGTAAGAAGATTCGGCTGGAATGATCTTTTCACCGTGGAAGCCGAGTTTATCATCACCAAAGAAGGCAAAATGAAAGACATTATTCTCACCAAGAAAACTGGCTTGGAAGAATTTGACAGAATGATATTTTACGCCTTCAAAGACATGAGAAAAACTTGGAAACCCGCAACAGTAAACGGACAACCAATTGATTTTCGCTTCAAATACCAACTGACGGCAATCACCGATCCTGCTGATTAATCATTATTTCTTTGTCTCAATTATCGAGATTTAAAATCGCTTTTTTTATGAAAATCCACTTTTTATTCTTTTGTTTTATTTCGGCGTTCTGCAATGCACAAATCTTAGATCAATTTCCAAAAGGCCAGGATTTTTATGAAGGAGGAAATACAAAATTTTACCAAGATTTTCATCAAATAATTCTTGATAAAAATTTACAACCTTGCGAAAACAAAAAAGAACTTTATTTGGTGAAACTGCTTTTAACGAAAGACGCAAAAATAAAATTCATCAAGGATTTCGATTCAGTAAATATTTCCAAAAATAAATGCGCTTATGATTTATCGTTGAACGTTCTGAAATCCTTAAAAACGAATTGGAAACCCGCAATTGTGAAAAATCAAAAATTCGATTCGGTGCTTGAGTTTTTTGTTTTGCCAAATGATTTATTTCAAAATTATAAAGAGAATTACGACCCCAATCAGTTTTATATTCCCGCAACGTATATCGGTGGCAAAAAGAAATACGATAGAGATTTCCATGACAATTTTATGGTTTTATTTACCGATTATCATATCAATGGGAAATTTTATCTAGATTTTTATGTAGATGTCGATGGAGAAATTGTAAGCCCGAGTTTGCAACCGGATGTCAGGAACCCAACTTTTACAAATGAAGTTTTCCGCACTTTAAAAAGATTAAACAAAAAATGGAACCCTGCAGTTTTTAATGGAATTCCTGTAAAATCTAAAATTTCGGTTCCTATTGGTTTTTCAACGGGTTTTACTGAAAGGTAACGTTCTAGCGAAATCTAATTAATCTTTTAAAATTAAATGTAGTTCAGATCATTTTGAAGATAAAAAAATCATTGGTTTGAAAAAACATTAATTCGTTTTTTGTTTTATTTCGACGTTTTGTAATGCGCAAGAACAATACAATGATTCTTTTTCCGAATGATCAACATTGTAACTTACGTGGTCTTCCGCGATTCTCGAAAGATTTTAATAACATTTTGATTGACGCCTGCAAAAATTCATGATGCACTATTTAAATCGAAATTCATCTTCCCTTTTTGCATAAAAGTTTATGGTATATCGTGTTTTTAGGCATAGTTATTCTGCCATTCTGTCACAAAAATTCTTATCTTTGCATGCAAAACTTTTTAGAATTTGAAATATTTAAAATTCAAAATCTAAAATTTAAAATTTCTAACAGTGCAAGAAAAATATATCGACGAAACCAAACAAGGCGAAGCTTTCGCCATCGCAGAAAAACCGAATAATTCTAAAAAACTCTTTTTAGAAAGCTACGGTTGTCAAATGAACTTTTCAGATTCTGAGATCGTGGCTTCCATCCTGAATGAGCAAGGCTATAACACGACTCAAATTGTAGAAGAAGCCGATTTGATTCTTCTCAACACCTGTTCGATCCGCGAAAAAGCAGAACAAACCGTAAGAATGCGTCTTTCTCAGTTCAAAAATTTAAAGAAAGACAAACCCAACTTAATCGTTGGTGTTTTAGGTTGTATGGCGGAACGTTTGAAAACTAAATTTTTAGAGGAAGAACAACTCGTAGATTTGGTCGTTGGTCCCGATGCTTACAGAGATTTACCGAATCTATTAAAAGAAACCGATGACGGTAGAGATGCGATCAACGTTATTCTTTCCAAAGAAGAAACGTACGCAGACATTAATCCGGTTCGTCTCGGCGGAAACGGCGTTACAGCTTTCGTTACCATCACTCGTGGTTGCGATAATATGTGTACTTTTTGCGTAGTTCCGTTTACAAGAGGTCGCGAAAGAAGTCGAGATCCACACTCAATCATCGAGGAATGTAAAGATCTTTGGAATAATGGTTACAAAGAAATTACACTTTTGGGACAAAACGTAGATTCCTACCTTTGGTATGGAGGTGGACCGAAAAAAGATTTTGCAAAAGCATCTGAAATGCAAAAACTCACCGCAGTTAATTTTGCTCAATTACTTGATATGGTAGCAGTTGCGATTCCAAAAATGCGCATTCGTTTTTCTACCAATAATCCGCACGAAATGACGGAAGAGGTTTTCCGGATGATTGCAAAACACGATAATATTTGCAAATATGTGCATCTTCCTGTGCAAAGTGGAAGCGACCGGATTCTTCAGTTAATGAACCGACAGCATAACCGACAGGAATATTTAGACCTCATCAAAAAAGGAAAAGAAATCGTTCCAGAAATCTCATTTTCACAAGATATGATTATCGGATTTTGTACGGAAACCGAAGAAGATCATCAGCAAACGATGAGTTTAATGCGGGAAGTCGAATACGACTATGGCTACATGTTTTCTTATTCTGAGCGACCAGGAACACCGGCTCACAAAAAAATGGAAGATGATATTTCCGCCGAAGTTAAACAAAGAAGATTAGCGGAAGTAATCGCATTACAAGGCGAACTTTCCCGAAAAAGAATGCAAGGTTATGTGGGAAGAACCCACGAAGTTTTAATTGAAGGAACCTCGCGCAAAAACGAAAACCAGTGGAAAGGAAGAAATTCCCAAAATGCAGTTTGCGTTTTCGATAAATTAGAAGGACAGAAATTAGGCGACATTGTGTCTGTTTTTGTTCACGGAAATACGCAGGGAACGCTTTTGGGGGAAACGGTTTAGTACTTTGACAAAGTTTTTACGAAGGAAAAATATCTTTGTCAAAGTTTAAAAAATTTTAATATAATTTTTATGAAACGAATAATCCTTTTCATATTTTTATTCTTTTCAATTTCATTTTTTTTCGGGCAAATGAATCCTGAAAAATGGAAAGAAGACATTAATTTTTTGAGAGAAAATTTATCAAAAAAACATTACAATCTTTTCTTTAAAAGAGATAAAGTGTTATTTGATAGAGATTTAGATAATCTTATTTCGCAATCGGGCAAACTTTCTGATCTAGAAATCGCATTAAAATTACAGCAAATTATTGCAAAACAAGGGGATTCTCATACTAATGCAGATTATGGAAAATTGATGATTAGTAATACAAAACTTCCTATTAAAACTTATTGGTTTGCTGATGGATTGTATGTCATTAAAACCACAAAAGAGTATGAAGATTTATTAGGTAAAAAAATTATTTCTATTAATAATTATTCTCTGAAACAATTTTCTGATAGCCTTTCTACAATTTTCGTCCGAGAAAATCAAGCAATTGTAAAAAAGACAATTCCAAATCTTATTGTTCAAACTCAACTTTTAAAGTTTTTTGGATTCGAAAAAAATCAAAAATATACCCTTCAATGTTCAGACAATCAGAACATTAAAGAAAAAGAACTCATTCCTGAGAATTTTCTCAAAACAAGTCAAATTTCTGTAAAACCAAAAAACATTTCATTTCTATGGAAAAACGAAAATAAATACTTCACAGGAAATTATTTTTTAAAAGATAAAACATACTACATACTTTATAATAAATGTGTAAGTAAAGAGTCTCCAAGCATTTTTACAGGAAAACCAGAAGCAGAAAAGCTACCTTCCTTTTTAGAATTTCAAGATAAGATTTTAGAAGATTTGAAAAATTTAAAAATCGAAAAAGTTATTTTTGATATGAGATTAAACGGTGGAGGAAGTTCACCACAAGGAACAAAACTTATTAATGAAATTTTAAAACTTCCCGAAATTAATAAAAAGGGGAAACTATTTGTAATTACTGGTAGAAATACTTTTTCTTCGGCAATTATTAATACTATGGATTTTAAAAATTCTAATGCGATTTTTGTGGGAGAAGAAACTGCTGGAAAACCCAATCATTTTGGAGAAGTTAGAGGTTTTACGCTTCCAAATTCTGGAATAGAAATTTCATATTCAACCAAATATTTTAATCAATATAAAAATGATGATTCTACGATAAAACCAGATTTTATGATAGAAGAATCTTTTGAAAATTTTATGAATGGCATTGACCCCGTTTTTGAATTTGTGAAAAATTACAAAAAAACATAAAATGAATAATCTACAATCTTTAGAATTATTTCAAAATATTTCTGCATTATTAGAAAATGCCAGAAAAAGAGTTGCAGTTGCTGTAAACCAAGCGATGGTTCTTACGTATTTTGAAATCGGGAGAATGATTGTAGAAGACGAACAAAATGGCGAAAACAGAGCAGAATACGGAAAAGAGCTATTAAAAGATTTGTCTTTGCATCTAACAGAAAGATTCGGAAGAGGCTTCTCTGTTGAAAATTTAGATAGAATGAGGTTTTTTTATAAAACTTATTCTGAACAGAATTCGTCAACAGTGTTGACGAATTCTAAAAACCAAATTTCGTCAACAGTGTCTACGGAATTACAAAATACAGAAAAACAAATCGTTGAAAAAAAACAGACGCTATCTGATCTTTTTAAAATTTCACAAACACCGCCTGTTAATTTCAATCTCTCTTGGTCGCATTATCTTAAATTAATGAGAATAAAAGACCAAAACGAAAGAAAGTTCTACGAAATAGAATCTTTTAAAAACAATTGGAGTTTGCGAGAATTACAACGGCAATACGATTCTGCATTGTACTCAAGATTGTCTTTAAGTAAAAATAAAGAAGAAATTCTTCAACTTTCCGAAAAGGGACAAATTTTAGAAAAGCCAAAAGATTTAATCAAAGATCCTTATATTTTAGAATTTCTCGGTTTGCCCGAAAAATCAAACTATTCTGAAAACGATTTAGAAAGCGGTTTAATTGATAAATTAGAGCATTTTCTTTTGGAATTAGGAACAGGGTTTACCTTTGTAGCAAGACAAAACCGAATTACTTTTGATGAAAAACACTTCAAAATAGATTTGGTTTTTTACAACAGAATTCTGAAATGTTTTGTTTTAATTGATCTGAAAATCGGAGAATTAAAACATCAAGATATTGGACAAATGCAAATGTATGTGAATTATTATGACCGAGAAGTTCGTTTGGAAGACGAAAATAAAACCATCGGAATCATTCTTTGCCAAGACAAAAGCGAATCTTTGGTAAAATACACGTTACCAGAAGATAACGAACAGATTTTTGCAAGCAAATATTTAACGATTTTGCCAAGCAAAGAAGATTTTATTAAAATTTTAGAAGAGCATTAAAAAAACAGGATGACAAAATTTTTATATTTATTATTTATTTTACCTCTATTTTTCTCTTGCCAAAGCGAAAAAACCATCAGTAAATATCCTGCTCATGTTGGAGACATTCAGTTTGATGAAAAAGTAGATGATGCTAATTTTAAAAAATGTTTTGTATATCCTTTTTCATTTCAATATTATAATTTCGATGGATTTCAGTATAAAGGAGAAAAATTAGAAATAGAAAAAAAATTAGAAAGACTAAATTTAAAAAGTGACAAAAATCCAAATGGATACATTACCATTCGTTTTATAGTGAATTGCGAAGGAAAACCAGGAATGTTCAGAATTCAGCAAATGAATGAAAATTATAAAGCAACAGTGTTTGACAAAACATTTACTAATCAGCTTCTAGAATTCACCAAAAGTTTAAATGAATGGATTCCGAAAGAATATTTAGGAATAAAAATAAATTATTATCAATATTTAACCTTTAAAATAAAAGATGGAAAAATTTCCGAAATACTTCCTTAGCATCTTTATTCTGGTTATTTATACCAATTTGCAGGCACAAGTAAATTGTAATTCAATTGAAGGCGAAAACTGCAAAAAAGCATGTGAAATTTTTAATAACGATTCTGGTTCTCAAGGATCGCAACAATCTCAAGAAAATCTTGACAAAGCGATCGTCTTATGTCCTAGTTTTTCTGATGCCTACATGGAAAAATCTGTTCCTTATTTAAAAAGAGGCGACTTTGTAACTTGGAAAAAGCTCATCGACAAAGCAGTAGAACTAGATCCTGCAAATCAGCTCGGATATAGAGGTTGGTGCAAACTTCAGTTTCTGAGAGATTATGAAGGTGCAATTGAAGATTTTGATCAATTAGAAAAATACAGACCTGAAAATTTGGGCTATTCTAAAAACGGAAACTATAATTTATATGTCGCAAAAGCGATTTGTTATAGTGCTTTGAACCAAAAAGAAAAAGCCATTAAGATTTTGGAAAATCTTTTTAAGACTAAAAATTACAATTTTGGACTTTACGATTATTACCAACTTGGAGTTACTTATTTTGAAATAACTCAATACGACAAAGCCTTAGAAAACTTCGAGAAACAAAGCAAAATTTATGACTTTGCAGAAAATATTTATTTTAAAAGTAAAGTTGCAAAAATTAGAAATAAGGATTATTTGGATTTAAAGAATTTGGCTTTAAAAACTTATGATGAAGGAAAGTATATGAAAGATGCTTACACGCATCATTTTAACAAAGTGTACAGAACACAAATCGCAGAACTGTAAACTTTTAGTGCATCAAAAAAATATTTTTTACCTCAAAAGCGACAAAAGAAATGATTTGAAAAAGAATATCAAAAAGTTGCAAAACGTAAACAATTTATTTTGCATTCTTTTGATTTAACTTATAATGCAATTAAAACTTTTGATTCCTTTGCGGTTAAAAAAGATTTTGAACTAAAACTTTTTCAATTTTAATAACACAATTTTTCAGAATTAATAACTTTTAAACCTGAAACTTTAAACCAAATTATGACAGACTTACAATCCATAAAAACACGCTTCGGAATTATCGGAAATTATCCGGTGCTCAATCGTGCATTGCAAAAAGCAATTCAGGTCGCGCCAACCGATATTTCGGTTTTGGTAATGGGCGAAAGTGGTGTGGGAAAAGAATTTATTCCTAAAATTATCCACGGTGAATCCCGCAGAAAACATCAACCGTATATTGTAGTGAACTGTGGCGCAATACCGGAAGGAACCATTGATTCAGAACTTTTCGGCCACGAAAAAGGCGCTTTTACCGGCGCAACCTCCACGAGAAAAGGATATTTTGAAGTGGCCGATGGTGGTACCATTTTTCTTGATGAAGTGGGCGAATTGCCTTTGCAAACACAGGTTCGTTTACTACGAGTTTTAGAAAGCGGCGAGTTTATGAAAGTCGGCTCCTCGCAAATTCAAAAGACAAATGTGAGAATTGTAGCAGCAACCAACGTAAATATGTTGAATGCAATCAATGACGGAAGATTTCGCGAAGATTTATATTACAGACTAAATACAGTACAAATCGACATGCCCGCTTTGCGCGAAAGAAAAGGCGATATTCACTTGCTTTTTAGAAAATTTGCGATCGATTTTGCCGAAAAATACAGAATGCCAGAAATGGTTTTGACCAATGATGCCATTAATTATTTAGAAAATTACCCTTTCCCGGGAAATGTGCGCCAGCTTCGAAATTTGGTAGAACAAATGACCGTTGTGGAACAAGACAGAACAGTAAACTCCGTGAAATTAGGGGAATACATTCCGATGCAGACTCAACTCCCTGCAGTGATTCAGAAAGGAGGCGGAATGTCTTCGTCTGACTTTAATTCTGAAAGAGAAATCATGTACAAGATTCTTTTCGATATGAGAAATGACCTTAATGATTTAAAATCCTTAACTTCGGAATTGATAAAAAATCGGGAAAACAGTGATTTTAGCCATCAGGAAAAAAATCTCATTAACCGCGTATTCACCCCAGAAAATCAAGCGCCGAATCCTGGTTCGATGCTCTATTTTGAAAACCAAAACCAATATCAAAACCCCACAATTATTACAGAAACCAGTGATAATTACGACGAAGTAGAAGATATTGAAATTGAAGAGACAAAACCCGACTCTCTTTCCCTTCAAAACAACGAAAGAGAATTGATTGTAAAAGCCTTAGAAAAACACAAAGGCAGAAGAAACAAAGCCGCCGATGAACTGGGAATATCTCAAAGAACGCTCTACAGAAAAATAAAACAATATAATTTAGAAGAATAAATGAAACTTCAATATTCAAAATTCATCATTCAAAATTTGAACAGATTAAAAATCTTTTCACTTTTTTCTTGCTTCATTTTTCTAACAAATTGTTACAGTTTTACAGGATCTTCTTTGAGTCCAGAAACGAAAACCATCCAGATTAAAGATTTTCCCAATAATTCTGCGCTGATGAACCCTAGTCTTGCGCAACAATTTTCTACGGATATTCAAAATAGATTTCTGCAAAGAACCACTTTGAAAGGCTCTACAGAAAAACCAGATATTTTAATCGAAGGTGAAATTACAGATTATACCATCACACCAACTACCATTTCCACCGCAGTAAATGCTCCCGGCGGAAATATTCAGGCGGCACAAAATAAATTAACCATCACTGTAAAAGTGCATTACGAAAACAAAATAGAGCCTGATAAAAGCTTCGACAAAACGTACTCGGACGAAGCCGTTTTTAGCAGCGATCTAGACATTAACACCATCGAAACAACACAGGTGAAAGTGGTGAACGAGAGAATCATCAATAAAATTTTTAATGATATTGTAGCTAACTGGTAAAATGAACGCAAGAATTTTAGAATTAATCAACAACCCCGAAATCATTCAAAATCAAGATTTAGATTTGCTCAACGGTGAGTTAAAGAAACATCCTTATTTACAGAATATTCGAGCAATACACTTGTTGGGAACCCACAAATTTGAGAGCGAAAATTACCAGAAAGAACTTTCTGTAACTGCCGCATATACCACTGATAAAAAGATTCTTTATCAATTTATCAATAAAAAAACTCCACTCAATCCGTTAATAGAGCAAGTTGAAAAGGAACCAGTTGTACCTGCGTTCCAAGAAGAGTTGTTGGTACCAAAACCTTATAATGAGGTAACCATTGTTGAAAAACCCACTGCAAAACCTGTTTTTGTTGAAGGCAATCTCAACCGAATCTTATTTGAAGGAGAAGAAGATTTTCTGGAAAGAGAAAATGATACGATAGACATTCAATCTACCATAGAATCAGGGAAAATAGTCACTGAAAATCTCAGTATAAGCAAAGAAAACATTCCTGATCAGATCGAAGAACCTGCATTAACAGAAACAGAAGATGCAGAAAATTTCGCACCTGAAACCGTAGTCAATGAACCTGTGATTTCCATGGAAGAACCTGTAATAGAAGATTTATCTACAATAAGTTTTCATGGTTCGGAAGAATTTCTACCTGATGTTCAAATTAAGACAACAAATTTTGAAGAAAAATACACCGCGCCAGAACCGCAATGGAGTAAACAGGAATTAGAAATGCAGCGTCTAATTGCAGACGTTGAAGCAAAAATGAAAGCTTCAAAAAAAGAAAAAGTATCTGAAACAGAACCAATTCACAACCATGACCTCAATTTTTCTGAAAATCAAAAACTAGACGTTGATTCTACACCAAAAGAAATGACTCCAGTAAAAGCAGTAGAAACTTCATCAGATCTTGAGACACAAGAGGAAGTAAAAGCAGATGAGAAAGCATTAATGGAAGAAAAAACTAGTGAAGTTGCTATTGAAAAAGAAGAACTCGTTTGGAAACCCATGCAGTTTTCTGGAAATACTCCAGATTCATTACTGGATCAAAAAAATCAGGGAAAAGCCAAAGAAAAAAGTGCAATTGTAAAAAACAGTACTGAAGAAAAAATACAACCTGAAT
>ENA-UPXM01001901-UPXM01001901.1-activated-sludge-metagenome-genome-assembly--contig:-NODE-1901-length-25647-cov-7.837566_pt1 | contig 25647 bp, 20 predicted proteins | sample MGYA00238178_ERZ772708 | MGnify/ENA primary metagenome ERZ772708 (study PRJEB29002, sample SAMN05720212) | activated sludge metagenome | isolation source: anaerobic digester from wastewater... | reverse complement strand
CAGGTCTTACAACCATTGCCATGTGCTTGTACTCTGCTGAATGTCTAGGTCTAGCATTGTCAACGATCAGCTTAAGATTCTCACCATAGAGACCCTTATCAACAAGAGTCTTAGGAGTCTGATTCAGAATGAACTGAGACAGAGCCTTAGCATCCTGAGGATATGCATACTTCAGAAGCTTGTTCCAGATGGAACCCTTCATTTCGAGATCAGAACAGTTCTCAGCGAGAACCTGATCAACATAGTTGTCAGAATCGGATGATGCGAGTGCATACTTATCATCGATCGCAATGAACATGATTACGTATGACTCATAGGGATTAGCTCCCTTGATGAGATGGAACTCACTCAGGATCGGGCAATTGAGAACACTCTCAAGATGATTGTGTACCTCACCTGCTGTGATCCAACCCTTCTTGAGTTCGTCCATTTTAACACTACCTTTATTCATGGTAATATTATACTGACATATATCTTTCGATATCACTCAGCGTCGACTGAGTTTACAGGGAACCGTGCATGTCAGTATATCCTCCTTTAATAAATTTATCGACGGTAACACGATTCCCTGAGAACGATTATTTTGCAACAATCATTCTATTTTTTGCTACACAGATGTATGCTGATATTGTTATAATTATCGATTTTTCAGAATGACCGAGATCGTTGAAACGTTTACCATATAAACCATTTGACAGAGTATTCATCATTCCATCTGGAATGTCCCCGTTGGTAAATGATAAGCACTTATCGATATCATCAACAGAGTCAAGTGTGTACTGAATATATTCTATAGTAACGTCACCGAAGTCATTAACTCTATATTTGAGATCATCGATAACACGACCTACTGTAGAAACATATTCATTTGGCATATCCATTGTATCAGATATTACCACATCTGGATTGGCATACAGCTTGCTGTATGTTTTAAAATCAATAGCCATAGCGACCTCCGTTCTGTGGTGGTGGATCAATCATATGCGCACCGGGACCAAAACTGTATGTCACATTCTGAGTGTTGGCAAATGGGCTCTGGTACTGCGGTGGGTTGAAATACTTGAATCCACTGTTGTTCTGATACTGAGGTGCCTGTGGATATGGAGCTGGGTTTGGACTGAATCCATAGTTAGGATCAGTCTTTCCAGGAATGTATGGTGCCGGATATACTCCATACTGTGGCGGTGGTGGATATGATGGATACTGATTCTGTGCCGGATACACATTACCATTATACATCTGATTCTGTGGGTACGATGGATATCCCGCATCACGACGAGATGCGTGTGGTGGGATATTCTGACCCATTGCGAGACCGAGGTTGTATGATGGATCAACTATTGAGCGGATTGCTCTGCTTGCAATATCGATACAATCACAAACCGTAGTCCATGCACGTGGATTGTCGAACATAAATGTTCCTCCTCTTTCTTATAAATTATAATATATGAAAATTATATATTATTCATCACTACCAAAGTCGATACCGAATACCGCTTTGTTTGTTTCTCTTGTAGTCATCTGATGTTCGGGTGTATTAAACTGTATGTCATCTACTGATGCATTATCACCTGCGGCTGAAAGCTGTGCGAATACATTATTCATGACATCATTCATGTTTGCGCAATCTGCATCAGCTGCAGCAGCTACTGCTTTATCATTAGGACCAAAGCTCTGAGTAAATACAGCATTAGAACTTGGTGCAGCTGTTCCCATTATATCAGATACAGTTGGATTGGTTTTGTGTGTTGCTTTATAATCATCATATGGTGGATTCTGGAAATACTGTGAATCCTGATAATACTGATAATCTGGACGCTGCTGTGGCTGTGGATTCTGTGGTCTACCATATGATTCATCATATGCAGGTTTGGTGTAATAATCATCCACAAACATTGAAGGACGATTATTATTGTATGAATACTGAGGATATGAAGTCTGCTGGTACATTGGTGTATTCTGATACTGAGACTGATACTGAGGTCTACCATAAGATTCATCATAACCACCATACTGTGGCTGATAATACTGATAGTTAGCTCTCTGACGTGCTACCATCTCATTTGTTGGTACACCTGCATATACGTTTGGTCCAAGACAACTCTCACCATAACCATATGATGCATTGCTGTTCGGGTTATATGAATAATGTGGATACTGTGGATATGAAGTCTGCTGGTACATTGGTGTATTCTGATACTGCGGATAACCGGACTGCTGATACTGAGGCATTGGTGCACCATTAACTACAGCCATTGCCTGCTGGGGAGTGAGATTCATTAATGAATCTAATGTTGCATTCGGTGATTCATTATTTATATCATAACCACTTGCGGGATTGATATAAACTCTACTACGATCAATACGATCCTGAATTGATGCTGCGCGTGGGTTTGGTACTGTCATCGGATCAATCTTAGTTGGGTCATGCTGAACTGTATAGCATTTATTATTGACTGCTTCATATGCCATGTTGTTTATCATCGGATTAACATATGACTGCTGAGCAGCTTCCTGTTTTCTCCAATAATTTGCAACATACGGATTGTCACCAAGATTAGACTGGAAGTCATTTGGTCCAATCTGATTTCTCCTTGTCTGTGACATTATAATCACACCTCCATTTGGATTATTATAGTAAGTTGGTGTACCATCAGGATTAAATACTGTACAAGATATACCATACGGATTCCATCCAAACCACTCAGGTCCTTTGGTTATCCACGGAACATCACGTCTCAAGAAATTTCTTGTTACATGTTCTTTTGGCTCTGGTGGCATTGGATGAGTGTACATTCTACCATCAGGACCAACATATGATGGACCCGGCATTGTTTTATATGGATTATCTAACTCATTCGGTGCACCAAACGGATTCTCTGGTGATATGTTGAGTAAATAATCTTTATAATAGTTTGTACGATTCACCATTCCATTTATAAAATCCTGAGACCAGCCGAACGGATTATGATCGGGATTTCTCGCATCGATCGTACGAGGATCATATGTAGCGAATGGACGTGTCGGTTCATACGGATTATATACACGACGTGGCATACGATTCTCCAGATTCTTATAAATTATTCCTGCCTGAGGATCCTTTGTATATTCATCATTAAACTTAGGGAATTCGTATCCCGCAGACATATCCTGATTTGAATATGGATAATATACACCGTTCACATAACTCGAAGCATTGTTCAAATAGTGAATCGGATCGAACATTCTTCTCTGAGAATACGGCGTGTACTCAGACGTGGATGGTACCTCTCCTAACTTTTTATTTGTCCAGACATAGTCTGTTTTATTTGTGTCGTAACCAAAATCACGTGGCATATAACGACGGATGTTTGATGTAGCAGGCATATCGGGATCACGCATGCTCTGATATACATCATATTTAAATTCTGGCATATTATTCATTCCTCCATTATTTGTATTGATTCTCTCGAATCTCATGTTATCAGCGACATTGTTATACTGATAACGTTTAGTCATTGGGTTGTACTGTAAGTCAATTGGATTTGTTCCGATCATTTTGTTTTCAGCCTTTTTCATTTTAAATGAATCAACAACACGACGAACAATTTCAACAACCGCAGTTACTGCAGCCGCAATACCCGCAATTATTGAACCAATTGGAGTTGTCGGAGTTCCAACGTAGGTCATTTTCTCTCTCAGTCCTTTCATAATAGATTTAATCTATCATACCCTTGCGCATTGAGTATGATGATCATTTTAAATGATACCTTCTTTGGTATCGCATTATAATTAAATATATATCGAAATATAAAATTATAGAATATGGCGGGGATATCCCCGCCATATTTATTCTAACATTTTTAAAGTCTTTTCACATAAAGTGTTAAGTTCATTAAGTGTAAAGTCATATTTGTGTTCGGTATAACCCTTGATGTTGACGATTGGTTCAAGTGTCAATGACTCAGGTGGATTAACATACACATGTGTGAGATGTAAACCCCTAACCAATATAGTCATCAACATCACCTGATCAACTGGACCAGATATGACATACTGTTTGAAGTTGCTAACTTCAGCATCGACATATGCGATGACGGGTTGATTATTATCCTTGTCAACAATCGAACGTATCTTTTTAGTACGATCATCAGAGTCATTCCATATTCCACCATAATCAAACATACCATTTTTCTTTAAGAATATCCCACGACGTAAATTAACATCTGGGTTATCTTCTAATATGTATGTTTTCAATATCTCAATGATGTTATCAATTGATGTTATTGAATTTTTGATTTCAGTCTGAAGCAATGGTGGTGTTGCTTCATAAATGATTTCGATTGCAGTCATTAATGACATTCTGAATGTATGTCTCTTAGAAGTTTCAGTGATGTCATATATGTTATGTGGATCACCGATACTTTCCCAGAATGCACGATAGTACAACATCAACAGATAATCATTGTTCTTCTCAACTGCGAGATCAGCCATTATTGTATATTTATAATACAACGCTTCGTTGTAACTACCGCTCTTGAGGGTTTCATTAATGGCATCATAAATTTTGTTGTTGGTTTCAGTTGTGTGCTTATAGATGTTAAGTATTTTCATTTTTAACTCCTTTCATTACGACCTTATGAATTTCAAGTTTATCTTTTGTACAACCATAATCATGACCGATTATGTTTTCATATACATTGATCGATTTGAATAAACGTTTGTATCTCCTGTTGTATCTAATATCAGTTACGTCAACATCACTGTCTTTATATATACCAACAGAAACACTCCGTCCGAAGAATCCTTTATCAATCAGATAACTTAAACCTTTTGAATAGTTGGTTCCACATGTTGCAATATAAACCCCATTATCAAGATTCAAATTATAATATAAACCAATTGCATCAAAGATTCCTTCGGTGATACAAACATTAATCGGTTTCATAGGATCGACTCCCGTTATGATTGTATATAAACCAGAACCGTTTTTCGACATCGAATGTGTTATCCACCGATTCCGAGTATCGTTGTGATATCTACATAACAAACCTCCATTTGTTAATTTAAAACAGAATCGATTGATGAATTTGTTTGGATTGAATTCTTCGCTGGATACCATTTTCAGATATCTAACCGGATCACCAACATACTTAAATGCTTTAAGATCTTCAAATGATGGTACAACTCCGATACGTGAATATATGTAATTCTGAATCTTCTGGATATTCATATCAGGTGTAAGAATTTCAACATCGTTAAAATATTCACAGTTACGTTTAACATGTTTAACACCTTTGAACTTCGGTATATCAACGTTGACGAATCCCAACGCCTCCAGCACAGTATTATCAATTGAATAACTCTTACAGTTACAACGTTTGCAATCATATCCAACAGACGAATCATCATTAATGTTTATATACAAATAGAATTTCCATTTGTTGTTTCCACAAAACGGACAAACCTTTGCATGCCACCACACACCACGACCTCCAGGTCTCAGAACTCCACTGTCGATCAGCATTCGTTTGAATTCAAGAATTGTCATCAAATCACTCCCTTCATATTAAATTCATTTAAATTATATAAATATGAAGGTTAATAATTATTGTTATTATAAAAAGATTCCAATACTCGACGTCGGTTTGATTCTGCAACAGATGATACATATTGGAATAACATTTCATAATTCTCGTTGATCAATTCATCAAACGGTGTTATGTTGTTATCATCAATATAATCAGATTCAAATACAAAAAATAATGTATTAACCTGTGTCGAGTTATCAATTTTTTGTGTACGTTTAAGAATGGTGTATTGGGATGCTTTGTTTATTGGAAACGATGCATTTCTGAACATGTTATAGATTGATCCAAAAACAACCTTGAAATTTGATTGAGTAATGGATGTATCTTTAAATATCTGGGGATTACTGATATCGCTGATCTTGTAATAGTTCTTACCTATCTTAACTCCAAATGGAAATAATGCTTCATTCGGTTTCATCTGATTGAATAATGATTCCATCCATTCGGTATCGTTTAATATGTCACTCATATTAAAACCTCCTGTGATTAAAAAATATTACATAGATTGTAATTCCAAAATATATTGAATATACCCGGGGATAATCCCCGGGTATAATAATTTATACAATATCCCAACTGTTGGTTTGTTCATTGTACGCACGGAGTTTATTTCCTTTTGATTGTCTATCAAGCACGAGAAGCTTCTTATTAACAACATCACCGTTTGTATTACGAATGTCACCAATCACACCCATATTTTCACCACGGATGATATCCATTTTAACTGCATCAAATGATAATCCATTTTGTGAGTTGGATAAACTGTATGAGTGAATTCGAGGATACACGAGTCGCCATGATCCGACAGGTAATATTCTTGAAGCATCATCACCGATCGATGCAATCTGCGCAAATGTTGGTTGCTGGTACATTGGATCTGTTGATGTTTTCTTATACTCAACTCCAGCTGTTGATCTGGATATTGGATTATTTGATGAAATGTTAAATAACAATTTTCCATTTGAATCAACCAATTTCACAACAGTACTAGATATGAAATTAATATTACCCCATGAACGAGTTGTTCGTTTAATATTCAATTCATATGTATCTGGGTTGAGTGTATAAGATTCATCAACTGTAGAGGATGGATCGTATACCCACATCATTGGTCCAACAGTAGGAACATCCCACACGATTGTGGTTTGTTCATTACTGTGAACGAATTCATCATAGTTTAATGTGTTTGATGGTAATAAGGTAGATGTGTCAGTCGATAAAAGATTATTGAATGATCTATATATAATTCCATATGTGAACCATGTGTTGTTATTGTTATTTGGTTCATCCCATTTCCACACAACATAACAATCATAACGTATTCCACGATCCTTCAATGCGGTGATTATCGATTCTGGTGAATGATATTGTGCTTTACAACGTAACAACGAATCACACACGAGTTTATTGATGCTGACTGATGTTTTCGTTCCACCGGTTATTGTATATGGAACATGGGTTTCATCAACGATATTCACAAAGGTTGGTGTTGCAAATGCGGTTATTGAATCTTGAACGTTTGTCGAAATTCCAATTGGAAGTTTTCTGATACACGGAATGATTGATGTCATATAAGATTCAGTTGTTGATAATCCATTTGTGATTGATGACAACTCTGCTTCTGATATCAATACGTGTTTCATCCATTTACCAGATATGAACTGAGTCGGAGTGTAATTCTTAATATCATATTTATACAACCACAAACCGTCAGGATGTTTTACCAATGCAAATAAATCATTAAACAATCCTCCACGTTTCGGACATATCAATTCACAATTGGTTATGTTAAGGATAACCTCTAATCCTGTACCATTGCCTTTGACGATCGAAGTTCCGTAGATATTTGTATTACCACCAGATCCATTAGGCATGTCAAAGTTTGCAAGGTTGATATCAGTTGTACCAGATATTTCAATACCAGTAACCATACCGTGTGAATGTTCATCTTCTTCATCAGTCGATGCAACGACAAAGTTCAGAGGAGTTCCTCCAATAATGATGACTCCAACATCGCCCGTATGATATCCGGTACCACCGTTGTATATCGTTTGCACAACGATGCTGGATGGTGATACATATGAATTCAAATTCAAATATGTTCTGAAGTCATTGTGATTTTCCAAATCAACATCATTCAAATCATCAATGTTGTTGAATATAAAATCATTATCTGATGTCGAGTGTTCTGTAATAGGAGCACCATTAGCATCAAGATGTATTGGACGAACCCATCTTGACGTCAACACATTATACAATTTATTCTTTTCATCCGTTGTATAACATGCATCCGAATGTACATATTTCTTATCAACAACAGTTGTTGGTGCGAGACCCGTGAGATCGGTTAACTGAATCAATGTTGTTGGGATATCACAGATACGAGCAATGGTTCGTGCGGGTTTCTGAGTTTCAGTAGTTGCATTGTTTTCATAACGAATGTCATCATTGGACAACAAGTATACACGACCACGTTCATCATTGGTAAATCCGATGGTATAATATGTATCCGGTATCCATTCAGGAGCACCAGTACCAGATGGAATCGGATTGTAAATATCATGTGTTTCATCATATGTATAATATGATGTATATTTTGAACTCCAATCTGCAGGTTCAGATGTTGTCAAAATATAAGATGATTCTTTTTGTTTACCTGGATCCAATATAATTGCAGCAGTTTGACGTGACTTTGGATCATTAACATTATAATTCGGAGTATTGTGTATTGAATAAATTGCTAAATGTTGTGGAGCTCCCGTTTCATTATCATTGATCCATGTGGGAATTCCATCCCATTTATCAAGATCATATGGATATCGTGGAGTTGTTTCAGAACTAACCTCACTCGATATATGTAAACCTGCATATCCAACATCAGTCGTATTATGCATAAACGTCACATTGTTATCAAGTACGATATCAAACAACGGAATCAATTCATTATGATTACCCACACCATAACAGTTCGTATCATAATTTGACAAATTGCTCCATGCGGAACCGCCAGTACGAGCCCATTTATTTATCGATGTCAATGTTAATATATCATTCGGATTATGATCTATTTGCAATACATATTTGTCACCAGTTGATATTTTGACAAATGTGATACTTGATATATCGATTGGAATGGTAACATCTGCCGTTGTATTAGTAAACGAACCCGATACAGTGTTACATGTTATTCTCCAATCAGATGTTTCAGTTCCGTCAGGTGTTGCATCAAGATCACCATCAACATTACAAAACAACTGTGCGTTGTATTTAGAACCATTACCGGGAGATGCAATATACATCAGTGTCTTTCCACCAACCGTACTATTTGTCATATCCCATTTAGGTCCAACATTTGTTTTTGTTGATGTGAACCAGAATATTGGATATCCAATAAATGTATGATCAGTAACCGCTTCTGTTACATAAACATTATTGGATACTTTCTCCAATGTGAGTGGCTGCATGTTTTCTTCCAATGGATAATAGTATTCACATGATCCAGCATCAGATGTAAATGGAATCGGTATCTCGATTGAATATACATTTGAGTCATCTGGTAATATTAACACTGGAGGTGTTGTTGTTTTGATCCAACGTCCTGCATATACATCTGATGATTCCAAAGAATCACCAAATGGAATTAACACTTCAACACAGTTAGTGAATTTCATCTTGTAATTCTTATATGAAACGACGTTGTTTTCTGTATATGCAACTTTGGATGAAACAATGCATTCATACATCAAACCGTTCAATGCGATGTTGAATGGTAATGCGGATGACAATGGATCAAATACATCATTTACCATATCAACGGTGAATTTGAACATGTCGGTTCCAGTATATGCATCAGTCTTATTTGTTTCAACAACAATTTCATTACCCATGTTATCCAATCTACCAGTGAAGATTGAACCAGTTGCAGAATCTTGAATGTTCAACTTCTTATCAGGTTTCAACAACCAATGTTTGCGTTCCTGTTCAAGAATCAAACCAAGATTGTTGTATCCAACGAAGTTGTATATTTTATGTAAGGACATAATATTCCTCCTTTTCTAGAATTTTAAAATTCCATATATAAATATTTTCATTAGAAAATATTTTCTGTATATCTTGTTGAATTGGTTTTTGGTTTAGGTTAACCTTTGGAGTTGTAACTCATTCATGAATGATGTTGTTACCTTGATTGATTGACGTTTGGGTTTGATTCGTTATTGAGTTTCTGATTGAGTTTGATATGATATTGAGTTTCCGAAACTCACATTCCGGAAACTCATCTTTGTTATCAGTCAAACTAATGCTAAATGAAAATCGTTGTGGGAATGTTTTTTGAAAATCACTCAATCACATACCAATTATCATTCGTCTCATTGAATAAATATTTTGATCCATCATATATCAATAATGAATGTTTCGAAATATCCATTCCATTTTCATCACGCATTCTAAAATGTTTAAATGATACGAGTTGTTCATTTTTTGGTATTGTAAAAATGAATAAAACATCTGATTCGAATTCAACATTGTTAGAATGATAATCCAATGTGGATACATTTGATGAAATCGATTTCATCAAACCATTACAGATTGATGAATCTGTTGGTACAATGATTTTATCACCATCATCAGTTTCAATCTCTTGAGCAACCGTTTGATACTTTTGAGCAAACATTTGAATGTTAGATTTATGATAAAGAGTATCATCAATTGTCATACAGTAATCAATCAAACGTTTTTTCGAAAATGGTGAATCTGATATTTCATACAACAATGGAACAGCAGTATCTCCATAGGTATCACGAATGTAAACCAACAGTGCATCACGAGTCATACCATTCAATGTTGTAAGACGTTTCTCAAATGATTCTGGAATTGAATATTCATCATAACGATAAACATTCTCGGTTGTAATATACAGATTCGATGTGTGATTTAAATCATCTTCAATCAAATCAACCAGACTCATTTTGTGAGTTGATTTCAAAGTTTGATAATCAGTTGATATGAGATTATAATCATTTACATTGGTTTCATTTGGACTATAAAACAATACATCGGGTTGTGAATTGGGTTTACTTCGATGAATCGTATATGTTAAACGGTTTGATGTATTGAAGAATGTTGGTATGTTTAATGAATTGAATCGTGGAAGTGTTAAATTGTGATATGGTCCAAAGTGAAGATCCTGAACACGATACGGATATCTCACATGATGTTCCAAAATAGAATAATCAGAATCCGGATCAGGCGTAATCACAAAATAAGTATTCTGAACATTCACATTCAGTTCATTAAGTTTATCAGATAGATCATCAAGTTGTAAATCGATTTTAGGAATATTGATCTTGCGATTATATGATTCCATGCATGAAGATGAATCCAAATCAGATGATAATGTTTCATAAAAGATTTTCCGATTGTTGTTTAACATGTTCATCATGTATGCATTAATGATTGTACGTTTATCAATATCAACCAAGTCATATGGATTTGGTTCAACATTTGGACCAGTGATTTGAATATGTCGATTCCATTTATCTTCATCAACATCAAATGTCCATATCCAAATATGATTATATTCATCATACTGATACAAATACAGTCCATCACGATAATCTTCTGCAAACTGAATATGTTGATTCCAAATAGTTTCATCAATTGTCAATTTGATATCCAAACCATCACCAGTACCATCAATCGTTGTTACATGATAAATGGATTCACGTGAACCCAAGTTTGCAAGATTTATATTCTCATATGTGATTGGATCGTTTGGTGATATTGATGTTACAACTCCACCGGTTGCAGTAAAATCGATTATGAAATATCTACCACCGATGTTGAATTTGCCTCTACCGGAAGATGAATAATCTGATCCACCATTTACAATTGTCATTTCAGTATTACCGTCATCACCAAATGTCAATGTTATTGATCGATTGATGTTCATAATGGTTTTATATCGATCTCCAGTTCCATCCAGTATTGTTGATAAATCATATGATACTGGATACACCAGATCGGTTGGATATTTTATCAGATTATTAGAATCATTTAATACTCGATTTTTATCATCATCCGAATAGTTACATTCCATTCTCACATAACTCAATTCAGAATCGTTCCAATCGATCAATACTGATGGAGCGTAGTTTGGAACATTTGTCAGATGGATAATCGATGTTGGAATATCACAAATCATCGCCATGGTTCTACCGGGTTTCGCATATGACGTTTCATCATTATTTACATACACCGCAGGATCATTTGATATGATATATCCACGTCCATATTCATCCGATGGATTCAAACTCAAAATATCCAATGAGAAATAATTATTTCCATGATAGAAGAATTGTTTATATTTCTTCATTCCGTTGTTGGTTCGATCACTGAAAACATTTGTCATATTATCAACATATACGATATTCGAAAGTACATTTGATTCAGATATAATCTTATCATGTAATGTGAAATATTCATGAGACTTCTCATTATTATATATGATACTAGGATCACCGTATAAGAATGATGGGAGTTGGGTTTGAGGTATTGCAGAATCAACAATCAAACCTGAAGTTTGTTTGTCGGTTGGAAGTTGTGTGAATTTATTAATGTGATCACGGATTGAATATAATTCAACATGTGAACGATGAATCTTTTCATCAAGCTGTAATTGGAAATAATATGGTAATCCATCAAACTCGCCCATCATATGAGATACACCATTCTTCTCGATCACACCATTGTTTGAACGTTCATCCGTTGAATCAACATGAACACCAGAAACATCACCGATCAAGTCAGGTTCCCATTTATATTGATATTCATTAAAGAATTTTATTTTGAAACCCGCAATCATATAACCCAGATTCATATGGTTTCCAGAGAACGACATTTGCATCAAACCATTATATTCGTATAATGAAAATGCATAGCTAGGATTGTTGAAAGTGACACCATCCCAATCATCATCAGCAGGTACACGTTTACAGAATATCCATTTATGATAAATATTTTTATCCAAGTATATTACATAATTTGCATTTTCCGGTATGGTGATTGTTCGTTTAACACAATCAGCCGGTTCTTTATTAACTGCATCAGAATACAGTAGTGTGATGCTTTTAATCGGTATACCGTAATTCAGATCTTTGTTTCCAGGTTCATCATCAGCAATAAAATTGAAATCGTCACGTGATTCAATCTTGATGTACCATTCATAATTCAAACTTGCATCATATGGCGGAAGGTTATTTGTATAACAATTCGGATATATTCTGGAAACTCCATTTCCATCAGTACCGAATGTCAAGAAAGGATGATTCTCTGCATCGATATTATTATCCAAATCGATTGGTGGTAAATATTTAAATGATTCGGTTGTGAACCATATAAACGGCAGTCCATTCATATTATCATCCAACAACACCGTTGTCAATGTACCATCAACGATTGAATCAATGTAACCGTTGGTCAGTTCATTTGAATGGAAATAAAATGTCGGGAATGTTTCACCATCACGAATACGAAGTTCATGATCAACATACACAACTTCATTATTTTCATTTGTATACTTTTCAACCAGCACGGGGAAATCATTTGTTTTGTAAAACAAATCCTTGAATACAATTGATTGTTGAACTTGTTTCTCTGAGTCTGGGGTAATCTTATTACCCGCACTGGTATTGGTTGATCTGATTACATAAAATTCACTTATATTTTTGAATTCCAAATAATATTGATGTGATGCAACCAGTACATCTTTTTTCAGATTACATACCAACATATTCTGTTGCTCGTATGTATCTATGAGATATGAGTAATCGATATCAAAATAGAATGTTGTATCTTTTCCATATGTGAGATTTCGGATTGGTGGTTTTGTCATTTTGAGTTTGTTGGTTTCCAACAGTATCTCAGATCCGAAGTTATAAACACTACCGTTGTATTGTAATCCTTTGGAGTCATTATACAATTTATCTTTATCTGGATATGATGCAAAATGACTTTTCATCAATTGAGATAATTTACGAACACCATCTGGTGATAAGAAATGTTCATATCTCTTTGGGATATCACTCATGTATTAAACCTCCTCTTTAAAATATTATAGTTCTAAAAGCAAGAGCTTACCCTTGCGTTTTTTCTATGCTGAAGAGGGGGAGGGAAGAGATATAACGTTAAGGACAAATAAAAGGTATATGATGGCTCCCGAAGGAGCCATGTTAACCTTCTTGGACACCTGATGAGAAGTGGATGAGAAGAATAATAAATCTTGCCTCAATGTGAAACGTGAGAAGCTTCAGTGAATATACGAACGCCACATACATCAAGAAATTCGAGCACCTACCGTTCATGATGTATAACATATATCCACACGAGTTTCACATTTAATAATTGGAGGTTTCTTCTCATTATATATCTAGAATTTTGAAATTCCATATATATATTATTAATATGAAGAAAGAGCAAAGAGTGCTTGAGTATTCATTATATTTAAACACATTTCATTGGCGAAAGTGGAGATGTCAATCCAGCCCATAGGGTTCAGGAGGTATTATTATGTTAACAATATTTAAAATGACTGATGGTCGCGATATAGCTATAAACCCTGAGAATGTCACCGAATGCTTCGGTGGTAATTCCACCACCCGGATCTGTTTTGTGGACGGATCATATACAGACATAGAAGGCAATTTTGCCGAGACAGTCAAGAAGCTTAATGAAGCTTCAATGGCTAATGGCATCAGCGCTCTGATTGATGCCATTAAAAATCACTAAAAGAAGCTCCCCGCAATGGGGAGCCTCTTTTTTGTTGTTTTTTTGTTTTTGAACGACATCGTAATCTACATAGATTATACTATTATAATATAGAAAGGAGTAATCATATGGAGAATGAAGTTGTTTTCAAAAAGATTGAAGATGTTCTTTCCTATTTAAATAAAGAACGTGAACTTCAGAAGCTTGCATCTGAGAATGGACTTGATGTCAAAAACACAATCCGACTCACACAAGATTCAATCGACAGATATCTCGTATCAGTAATATCATTGTTACTGGCTCAGCAATCATCTGATCCACGTTATAAGACTCTGGTTCAGACTGGTGTCTCTAAAAGAACCCTTAAAGCAGAGATCATCAACAATTACAAAAATCAAGCCATCCAACACATCAATCAGTATAAGAATGATAACAAGGATGACAGGATAACTATTTAATCCAACTTGTATGTAAATTTACGGACTTCTCCATTATATGATGGGGCTCATATAGTTGGTGATGCTGTAAAAATATATTCTGAAAGGAAATATAAGCTATGAGCAAATATACAGAACTGATGCTTGACGTTGCATGCGGTGATGCTTCTGAGTATGACGCATACATCGAACAGGCTATAGGTAAAATCAATGTTTCAAATGCTATCTTCGCTCTTGAGAGTAAGATCGCTGAGCTTCCTGAAGGTGAAGAGTTTATGTGTGTTCAGGAAGCTGCAGATGCAGGTCTTCCGTTCGTACAGGAAGAGGCTGTTGAGGTTTCTTGTGAAGCCGTTAAGCAGCAGCTTACAGCATTCTATGATCTCATCAATAATACAGCAAAGAAGGTTCAGAGTGCCTGCGACAAGGATATGAAGCTTCTCATCGCATTCGGTAAGAAGAACGGTGTTGCACTCGGTGGTAACTTTGAGGAGTTCGTTAACAACCTCGTTTCAAAGGTTTCTGGTGCAAAGTTCTCTGACAAGAAATTCATCAAAGGTAAGTATGCAGTTAAGCTTGCTGAGTCATTCGGTAAGGGTATGATCAATCTGATGGCTGCATATGGTCTTTCAATTGAAGTATCAGATCCTATCATCGACGGTATCATCGGCAAGGCAAACAAGGCTGCTGAAGTTTCTACTGTAAGATGCATCGAGGGTAAACTCACAGATGGTGGTAAGGCTCTCGCAACTGAGAAGATCACATCAAGAGGTTTCCACTACACCGATTCACCTAAGAGCAAGGACTTCGTTCAGATGGCAATCGCTCTTTACACTGTTCTCAACGTTGCAAAGGATGTTGCATCTACAACCGGCAAGAGCAAGAAAGCTGCTATTGCTAACATGAACAAGTGCATGGATAATGATACTCTTAAGGCTAAGAGAATCACACGTTCATGCGAAGGTATCAACGACGATATCAAGAAGTGGACTTCAAACCTCACTTCTGTTGTTGATTCAATCACAACTGCATTCGGTGATTCAGTATATGCAATCAACGAAGTTGGTACTAACTAAGAAAGGAGACTGATCAATATGACACTTGATAACTATATCATGGAGAGTGAGATCAACGATGCTACCGTTGGTGACATCTATGTTGAACAGGCTCTCGCTGAAATGGAAGTAGCGTATGCACTTGCTTCTTCATATATAAAGGATTCAATGTATGTTGAGTATCTTGCTGAGATGAACGGTATGGATGTTCAGACATATATGGAGAGTGGCGATGACACTGATCCGTCGGATAAGAAATCTATTGGCGAAAGAATAAAGAGCGGAGCTTCTGCAGTTGGTAAGTTCTTCAAAGCAATCGCAGTTGCAATTCTTACAGCGCTTTCAAACTTCTGGCATTTCATCACTGAGAAGAGTCTCAAGACATGTATCAAGAAACTTGAGCAGTATGATACAGGAAAGATTTGGAACCTTCCTGTACCTCAGTTCCGCGATAATGAATATATTCTTGAACTTTCAAACGAATTCTGTGAGCTCGTTCATAAGTGCGTTGACGGTAATTCCCCTGCGAGAGTTGAATTCCAGATTATATATCATCGTCTCATGGATCCTAAGGAACATCGTAAGGATCTTAATGAAACACGTTATGAACTGAAAGCAAACATGATCGAAATATCAACGGCTGATCTTCGTGAAGAGATTATTCGTTGGACAAATGATGATGTTAAAAAGCGTCTCAGTAATGCTATGAAGGCATATAAATCTCTTATTAAATATCTCGATGCTGATGATAAATCCAGACTTGATAAGAAATCCAGCTCTTATAAGGACGATAAGCGTGCATATAAGATTCAGGAAGGTCGGGACAAACAGAATCTCAGACTCGTTAAGGAAACTGGTAAAGCTCTTACTAAGGCATGGGCTAATTGTCTCAGAGATACTCGTCAGGTTGCAAACAAGATTCTCAAGCAGGAGAAAGAGAAGTTTAATGCAACATATAAGGCTTCTAAGAAACATGGCAATGATGTAGACTCCGATGATTTTCTCAAGGAGTCCCGAGAATAATTATCGGCCATCATTATGATCTTATCATATAGAGATTCGGGACCCCAGGTGCCAATCTCATCATCGTGCATTATAAAAACAAAAGGAACATTACGTGACGGGGACTTGGTCTCTGTCACGTCTCCTTTGTTTACTTCTGTTGATTATTCTTCAGGGGCAATAAATACATCTGAAACATTTGATGTCAAATTTTCAACATCGAAATCGGATGGTGTTGATAACGAACGCGGTGATATGATCGGTACTCTGATATGTACCGACAACGACTTATTCAATCTCTACGTTAGAGAACAAATATAAATAGGTGATGCCTAATGACTTCTGATGAAAAAACTTCGGTTCGTGATTTAATATCGTTGGAACGTTCTGATCTGTTTACATTTCAGAATATTACCAAATCGATAAAACTTACAAACCCTGATTCAGAACAATCGTGGTATGCGGTGACTGAAATGTTACCACTTGAATTCTATCGTATCATTGAGGGTATACCAAATATGTATACGGTAGAAAAATTTGATCCTAAGTATATACGGAATCCAAAGATGTGTGCGTACGACCGTTATGGTACAACGAACATGTGGCGCCCGTTGATGATACTGAATCGATGTCCGTCGATTACAGATTTCAAGTTCGAATACATTCGTTATTTCAACATTGAAAACTTTCAAAAGATCATCAGTGTACTTATGTCAAGAATGAACTAAAGTTATTTCGTAAATAAGTAGGAAGGTGTGACCTGACATGTTAGTTCATTCTCAATGTGATACGACACATCAAGTCTGTCAGGTTATCTTTGTATGAGTGGTAGTTATTCTGATATGCATCCGAATAAGATAAATGTCAATGACTTCAGACAAGGACTGGTGGATGGTGAAAATGTCGTTGACAAACGATTGAATTATACTTATAATGATTTGGATAAAACCGATAAATCATTGGAGCATAATTTCGAAATATCGTTGGCATGTGAAAGTGGTACTGACATCGTTCATGCTGTGGGCAATGTTACTGCAATCGCAATGCGATATATTCTGGATCAATTTCCACCAAACACATTCGCAACAGCACTTCCCTCAACGACAATTGCACACCGCCAATTACGTCATACTCCAAAGCAGATTCGTACTCAGGCGTATCCGTTGTGTATTGTTAATCCACGTGTATCATTATCGGGTTTAGATAATCGATTAGCCGCCGGTAGTTTTGCAACTACTACATGGGGACCAATCTCCAATCGTTTCCAGAATCGCTCCGAGATGGAAAAGTTATTCTTTGACAAACGGAAGGGAATTGAGTGGAGAGGTAAAATAAACAGAGTCGTATTATTCCTGGACTTTGTTTTGTCTTTCCAAAGTATTGCAGAACAGCTTCGGTGGGCATCGTATCTGATCAACAAGATTCCAATGGAAAATTGTTTTTTCGATATTGATACTGCGTTGGAGTTGGCACTACCTGATGGATTTCTTGAAGAGACTGCTCGGTATGCTGGGATACCAATACATGATGAATCTGGCAGTGTTGCAAGATTCGTTGATTATCTCAATATGAATAGTGTGTTTCCGATATCGTATCGCTTCAGCAGTGGTAAACATCGGGATGCATTTTACACATATTATATGAGTCCGATCTTATGTTCAATACATGAGTTCTCATATAACAATTCAACCAAAACCAATAATCTTGTTGAATCCGACTGTCCGATCACATTCACAATGCGATGTGAATTCAATACGATTGGATTGTTTGATTTGTCTGTTCCAAATCCTGGACCGGTTCGGTATACAACTCCACAGGCTGGTTCTACTGTGATTCCGATATTCTCGGATTCATTTAATGACAAGGATTTCCCATTGTTGTATGGTTGGCAGATTCGTATGAAACCAATTATACAATTGGATTGGGGTGAAACTGAAATTGACATTTCACCATGTCTGGATGAAGCAATGATCAAAATCATAGATTACCATCTCGAAAATAACATGTCGATCGATCTGTTCATGTCTGTCAAGCTTCGTGAAAATCGAATGATCATCAATGACGGATATTATATGGACTGGAAGAATAAGAAACTGGTGTTTACAAATGCTCACTACACTCATACATATCGTATGATCATTGCAGTGAATACATTATATGTGAACAACTGGTTGCTTGACATGTATGGTAAAACTTAATACTAATACAGAGAATATTTCAATAGCTGTTAATAATTAAGAAAGTGGGTTATCCAGTAATAATATTCTCTGCGGAACACAGCATACAGCAGCTGTATAAATGATTACTGGTACAAAATACTATGTTTGAAAACGAGTATGGTCTCGACTTCGATTTCGAAGACGACACAGTTCAGGAAGCATATAATCCTGGTTCATCAAAGTTCAAGGATCTTTTCGACTCAGCTTTCAATTCATTTGATCCCGAAGGTATCATCGCTGGCGGCAACAACCGTCTGAAGAGCGGACAGTTCGATATGGATATCGAAGAGTCTGATCTTGCAATCGGCTATGTACAGCCTACACCGGCTACTACACCTAAGCCTGGTAGATTTATGTAATTAACTGCATAAGTATATCCTCCTGGAATAACCAGAGGGGGTTGCCCCCTCTGGTTTATTCTACTTTAAATTTATTATGAAAGGACTGAAAGAAATGGATGAGTATATCTTAATGAATGATGATACAGGTTTTATTGCCGAATCTGATATAGAGAATCTTTGTAAGCTTGTTGATCTGCATGCATTGATGATTCAAGAGTCGTATGATGAAGATCTTGAAACAGTTGAAACATACATCGAATCAGTAATCTCAAATTATTTCAACGATATCAAAGCTGTTCAGGAAGCTGATTCAGAAGAAGTGTTTATCGATCCGCGTGTTATCAAAGCTGCTAAGGTTTATAAACACAATAAAGAGAACCCTTCGAACACGGTTTTCATTGATCCAAAGGCTGTTAATGCAATGGCTTATGCACGTAACTCTAAAGAGCATACAAAGAAGCAGTTAAAACCTATAATCGAAGAACTTATAAAGGATCCTAATATAAAACATATAAAGCTTTCTGATGTCGATCCATATGCGAAACTTTACGATGCTGAAGGACAGGTTAACACTGTTAATCGTGAGAAGAAAGAACTCAAAGAGCTCAAGAATCATAAAGCTAAGGATGATCCGAAGTTCGCAGATCTCAACAAGTTCATGTATGATAAGATGTCCGCTGATCGTGATGAACGAGTTGAAAAACTCAAATCCGTTAAACCTGGTAAATTTAATCCTGGTAAGAAATACAGAATGGAAGGTGCCGAAATGGACAATGAATTCATTATGTTCAATGACGAAGATGTCGATGATAATTCATATCAGGAATCATATGAACCTGATGATGTAACTCTTGAAGATGTTGAATCATATCTCGAATCTATGAGAAACGATATCACTGATGCTATGGAGCTTCGTGATAATATGATTCAGGAAGAGTATGAGTATGAAGACCTGTCACTCGAAGATGTTGAATCATATATTGAATCCAACATCGATGCATACAATGACGGTGTTGATCTGTACAATACAATGATCATGGAATCAGATGACAATCTCACTGACAACTTTGAAGAAGCTAGTTGGTGGAGTGATGATGAACATGAATTATTCCGTCGTAAAATGGCACTCAGTAGAAACAAACATAGAACTCCAGAACAAGAAGATGAATATCAGAAACTCAAACCAAAATTCAATGATCTTATAAAACGTACTCGTGAAAGACGTTCATCTGACGATCACACTGATAACCATGTAAAGGAATATTCACTGACTGATTGTCGTGATAATGAGATTGATCTTGAACTCGATGAACCTCTTACCGCGTATGAGTTCTTTGATGAATCATATGAACCAGATGATACTCCAATCGTACCTCGTTCTAATGAATCAATTGAATACACTCAAGAGGTTACTGTACTTGAGTTACTCGGATTGACTGCTGCGGCTATCGCTCTTATCAAAGCCGGTAAGATTCTGATCAATCAGTTTACAACTAACAGAAAATATGGTAGATTCCCTAAGGATATGAAACGCGTTTATGATATTATTGAGAGTGAGAATTTCGAAGCATCGGAAAACAAACGAGCTCTCAAGAAAGCATTCAGAGCATTGTCAAAGGATCTTACATACATGCTTCATGGTTTTGGTTCTCGTTGGAAGATAACAGTTAATGAAGCTGAAGAGATCAGAAAACTGAAACGCCATGTTGATGATTTGTATACACGTGGTTTCATGATCACAAACGATAAACAGCGTTCTGATAAACGTCGTGTCGGTGAACGTATTGAAGGATTTCTTAAACAGGGTAACAAAGTCCTTGAGATCCTGAATAAATCAATTTACAAAGATTCAGCACCAGATGCTGTGAATGAATGGATGGTGTAAAAAATGAAAGAATATATCACATTCGCAAAGGATCCATTTGAAAGTTATTTAGATCGATCCGATGAATACACCACAGAGAGCTTTGACGATACATATGATGAACTCTGTGAATTATATATAGAGTCATTTAATCAGTATCTCGATGAATGCGATTTCTATCAGGAAGGTGAAATTCTTGATTACGCTAAAGGTGTAGATACTGATAATAATAAGATTGTAACAGTCTTATTATTTATCCCGAGACTGATAATCGCTTTGGCTAAAAGTATATACAATAAAATCACTGGTAAGAATAACCAGGATAATGTTAAATTAGCTGAAGCTATCGCTACCGATCCCGAGAAGGCTATGAAGGAAATGGTTGCTGAAGACCTTGAGGATCTTTCAGATAGGATTGGTACACTTGAGGATTACACGGCTGACAATGCTCACCATCTGATGGGTACCATTGAAAAATGGATGGCATCGCAACAGTCTAAACCCAATAACAATGATACAGGTTCCTCAAATGATACAACTGTTGACACAACACCATCAACACCAGATAATCCGGAATCTACAGAGAAGAGTAGCGAACTCGTAGACTATAACGGTCCAACCAAGAAGGATAATAAGACAAAGAAACTCAAGGGAACATTTAAAGCATTAATACCAGCAACTGCTTTGAGTATAGGTGTAGATACTGTTTATTTGAAGCTGTTGGAATCACACTGTGACAAAATCGATTTTGCTTCACGAAATTTATACAAAGTTTTGATGAGTAACGTTAGAGATTCTATGAATGGTCATACTGTGAAAGCTAGTGACATTACAGGCGACCTCCAACTCGATAAAAAATTGACTATTACCAAGAAAAGCATTTTAGGTTCACAGAATACAAGGATCGATACAATCAGTAAGCATCTTTTAAGATGTAGAAAACATCTTACAAATTCTATTAAAGCAGCTAAGAATGCTGAAGCCGACTTCAGAAATGCCAAAGACATTCCTGTTGGTAGTAGCCCTGAAAATGCTAAGCATGTTATCAACCAGATCATTGTACCATTCTTCGCTGCATTCACAAAATATTCCAACAATGTTTCTACTTGTGTGAATGATGCACTTAATGAATTCAACAATAAAATTCGCCAAAATGCTGCTGAGATTGCTAAGAAGCAGTCTCGTGCTAGATTTACTGATCAGAAAGATATCCGTGAAGCAAGAAGGCGGAAGAAGAAATCTGGACTTGCAACCAATCCAAACAATACTGCTGATAAGAGGTTCAAAGCTGGTCAACTTGGAAAAACGAAACCTAAATACAATAACTCAAAACACCGCGGTGAATCATTCTATGATGATTTCGATGAAAACGAATCCGTTGTTGTTGAATATATGATATAACAATAATGTCCCGGGTCTAAACCCGGGACACATTTGTAATTTAAAATATTTATGAAAGGAATGATTGATACATGGATGAATATATTACCCTAACAGATACACCTGAATGCGATCTTGTGGAATCGTATACGAATGAGTATTGTTATATTCAAGAAGGTGAATTCATAAATTCGGTTATTGGTAAAGATAAACAGGAATCTATGATCAAAAAGATATTATTATTTCTCCCTCGATTAATTGCAACTACCGTTAGATTTATTTTAACAAAAATTGCAAATACAGCACTTGGTAGCAAAATCAAATTGCTTCAAAAATGGTGTAATACCCAGAATGAAACACCAACTGATGATTTCGATGACACGTTGGACTATGATTATTCTGATGATTGGGATGAAGAGGACAGACTTGCAGCAGAGGAACTTACTGAAGAATCTTATGTTATTGAATCAAACTTCAATAAAACACTTCCGTGGGATCCGAGTTTTAATTATTCATATGACAACGTTGTTAACATCGGTTCATTCAAGAAAATAAATAAACTGAGTGTTGATTTTGTTAATTTATGTAATGAAGTTCCTCCAACCGTTGATACGTTGGTTGCTTTGTCACTAACGATCACAAAAGTCATGGATCAAGTTTATGAGGATGCTAAGAAGAATGGTGCCGTTGATCTTATGAACCAACAGCGTCTCAATGATACTAGAAATCGTGTCAAATCACATATGATGAACACATCTAATATGAATGGTCTTGACAGTAAACAACAAAATGAATTAATTAAAAATCGTGTCAAAAACATGTCTGTCAATCGCGGTTCTTTTAGATCAACCCCGAATCAAAATAGAACTCCTGGAATGGATATGAAGATACTTGGAGGATATGCAAATCCATTTGATCCTAAATGGGGAAAGTATTTCCTCAATGCTAACGTTAAACCTTATGATGTTCAGAGAGAATGTACAAAGATTGAGAAAATAATTGGTGCTCACACTATAAAAGTTTCTAAACTATACGAAGAACTCAATAAGGTCATACCTACAATAAACAAAAACAATTTGAAAGTTTCAAAATCACATGTTATGGCTATTAATCCTAACAAAAAGGATGTTACAGATGCCATGCAGTATATTAATTCAATTCGTCAGAATATGTTACACAGTGCTAAAAGTCTTGACATTGCTGCTAAGCGTCTTGAACAAATGAATCCACAAAGATATCGAAACTCAGTAATGGATGTTTCATACCTCATTAAGCATTATACGATGATGTATAATGATTGTACGAAACTTTCAACTATATCAAAAATTATTGTAAATCACCTTGTTGATACGATAAATAAAATAATTGAAATTACTGGAAACTCGGAAAACGTTATTCAAAAACGTGCTGATATTCATGTTAAAGATGACAATGATTCGAGACGTGACAGACTTAGTAGATTGAGAGCCAGACGTGATCAATTATATCAATCACTTCAATATACCAATAACCGTGATGCACAAAATAAAATACGTAATGAAATTGATCGTATCAACAACACAATACGAAAAATACAACGTAATACGTGGTTTGAACGTAGAAAAGATTCATATACTCAGAATATTCGCAATAGTAATGATCCATATGGTACTAATCGACTGAGAACTGAACTTGAATCATTCCATGATGATTTCGATGAAAACGAATCTGTTACTGTTGAATATATGATTTAAGGAGATGTATATAATGAATGAATATATTGATTTCAATAATGAAAGTATTGTCGAAGCTTACATAGATTCAGTATATCAAGAAGCCAACGAAGCATCCAAGAAACTTCGTAAAACAACTGATCAGTTCCTCAAGGATAATTACACTGATGCTGATCTGAAGAAGATGACTCCGAAACAACGAAATCGTGTGAAGAAGTTCCTCAAGGATTCTGATTATGATCCGAAAACTAATACGATCGCAACTGATATTGTTGATAAAAGTGGTAAACCCGTTCGTGTTAAATTTACTACTAAAGGTTTTGAAGGATTTTCTCCTGATGAACCTGGTGGTACTTTAGCACCAGAACTTGTAAAACAGACCAATCTTGATATGTTAAAAAAGATTGGTTACACTTTTGATCCAGATGATACCAAAAAAGCTGTAGACAAAGCACTTGCTGATAAAGGTTATGACCAACCTATGATCCATATGGGTAATCAATGGTTAAAACGTAAACCATACATAGCTCAAGGTCTTCGTAAACATGAAGAAGGCCATGTTGATAAATGGCTGCATACTAAAGCTGGTGATTATGATCATAGTCATACAGGTAAAATCGAACGTCCAGCCCGTAAACTTCTTAAGAGTAAAGAATATTATCTTCACGATCATGATGAAAATCCTGAGGAATACTATGCTGATCTGTATTCTGTAAATCATAATAAATACCAAAAGAATGCAATGAGATTCTTAAACACATTGAATTCAAAAGACAAACTTATTCGTTCTAAGTTAAAGAAGCAAATTTTTGCTCAACCGAAACTTAGTAGTATGACCGCTGATAAAAACCTTTATTCTTTAAAGATACAACTTGAAACCCTGATTCATGATATGGAAGAAATAATGAAGGAATATGGCAAAAATATGAAACCTGACGGGGTTGCTGTATTTAATCAGCAGATTAACATATATAAGAGATGTTTGTCAGATATTGAAAAGCTCCATGATGTTGACTATGAAAAAGGTGTAGCTGCAATTGATGAAGCTCAACGTCGAGCATTACAGTTAACTCTCAATGATATACTTAAGAAACTTGATAATGGTGCTAAATTGAGAAAACAGTTTGTTCAAAATATGGTTAAGGAATTCTATACGATTCCTGATGAACTCATGGATGTTATTCAAGAAATGTGTGATCCTTGGGACACTATCCAATCGATGATTCTTGAAACTTCATATGATGAATCATCCATTGATGCATTTATTATCTAATCAAATTGGTTTATCCCCGGGATAATCCCGGGGA
>ENA-UPXM01001894-UPXM01001894.1-activated-sludge-metagenome-genome-assembly--contig:-NODE-1894-length-25717-cov-5.480165_pt1 | contig 25717 bp, 22 predicted proteins | sample MGYA00238178_ERZ772708 | MGnify/ENA primary metagenome ERZ772708 (study PRJEB29002, sample SAMN05720212) | activated sludge metagenome | isolation source: anaerobic digester from wastewater... | reverse complement strand
CGCCACGCTCAACAGAACTATCAAAAACAGTTCCGTCAATTAAAGTTCCGTGATAGTGAACTTTAACTACATTGTTTGCTGTTGGTTTTGGACCTTTACCCTCTTTCAAAACTTCATATTGAAGTCCTGATGGGGTTACTGTAATTCCACTTTTCTTTGCGTTTTCTGCTAAAAACTCTTCTCCCGCTGTTTTAACATCAGCGTTTTCTTCCAAAGCTTTTGCCTCTTGTTTTTGTTGTTGAGCTGCCATACTGCTTTGAACATAGTTTTGAACTAACATACGTCCTTGCATATCCTCGATTTGGGCAGGAGCTTCATTTAAGGCATTAATAAAGGCTTGAGCGAGAATCTCTTTGTTTAACTGTGTGTCTATCTCAAGCTGTTTCATTCCGCCTAAGAGCTGTTGTCCTTGTTGTGTACCGATAGCATAACTAACGCTATCTTCAACTGTATTAAGGGTAACTGTTTTTACCACATTGCCTTTCTGTTGGCATGATACAATTAGCGTTGCGCCAATTGCTAGTGCAATAATTTTTGTAAATTTCATCTGTTTTTGTTTATTAAATTTTATGATCGAATATAAACTGCATATACAAAACGATGTACAAAATATGTATCAAAGTTTTAATATACAGGCTTTTAACTTGTGTTTAAAGAATAACGATTTTATTAATCAAATCATCTTGGCGTATTTGATCAATAACATCTAAACCTTCGACAACTTTCCCAAATACGGTGTGTTGTCTATCTAGATGTGCCGTGTTTTCTCGGTTATGACATATAAAGAACTGCGAACCTCCTGTATTTCTTCCTGCATGTGCCATGCTAAGTACTCCGCGGTCGTGATATTGGTTTCCGCCAGTTAATTCGCAATTAATTTTATATCCGGGTCCGCCTGTGCCTGCGCGAGGATTTCCTTTTTCTCTGCTATGTGGACAACCTCCCTGTATTACAAAATCGGGTATTACCCTGTGAAAACGCAATCCATCATAAAATCCACTTTCAGCAAGCTTACAAAAATTCGCTACTGTATTTGGGGCATCAGCTTCGAAAAACTCAACTGTCATCACTCCCTTTTCGGTGTGTATTTCCGCTTTTTTTGCCATTATCAGTTCTTTTAAATTTTATGCAAAGCTACAAAATTGTTTTAACAATTGTTTAGGTTGAGAGTAAATTGAATTAAATTATTTTCGTTTGATTATGTTACCACATCATTGTTTTGTACTAAGTTTGTATAATATAGAATAGATAACTACTTACGACAATGCAACTATATGTTATAGAAGGCAATATTGGCGCAGGGAAAACCCTATTAACCAAACTGTTGGCAAATAAATATAATGCAAAAGCTGTGTACGAACAGTTTGCCGATAATCCATTCTTGCCAAAGTTTTACAAAGAGCCTGACAGATATGCTTTTCCGTTGGAACTTTCGTTCCTTGCTGATAGATATAATCAGTTGAAAAGAGAACTAACACCTGATTTATCCGACTCGCTTATTATATCAGATTACTATTTTTCAAAATCATTAGTCTTTGCAAGAAAGACATTGACTGACGATGAGTATAATCTTTATTTTAAGTTGTTTAACCTTATTTTAAACCAATTGCCAAAACCCACGATTTACGTTTACCTGCATAGAAGTACTTCAGAGCTTTTGAAAAATATAAAAAAACGTGGTCGTGATTATGAAAAGAGTATCACAGCTGATTACCTGAAAAGTATCGAAGAGGGTTATTTCGATTACCTATCGCAACAGACAGAGTTTCCAGTATTAATATTTGAATGCGATAAGCTTGATTTTGAAAATAACAGAGAGCATTTGGACTTTATTGATGAGAATATATTCTGTAAACATCATGAAAAGGGAGTTAAAACAATTAGCAATGTTTGTAGTGAGCGAAGTCGAAGTAAGCAATGAACAATGTGCAATTGGGCTAAACCACAGTCAATTAGTAATTAGTTGTTAACAATTAATTTGTTTATAGGACAGCATGTGATTAACCATAGGCTTGTGTCTATGGGTGCGCAACAACACATAACTCGCTTACAGTAGCACTTTTCAGTAAAAACAAAACAATCTACGATTAAATGATTGTAAATATGTCAATTATAATTGTTCATTGCTAATTGCTAATTGCTCACTGCTCATTGTTTAACTGTTTGTTTATAAACTCCACAGTTTCCTGTAAACTTCGAGCTGAATTATATCTATTATCTATTTTATCGAGCTCACAATTGCATCTGCTTGTTTCTAAAATTGTTATATAACCCATATAATCAATATTATCGGTTGTCCTATAGCGTGCAGCTCGCCGTAAAAACGTTGGATGAAGGGTGTTGTTTGACGAGTACTCTATAAATGTACTAAGCCCCATAATGTAATGCTTAAACCGCTTAACATATAGAGGTTCAGTTAAGTTAAAGTACCATTCAAAAGTTTTTAGTTTATCATTATAGAAGCAAATCTCAGAAACTTTATAATGACTATTTTTCGGTCCAATATAAAAGTGTGTACTATCTTTTATCGACCAATCGCGTTTAAAGGAAGCCTTTTTACTGTTAAAGTTTTTCCATCTATGGGATTTTTCTAATAAAATATTTTCTTTTAGTACTTTGTCAAGACTAAAATAAAAAAACAGGTGGTCAAATTTGTAAGGAGACCTTCTTTTATTTGTTCTATTGGGTGCGTGTTTATAACTATCGATACTACAAATATATAAATTGCCCCAACCTGGTTTTAATTTATTGCTAACCCGCAATAAACCCTTTAAACTCTCAACCTCGCCAGTTTTTAGGTTTTTAAGGAACATCTCAAAATCATAAAAAACAACAGTATCACTTTGCATAAATAACGCATGAGACGAGTCTCGAAGCTGTACAAGATGTTTTCGAGCGTCATAATTATCAGCCCTTACTACAACCCCTTGTAAGTCAGTTGTACTCTCCAATTGAATTGTGTTGTTATTTACGGAAGACAAATTTACGATAGAGTCTTTAAAGCCAACTCTGTGACATCTAATTTGCTCTATCTTATCGTCTAAGTGAGCAATACCGTCGTCATTTGAAATGGCAATAAGCTCTAACTCCTTTAAAACCAATACATCTTTTATTGGACTATTTAGCTTATCGGTAAAGACAACAAAACGGTTTTGCGAAAAAAGATTGTGGCTGAATAAAAAGATAAGAGTAAAAGTGATTAAAAGTGATTGTTTCATTGTTTGTATTTTTTAGATTTGAATGTTTATAAATATATTTAAAATTACGAGTTAAGTGTACTAAGCTACACCTAACTCGTAAAGTATACTACTATACAGAGGAAGAAGCTTCGCCTGCATTCTCTAACGCTTCATTTAGGTCGAATGAAACAGTAACTGAGACACCATCGTTCCATGTAATATCGACATCTGCGCTAGTTATGAACCCCCAAACATCAACTGCAGCAACTGCTATCCAGCGAAAGAATTTGGGTACTTTTGCTTCTCTGAGGTAATTATACCACGGATTTTGAGGATCATTGTTAGCATCATGCCAATATTGATACGTTGATTTAGCAATGTTACAACCTGCTATAAAATAACCAAATTCATTGACCGTTTGACTTTTATCGTCATAAATTACATCATAATCTTGATAAACTTCATCTATCAATGAATTTATTTTAGCGTTAAATTCAGTGGGAGAAATTTCGATATCTTTTTCCCAAGAGGCTTTTGTTTCATTAAGAATAGATTCTAATTTGTCGATCAGAGTCAAGAACTCATCACTATGTCTTTCATTCTTGCTTTCTCTGAGCAAATTACTCGCACTTGTTGATTCTGTGACAATTTGCATAATGCTTGCATTTCTTGTTTCATGCTCTTCCCATGTAGTGTTAGAGTTAAAGAACTTTCTGGCTAATTCAAAACGTTCTTTTCAAGACATTATAGAAACATCTCCATTTTCAGCGACATAATCTAAACATTGGTTATGTCGCTCTCCTAATTTTCTAAAAGCATCATTATACTTTTCAATTTTAGAAACATCTTTATTTATTGTTTCGTTTTTTGTACAGTTGCTAAAATAAAGCGACAGTGAAAATGCTACTGTTAACGCAACTATTACATTGAATAATTTATTCTTCATAGTTCAAATCATTTTTATTTCTTTAATCGACGTATTATATTTGCCAGATTATAGAAAAGTTAATATAAAATTGGCAAGTCATACTTTTTACGAGATTAACTCGCCTGTCTATTCGCTCGTCTGTTTACGTAAACTATCTTAATTCGCTTTTCTTTTATATTGTGCACCTATAAAATACTCGGCTCGTTAATTCTGTTTTTAATTTCTTTTGTATAATTCAAAGATATATTGCATTTGTAAGACGGTTAATAATCAAAAGATAATCTTTACATAATCTCTGCATAATCTTTATATAATCTTTATATAATCTCATCTTATTTTCTCGCTTTTTCAACAACCCACATCATAATGCTCTGTTTTTCAAGTAAAATCTTACCAGGCACAGTTATTGGCTTATCTAATAGAATGTTATCAGAGATTTCGCCTATTGGAGCGAGCGTAGCCTGTTGCCAGGCTCTTTGCCCTGATACCTTTACTGTTTCCGAAATAGTCTCAATCTCGTATTCTATATGGAAAGGTAGTTCTGACGAAGAGTTAAGCGTTACTCCCACAAACTTATCACTGTTTTTTATCGCATTTTGTGGAATGCGTGTCGAATAGTGCAATGTTCCGTCATCGGTTTGCGTTACGGCAATCTCAATGTCTATGGTGGGCTGATAGGGTATAAATGCCGTTATCCCAACCAAAACTAACAAAGCACCGCCTATTATCATTATTCCGTAGCGTAACAGTGCGGGCGGAACCTGCCCAATGATTTTACGAACCTTCGCGCTACGAAGCTCAGGCTGTCTATATCTATCAATTTTATCGCGGTACTCGGAGAATAGCCATTCTGCCGTTTTTCGCTTTCCTGGCAATTTAATCCTATTTATTATTTCTGCTTTTGTGATTGGTGGTTTCATTGTTATAAAGTTAAAAGTTATAATGATTTCGGATTTCGGATTTCGGATTTTTGGAACACAGAGCACACTGATTGAACGGATTTTACACAGATTTTTGACCTACGTCTTCCGACTTCCGACTCCCCTCAATTTCCAAGCTCCAATTGGTTCTTAACCAACTCATAATATTTTCCTTTCTTTTGCGTAAGCTCTTCGTGTGTGCCTGTTTCGGCGATATGTCCGTTATCGAGGACAACGATTTGGTCGGCATTTTTTACCGTGCTCAATCGGTGTGCAACTACTATAACGGTTTTATCTTTGTAGAACTCTGCCAAGTTCTCGACTATAGCTCTCTCATTATTAGCATCTAAGGCGTTGGTGGCTTCATCTAAAAAGATAAACGGCGGGTTTTTATACACGGCTCTGGCTATCAAAATTCGTTGCCGTTGTCCCTGGCTAACGCCTTGTCCGTCTTGTCCTATCAGGGTGTTGTATCCGAGTGGCAGTGCCTCAATATAATCGGCAATATTAGCCACTTGTGCTGCATAGCGAAGTCGTTTCAGGTCAATCTTGCTATCAGCAGGAGCGATATTGCGGGCAATGGTGTCGGAAAAGAGATAACCCTCTTGCATTACCGCGCCACACTGCTCGCGCCACCAAATAAGGTTAAATCGTTCCAAGTCTTTGTTGCCGACCTCTATTACTCCCTCATTGAGCGCGTAATAGCCCAAAAGCAGTTTGACGAGTGTGGTTTTTCCGCTTCCGCTCGCCCCAACAATGGCTGTTACCTTGCCTTGCGGAATATCTAAATTGATACTGTCTAACACATAGTTGGGTCTTGTTCCATCGTACTTAAAACATAGGTTTTTGATTTTCAACGAACGATCTTCGGGAAGATCACACAAGATTCGGTTCTCGTTCTCCTCGTTTTTTTGCGTGTGGATTTCGTTCATTCTATCTAAGCTAATGCTAACATCTTGCCAGCTGTAGATAAAACCCATTATCTGCTCTACAGGAGTGTTTAACTGCCCGATAATGTATTGAATAGCAAGCATCATACCCAATGTTAGATTTCCGCTGATAACGGCTGTTGCGGCTAAAACGGTTATAATAATGTTTTTCAACTCATTTATCAGGATACTTCCGGCTTCTTGATTTTGTTGCAACGACAGCGACTGCATATTTACATCAAAAAGGTCGGCTTGCACATCTTCCCACTCCCAACGTTTGCGCTGTTCGCAACCTTGCAGTTTTATCTCCTGCATGCCGTTAATAAGTTGATATACAATGTTTCTGTTTATCCCTTGCTGCTCGAAATATTTATAGTCCAATATTTTCCGTTTTTTTAGGAAAACCATTATCCACAAGCCGTAAAGTATGCTTCCTGCAAGGAAAACCAAGAATATTGACACATTGTAGATAAATAGAACGATGCCAAAAATAATGAAACTAAACACCGAAAAGAACATATTAAGCGTTTGTACGGTCAGAAATCTTTCTATACGTCGATGATCTTCAATGCGTTGTAGCAGGTCGCCCGTGAGCTTTGTATCGAAAAACTTCATCGGTAGTTTCATCAGTTTGATAAAAAAGTCGGATATAAGCGAGATGTTGATACGTGTACTGATATGCAACAAGATTTTTCGGCGGATAAAGTCAATAGCAGTACGGCTGAAAAGCAACATCGTTTGGGCAATAAGCACCAACCAAACAAAGCCGATATCTTTGCCATTTATCCCAACATCTACGATAGCCTGCGTTAGAAATGGAAATATTAGTTGCAGTATGCTACCTAAAAACAGTCCAAGTATTAGTTGCGTAAAAAACCGCTTATATTTTACCAAATATTTCCAAAGGAATTTCAGTCGATTCTCCTTTTTTATGGCATCGCCCTCTTTTTCGTAGAACAGGGCTGTAGGCTCGAATAGTAGTGCTACTCCCTTCTCCTCTCCGCCTGTTTGTGTGCTTATCCAGTTTTCGCAAAAATCATCTTGCGTAAATCGCATACGTCCTTTCCCTGGGTCTGCCACATAGACATCGTAGCCATTTTTCTTCGATTTTTTTATAGCATACACCACTACGAAGTGATCTTGCCTCCAGTGCACTATACACGGTAGCAAGGCTTTTTCTGCCAACATCTTGAATGTGATACGACCGCCCAAGGTACGAAAGCCAATATTTTCCGCAGCACGACTAATGCCGAGCAACGATACTCCTTCGCGACTTATATACGAGTTGTTTCGCAAGCCGTTGATATCGTACTCTTTGCCGTAGTGCTTGGCTATCATGCCGATACATGCGGGACCGCAGTCCATTGCGTCGGGTTGGCGAGTAAATGGGAATTTTTTTATACTCATTTTTATATCCCCTTTTTAAAAGATAGTATCTTATCTTTTAGAGAGTTCTACCATTTTTTTTTGAAAAATAAAACTACCCAAGTTAAAAGAAAAGGTTGAAGTGTTTACCTCAACCTCTTCTTCAATTAGACAACATATAACATTTTTATATTGTATTCTAATTCATTAGTATTGCAACTATAGCTACAGCAACAACCGAACTTACACATGTAGTAATTGTCTTCCATTCTGGCTCTTCAAGCCAAAGGTATCTATCAAGTCTGCCGAAATTGATTTTTAGTAAATCGTCAGTTAGTTCACTTTGGTCGAACGCTACAGCTTCTACATCATACATTCTTGTAGCTCTGTTAAATTTGCAGTTAACTTCAAGAATAACTTTATCGTCGTGATAATACTTCCAGTTTTTCTTTTTCTTAACCTCTTTAACAACTACGCTGTTTTCAGGGAAAGTGATAGTTTTGCCTTTACGAGTGGCAACAACGTTACCTTTGGAATTTTTTAAAGTTTTACCTTTTATTAACGTAGCATCTTCTCCCCTGACGGTCAATGTCTTGCCTTCCTTTATATCTTTAACAGTTATAAAGGGTTCATCTTTACTATCTGTTACTACAAATTGTTTGGCATAGTGTCTGTAAACAGGCACGGAGGCTTTGTAAGTAACATTTTGAGATTTAATAGGATGTAACAACAATGTACTGAATGTTGCAGTTAAAAAAAATGTTAATACCTGTTTCATGACTTTTTAAATTAAAATTAATATTAATATTAAAGTAATTCCTCAATCGTAAAAGTTGCAGAGGCAACTATTCCGCCAATCAAAGCTCCTGCTGCAATACCTGCAGGACCACCCTCAATTCCACCAGCACCTCCCGATATTGCACCTATTAGATCTGATTTAAGAAGACCTTTCCAATTGAATTTTTTTGCACCATTGTTACCAGTTAAAACAGAAGCCCAATACTCCGCATTTTCATACCAGTAATTTGCAGAAAATTTAGCCACATAAATTGTTGCTATAACTGCTTCACGTTCTGCTCCACTAAGTTTACTATTAGCTTCAATTAATAAATTATCGCAAAGCGTTTCAAAGTCATTTAAACTTGTCTCCTCGTTATTAGAACTTAAATACATTTCATCGATAATAGATGTAGCTGCTTCGCTTAAATTTAGCACACCATTTTCATACATATCTTCTAGTGTCCTTGTGTCATACAGACATATGTCTTTAGCCCAATTATATACGGTGTCTGCAAAATATAATCTCTCTCCCCAATTGTCAAATTCTTCAAAAAAACGTTCTTGGGTTAAATAGTCTACAGAGGCGTTATAACACATCTCTAATAAACTTTCCAATTCATTATTGTACTCTTTCCCAGATACTTTGCTTTTAATGTCGTGAAAAACATAATCTAATCCCTCATTATGATAAACACCTACGTACTTAAGATTCTGAGGTTCTCTTTTTGTTTCGTACTCTTTTGTACAAAATGTAGCAGTAAATGCAACTGCTAATGCTCCTAAAATTAATGTGAACTTTTTCATTGTTAAAAAATTTAAATATTAATACAAAATTTGAATAAAAAAATTAAAAAATTAATACGTATTATTTTTTGTCTGCTGCAAAACTACACTGCTTTCGTAAGACGATTTATAATCAAAAGGTAATCTTTACATAATCTTTATATAATCGCAATATAATCTTACATAATCGGCTCACGCTAATCCTCTACAGGTACTAATTCGCCATCGATAAGAATGTATAGTTTCCCTTTGTAAACTACAATTTCAACATCTTCTGCGTAGAGAGATATTCCTCCTTTTAGATTAGACATTTCCTTTTCATTTAATTTTTCAATAAAATTGATTGTTCTTCTCTGTTTCATTTTGACTATTTTTTTAATGATTTAACTTACAGTGCAAAATTACAGGCAGAGAACCACTCAATTGATAATCAATTGATAATCTTTATATAATCAGAAAATAATCTTTAGATAATCGCAATATAATCTTGCTGAAGAAAAATATTTATTATCAGCATAAAAGGTTAATACCAATTTTACAAAATACTATAGTTCAAACTTTGCTTGCGCTCTTTTGAAATATGTATTTATTGCATCGGTATTGACCATTGTAAAATTTTATAATAGTTGGTGTTTTTATAAAATTACAATTGGTATAAGATGTTATTGTGTTTTTTTGTATCTTTCGGAATGATTATTTTTTAACGTATGAAGAGAAAATATATACCTATACTATTGTCTGTAGCGTTAGCATTGATAGCGTTGCTTGTTTCTCAGGCATTGTGGTTACGATATGCTTCCGAACAGGATTCTTATAGACAGGATAAGGCTTTTACTGCCTGTTTTAACAGGTCAGTCTCTACTTTAATCAGGGACAATATGGAAAAAGGAGATGCAACACCGTACAAGTCGAGAAAAACAATTGACAAAGAAACATATAAAAAGCTCACCAAAGGAAAAAAAGTTCATATAATAGATGCAGGTTATCCAAATGAAGGGGACAATGTCGCTGTAGTTTTTGAAAATGCTTTAATAGCTATGAAAATAGGTCAGGAAAAGTTCGATTTGACCAAATTAGATTCGCTTATTGTAAGTTGTATTAATGAAGAGGATAGAGAGGTTGTCTCATCACATATTATATTGCAAGATATTAAAGAAAACAAGGTTTTAGATGAAGTTCAGCGACAATATACTTCTACCTATGGTTCATTTCAAGCGAAAACGTATGCTGTTGATCGTTTAATAGAGTTGCCAAATCATACCTATCTAATTGAAGCCGAATATAGTATTAAACAACCAAGCTATTTAATACGATTGGGTGCTGTTACAACTATCTCTTTTATTGCAACCATAGTAATTGCATTGGTGCTGTTCTATCTAATTTTTATGCTTAGTCGTCGTTTTGCCGAGATATTGGATATGGAACGTTCGTTTCACGGTGCTGTTCACGATTTGAAATCGCCGTTGGCTTACGTTTTATTTATGCTATCAAGGTTAGAGGAAAATGAGACCGATATGGACAAAAGAAACTCGCTCTCAATTGGTGCAGCCCGTGTGGATTTTCTGGCAGATAAAATCAGACGACTTTTGATGTTTGCACGCGATATTAAAAAAGTAAAAGAGAGTGATAAAACCGAGGTGTCGCTGTATGATATTTTAGAGCAGATAGAGGAAGAGATATATACCGTGTTTTCTAATAAGAAAATTAGCTTTGAACATGATATTGACACAGATTACGTGATGCGTGTACAGCCCGATTTAATGGAGGCTGCTATTCGTATAATTATTGAAAATGCCGTAAAATATAACGGTAGCGAACCTATTGTTAAAATAGCCGCCACCAGTGGCACTGATAACCAAACTATTACAATTACAGACAACGGAGTAGGAATGAACAGACAGCAAATTAAAAGGGTTTTTAAGCCCTACTATTCGTCCGATAAAAAAAAAGGCAACGGCATAGGGTTGTATTATGCTCATAGCATTGTAAAAGCGCATGGAGGAGTTATTTCCGCGCAAAGCGAAGAGGGTGTGGGTTCAACGTTTGTTATAACTTTACCGAATTAGCAGTGTGCAATTAACAATGTGCAATTGGGAATGACAATGAACAATTACGTCATCGGCTTTGTCGCTTCGCTTGTCGAAGAATTACGAGTTAATAATGCGGTGTACAGCATTGCACATTTTGATGGTTATTGAGCCTGCCTAAATACTACGCTCGGTGCAGGCATTGCTTATATCCAACAGCCACTTTTGTAGAGACAAGGCATGCCCTCTCTCTACTGACAGTAAACTGAAAAAATTATAAACATATTAAATATGCGTACAAATAAAATCAAAGTATTACTTGTCGATGATGACGTAATGTTAGGAAGCGGATTTGTAGAAGCTCTTAATGAACGTGGATACGATGCCACATATTTGACCGCTGCCTATGGAATAGAAGAAGCAATAAAGAAACTAACGCCCGACGTGTTGGTATTTGACGTAGAGATAGGCAAAGAGAACGGTATTGAAGTGGCAGAGAAGCTTTACAAAGGCAACCCAGATTTGCCCATTATCTTTATCTCGTCTCACAAAGACGATGCGGTAAAAATGGCAGGGCTTATGGCAGGTGGCGTGGCATATATCGAGAAACCATTTTCTCATAGATTACTTTCGGCTCATATTGACCGCTTTACCAGAATAAAAAATTTAACACCCGAACTACAAGAGCAGATTATTTCTGTTGGCAAGGTTCAGCTCGACACTCGTAATCGTACGCTTATATTAGCCGATGGCTCAATAATAGACTTACGTACAATGGAGTATAATATTTTGAAAAAATTGATAGACTGTTTTAACAAAACAGTTTCAAGAGATGACTTATATATAGCTGTCTGGGGCTATGAGACGACTTACTACAATGAACAAAGCATTAATAACTATGTTCGCCGTATTAGAGTAATGTTAGAGAAAAATAATACTGGATTGGAAGTTTGCACGCACAAGGGACAGGGATATGAATTAAGAGACCTAATCAATTAGCAATTAACAATAATGCAACTGTTAATTGCTAATTATCTCTAACTTAAAGGATTAATCCTTTACACAACGAACGGGAAATCCTAATTCCTTATCGTAGTAGAACCTGAAAACTTGGCTATTATTGTGTTCCAAGTTACGAGCCCATGAATTGACTTCATCCTTATCAGTAGCACTCCACCAACGTCCGTGGTAGCCAATGTTGATACAATAACCATAGTTATGACGATATCCGGCCGGCAGGGCTGTAAAACCAAACTCGTCAGTAGCACCTTCATTTGGATCTGTCCAATGCGCTGTACCTACTTCTTTAAGTTTTCCTCCTTCATTAGTACCGCGCCAACCAGAAGAATTTGCCTGATCCTCTGTCATACCAACGCTCATTTCAAGCTGCTTCCACTCAACATCGCTTGGCAAATGCCAGCCAGAAGGGCATACACCTTGAACAGCACTGGGGTTAGAATTACTGCTTTCTGCACCGTTCATTGCTGCAGTCCAATTGTAAAGTACACCGTAAGTTGCATAATTTGTTGTTGCTTTAGCTGCAGTAACATTAGTACCATCATAACCGTAAACATAATAATATGGTACTGTTCTTGAGCCTGTTCCGGGAGTAACTACGCTTGGTAAATATTTTAAATTTTCCGCCATCCATACTTGATTACCTATTTTCAACCATCTATATATCGTATTGTCTCGAGAATCTATAAAGGTTCCTGTAGAATCATTATCCCCTACCACTACTGGTTGATAAAAAATAACGCTGTCAATTTCGGCAACTTTGTATTTCCATATTACACTACCATTTTTCATTACATAAACCGTATCGTTTTGTGCTAAAACCGTGTTGAACGACAAGCTGAAAATTGCAATCAAAAAGCTGATTATTAAAGTATATTTTTTCATTTATAATATTCTCCTGTTTTTAGTTGTATTTATTTGATTATATTTTATTTAGTAACTTGTTCTTAACCTCTTAACTCTCTTCTAAAACGCTCATTATCGCGTTTCATATCTCTCTCTTTAATTGACTCGCGTTTATCGTAAACTTTTTTACCTCTGGCAAGCGCTATTTTTAGCTTTGCCCAGCCATGTTCATTGATAAATAGAGATACAGGGATAATAGTAAAGCCACGCTCTTTTACTCTGCGTTCTAACCTTTTAAGTTCTTTTCTGTTCAAAAGAAGCTTACGCTCGGAACGTGGATCATGATTGAAGTGTGCAGCCTTTTCATATTCAGAGATATGAACCCCTTTTGCATAAAGTTCGCCGTCGTGGAAAACACAATATGAGTCAGTTAAATTTGCTTTACCCTGCCGAATTGACTTAATCTCAGTTCCTTTTAACACCAAGCCGGCAATAAAAGTTTCAATAAACTCATACTCAAATGATGCTCGCCTATTATTTATCTGAATTTTTGACACGGTAATTCCTAATAAGTTAGTTTACATCCTCAATTTTCAAAGTCTCTTTGACCTTATATCCTTTGAGGGTCTCTTCAATAGTAGCCGCTTCCACATTAATATCATGCTGAAATATAACAACATAGTTATTCTCTGTAATCTCCTTTAGAATCTTTACTTTTTCGTCAATGGCATCCATCGGGTAAATATCGTACGCTGAAAGATATATCGGTGGAATATTTGCTGTTGAAGGAATCAAATCTCCTGCATAGACAACAGTCGTTTTGTTGGCTTTAATAACGGGGATAAGTAAGCCTTTGGTATGTCCGTTATGTAAACGTAATTCAATACCCGGATAAAGCTCAGTATCTTCATCAATAAAATTAAGTTTTCCGAAAGTATTTAACGGCTTAATCAAGTGTTCTGGATATGCCGCTTCTTCTCTTAAATTTGAGCTATTTGCCCACTCCCACTGTTGACGCGAAACCCACATTTTTGCATTTGGAAATTGTGGTTTGGGGTTTCCATTTTTATCATCAATTAATGCGCCACCACTATGGTCCCAGTGTAAATGAGTAAAAATCAAATCGGTAATATCTTCGGGGCTATAGCCATGCTTTTTCAAGCTACCTAACAAAGTATCATCGCCATTGATATATTGATATTTAAGAAAACTTTCCGGCATTCTGGTTCCGATACCTGTGTCGATTAAAATTCGTCTGTCGTCGGTTACAACTAAAAGGTTTCTTATTGCATTATTACACAGGTTGTTTCCGTCGCAAGGATAGCGTTTCTTCCAAATAGCTTTGGGAACAACACCAAACATTGCTCCGCCGTCAATCATAAAACATTGTGTTTCAATTGAATATATCTTCATTTTTATTTACTTTTAACTTAATAGCTTCAAATATACTGACAGTTACTTGATTAAATAATAAACACGTGAATATGTCAGTCTCTACGCAATTGCACGCAAAGATAGCTACTTTTAGCGTAATAGATTAATATATAGCAATTTTTGATTATCTGTAAACCATTAAAACTATGTTGGCGTTGACATCAAGAATTAGTTTTGACACTTATCTATATTTGGTTATCTAAACTTAAATTTATGCTACTATATTATTAACAATCAAACATCTATACGCCTAACTGATATTTAAAACTAAAATCCACATGAACCTACTTAAAAAAATATATCTAAAACATACATTTATCACATAAAAAGTAAGTATCTTGTGTAATTTTAAAAGGCTAAATAACAAGAAACTATTTTATTAATAAATATTTTAATTTCAAACAGTTATATAAAATGATGACAAAAAAAAGATTATTTCGATTTGCAAGTTTTATTGCAATTGCGGTAGTCGCAGGATTTACATTTTACTCCTGTGGCAAACAAGTAAACATCCCCGGTTACAAACTTATTTCTAAAAAGTTTGTAAAAGAAGTAAATGCTGAAGTCTATTACTTTGAGCATATCAAAAGTGGTGCACACGTTGTAAAATTTGTTGTTGACGATGCCAATAAAACTTTTGGTGTTGGTTTCAGGACAGAACCTAATTCAGATTGTGGCACTCCACACATTTTAGAGCATTCGGTTTTAAATGGTTCGAAAAACTTTCCGGTTAAAAGTCCTTTCGAGGAGATGGGTAAAACATCGCTAAATACATTTCTTAATGCGTTTACCTCATCGGATTGGACATTCTACCCCGTTGCAAGTATGAACGAAAAAGATTATTTCAATCTAATGACCGTTTATCTAGATGCTGTCTTTTTCCCGTTAATTAAAACGGAACCCAAAATCTTTATGCAAGAAGGCTGGCATTATGAGTTAGAAGATAAAGATAGCCCGATTGTTATAAAAGGTGTTGTTTACAACGAGATGAAGGGAGCTTTCTCGAGCCCTCAAAGAGAAATGAGCTATCAAATAGGCAGAAACCTATTCCCTGATAATGGTTATGGTAAATCATCAGGTGGACACCCTCAAGCAATACCTGAACTTACTTACGAAGATTTTATTGCTTATTACGAAAAACATTATCACCCTGCAAATAGTTGCATTTTTGTATATGGTGACGCCGATATGAAAAAAGAGTTGGAACTTATTGACAAACAATATCTTTCTTCTTTTGACAAAATAGAGGTTGACAATGAAATCAAACTTCAAGAACCGTTTACAGAATTTAAAAAAGTTGAGGCTCCTTATGCATCATTAGAAGGCATTCCAACAGAAAACCAAACTTTTATATCTTTAAACTGGGTATATGGTTTAAGTACCGACCAAAAACTAAGCTGGGCATTGAGCATTTTGTCTGAAGTGCTTGTAAGTCAAGAGGCTGGTCCCGTTCGCTTAGCGCTTCAAGAAGCAGGAATAGGTCAAAACATGTATTCATACGCAGGTATGAACCAACAAAATGGATTTAATATCACTATTCAAAATGCAAATCCAGAAGATGCAGACAAAGCAAAAGAGATTATATTAACCAAAATGAAAGAGGCAGCTGAACAAGGTATAGACCGCAGTGCTGTTGAGGCGTTTGTAAATAGAATTGAGTTCCAGTTACGAGAGGGAGACGATGAACAAAAAGGGCTGTTGGCAATGCTTCAAAGCTACCGAAACTGGATGTTTACTAAAGATCCATATGCCGGTTTACAATGGGAACAACAATTGGCTGATACTAAAAAGGCTATTGAAGAAAACTATCTCGAACAGGTTTTAAATGAAGCTATTATAAACAATAATTTCGGGTTAATGATGGTAATGATACCAAAACCCGGTATGGAAAAAGAGATTAACGAACAAACTACCAAAAAATTAGCCGAATATAAAGCTTCGTTATCAGAAGAGGAGATTGAAAAATTGATTGCTGATACTAAAGATCTTATAGCATATCAACAAAAAGAGAACACTGAAGAGGAATTGGCAGTAATTCCTAAATTAGGTCGCGAGGATTTGAACCCAAAAGCTGACTGGTACGAGGCAGAAGAAAGAAATATAGCAGACGTAAAAGTTGTACACTTCGAAAACTTCACAAATGGTATTGTTTACATTAAGTTAATGTACGACTTGAGAGTTCTTCCAAACGAATTAATCCCTTATGCTCAACTACTTAGCGATATATTAGGATTAATGAGCACTGAGAACTATTCATTTGGAGATCTAGAGATAGAAATTAATAAAAATACTGGTAGTGCACACACATATATAACTACTTACAAGCAAGATCGCGATGATAACAAGCTGCTTCCTAAATTTGTATTAGAGTCAAAAGCCGTTCCTTCAAAAATTGATAAAATGTTTGAACTTGGCAACGAAGTACTTTACAAAACAAATTTGGCCGATAAGGATAGACTAAAAACTATTCTTACAAGAAATTTAGCACAAACTGAATCTAACGTTAAAAGAAACGGTTTGGGATATGCAATGACTCGTTCAAACTCGTATTTTTCAAATAGTGGAATGTTCAGCGAATTAACAAGAGGTCTTGAATACTACTGGTTTTTAGCAAAATTGGTTACAAATTTCGATACCAATTCTGACATGATTGTTGATAATCTTAAGAAAACTGCTGATCTGCTTTTCACTCGCAACAATTTGATATTAGCAAGTTCATGTGATAAAGCTGATTACAGCAACTTAGAAAAAGCGTTTACTAATTTTGCTGCTAATCTACCGGAAAAAGAGAGTACTATTGTTGATTGGAATTTTGATTTGACTAAGAAAAATGAAGCTTTAATAAGCTCGTCAAAAGTTCAGTACGTTGTTCAAAGCTATAATTACAAAAAGTTAGGTTATGATTGGGACGCAAGAATGAGCGTCCTTAGCAGTATCCTTTCAGGAGAATATTTACAAAACACTGTTCGTGTAATTGGTGGTGCTTATGGTGGATTTTCAGGTATTTCGAGTGATGGTAATTTCTATTTCGCTTCGTATCGCGATCCAAACTTAAAAGAGACACTTGATAACTACGCAGGAGCTGTTAAATATGTTGAATCATTTGAAGCTAACGAGGCTAAAATGTTGGGATATATAATCGGAACAATCTCTAATTATGACTATCCGGAAACAGCCTCATCGAAAGCAAACACTGCATTTAATCGTTATTTTACTAATGCTACTGCAGCTGAACGACAAGCAGACCGCGATGCTATTCTGTCAACAACAGATGAAAATATTCGTTCTTTTAGTAAAATGATTGAAGATGTTTTGAAACAAAACAACATCTGCGTTTATGGTAGCGAAGAGAAGATTAATGCAAATAAAAATCTTTTCGGGGGATTTATAAATGTTGAAAAGAAAAACTAACACTTTACGAGGTAAAAGGTACAAGTGGCAAGGTACAAGAGTAAATTGTCCGTAGGACAATTTACTTACTTTTACCTTTCACCTTGCGCCTTATATTCTATTTGCAATATTTTTGCATCGAGAATTTAGCATGACGATTCCCCAGTTTTTTTGCCGTTTTAAAATCTTTACATGCCCTTTTATTATCGCCCATATTCGCATATGCCTGACCTCTAACCATATAATACTCATGGTTTTTTGGTTCAAACTCCATTGCTTTTTCAATGTACTCTATGGTTTTAGGATAATTTTCTAATGACGAATATGCTGTAGCCGCTCCATAAAATCCCCCGACAAAATCAGGTCTTACGCCAGTTAACCTTAAAAAAATTGAAAGCGCCTCTTGCGGTTCACTATTTCGCATGTGACAAAGTGCCTTTTGATACATTCCGTTTGGATCGTTTGGACGTATGTCTAAAACTTTCTGATATACAGCAATAGCTTCTTGAAATTTATACTTTTGCTGCAGTTTTAAACCTGCATTCATTAGAGAATCGACATTTTGTCCGCTTAAACAAAAATGGATTGAGGCAAATAAGATTGCACAAATTAATGTTCTTAATATTTTCATGATATTTTTTTAATGTTATCTATAATTGTTACTGAAGTTCTATGATATAATTCACAATGAGGATTACACCTATAAATTATTAAACCTAAACACTGCTTTTGTTTTATTACCAGTAATACAGATATTTCAACCCGTGGAAGTGAAAATAAAAAACTGATTTATTATAACCACTAATTTATTTTAACAAAATTGATCTCCTCGAAATGGAAATCGGGGTTGGGGCATTTTATATTAAAACTTGTTACTGCCCCATTTTCACTCCTGTTTATTAAAATAAGTCCATCGGGTAAAGAAATAATATTTTGCCAAATAATCTTTACATCTCCATCATCTGACACATTAATAACACCATCAAAATGGGGTGCGCTAACAAACTGAATTTCAATTGTCTGATTTTCAGTATTTTCATAAATAACAACCTCACCCATTAATTTGTCTATATACTTCCCTTTTAACGTTTCTAAATCTGGCTTTTGTGGGCTTAAAGTTGTGTCTTGCTCTATTTCAAAACCCTTGAAACTATTGTACTTTTCCAATACAATTTTATAATACGGCGAATTAATATCAACAAGAAATTGATATAGCAATTCATAAGATAACACTATAGGCAACGGTGTACTGGTATTTGCCAAAAGAATAAAGGCGGTTTTCTTTTCAGGAATAATAACAATTTGAGAAGTCATTCCATCTAACCCACCATTATGCATTATTACTTTATAATTATTAAAATCTAACACATCCCAGCCTAATCCATATCCTTTGTTTTTTATGATATCTGGAGCAATGTTATCTAACATATTAAGTTTCTGGCTAGTAATAACTGATTGCTGAATATTAATAAACTCTCTGTCAACTATTGTAGAATCAAAGTTCCACTGAAATTTTGCCCACTTTGTTAGATCTTTGATATTCGAAAAGAGTCCACCCGCGGGCGAAATATTTGTCCAATCAATATAATTAATCGGTTTGTTTTCTTTGTCGACGATAATATGAGGGTTGGCGATATTTTCTAACTTTATGACTTCAGAGTAGTTAAAAGTTGTGTATCCCATTTTTAATGGCGACAGTAAATTAGCATTAATATAATCTTCATATTTCTGATTTACAGCCTCCTCTAAAGCCACTCCTGCAACTAAATACATAATATTGCTGTAGCCATATTCCGACTGTGGTGAGTTTTTAATAGGAACATATTTTATTAAATCAATGACCTCCTCCTTGCTTTTATTACTCCCATACCATGATAAATCTCCACTAAATGTTGAAAAACCAGTTTGGTGCGACAGTACATCATAAAACGTTATTGTTTTTGTCACTGTATCATTTGCTGTTTCAAATTGTTTAAGATGCTTTTTTATTGGGTCGTAGATAGACAATAATCCCTGTTTTTGTGCTATACCTATACCAGTTGCTGTAAATGCTTTTGTTAAAGATGCTATTCCAAACAGCGTTGTGTCTGTAACATCTAACGGTTTGTCAACGTGTATAACGCCGTAGCCTTTTGAGAGAAATATTGTATCGTCTGCTATTATCCCGACTGCAAGCCCGGGAACGTTCCAATCGGATATTGACTTTTGTAATAAAGAATCAATTGACTTATAGAATATTTGGCTATCACTATCTTTAGTTTGATTCTGGCACGAAAAGAGTACTAATGGTAAAATAATTGCAAATAGTGGCTTTTTCATACGTTTATAAATTATTCAGTTTAAGGTCATATGGAACTAACTTCCCATTTTATGTAAATTTTGGTTGTGGGTATTTGTTTCAAATTTATCAGTACCTAATTGTAATTTAACAAGTTTAAAACTAATATGTTTAATTAACATCTCTATTTTTCTACAATTTCTATTTCGGTTCTTCTGTTTTTTGCCCTACCATGCTCATCAGCGTTTGATGCTATATTTCTTTTTTGCCCATACCCTTTAAATGATAGTCTGTCTTCCGAAATACCTGCTTCGCTGATATATTGATATACGCTTTTGGCTCGGTTCTCAGATAGTTTTTGATTGTAAACTTCAGTTCCCACATTATCTGTATGACCGCTAATTTCGACCTTTACTGTCGGATTTTGTTTCAACAGCCTAACTACCTTATTGAGTTCTGTTTTTGACACTGGAGATAACTCGTAACTGTCAGTCTTATAAAAAACATTATTCAATATGGTTTTGCTTCCAATCTTTATTGGCTCAAGTTCAACTAAAATCTCATATGCTTCGATATCTTTTTTCTCTACCACAAAGTGACCTGAATAAAACATATATGATTCTCTATCGACCGTTAAACCATATTTTTTACCGGCAACTAACGCTATTAAAAACTCACCATTAGAATTAGATGTAACCGTAAGTATAGAATCTGGCAAATCAAAATCATTCATATCAATAACCGCTGACAAAGCCTTTTTGGTTTCCTTATCGATTACCTTGCCTTTAACATACGTTACCATTCCTGCCTGTGCTGGCTCGGGCAATTCGAAATAAAAAATATCTTGCTGCCTTCTATCGCCAACTTCTTTATCGATAAAAGCGGTTTTGCCGTCTGCCTGCACAAATATTCCTATTTCGTCACCGTGGGTATTTATAGGGTATCCTAAATTAACAGGTTTTGTCCACTTCCCTTCAACAAACTCGGATTTGTATAGATCAAACCTTCCCATGCCTGGATAATAGTTCGATGAAAAATAGAGTGTTACGTTGTCGGGATGAATAAATGGCGACATTTCATCACCTTCGGTATTTATGTTTGGACCAAGGTTTACAGGTTTTCCCCAAACAGGAAAACCATCTTTATCATATCCTTTGAGATCGCATCTGTAAATATCTGATTTTCCAAATCCTCCAGGACGATTACTTGCAAAATATAGCTGTGTTCCATCGGAGCTTATAACTGGTCGGGACTCCCAATGACGGCTATTGACTACAGGTCCAAGGTTTTTTGGTTTTAGCCATTCTCCGTCATTAAGTACAGTCATATAAATATCACAACTTCCAAATCCATCATTCCTGTTACAACCTGTAAATAGTATATATCTTCCGTCTGGGCTTACAAATGAAGCACCCTCATTAAATTCAGTATTTACTGGGTAACCAACAGGTTTTGGATCATTATATATGCCATCAGTTAAATCACAAGTCCATATCTCTTCATTAAATCTATTATAGCCCATCTCTACTTTAAGTGTATAAAAAAACTGTTTATTATCGACTGTGAACGAGGGCCAATATTCATCTCTATATGTATTAATATTTGACGGTAGCGATTTCAAATCAATGGAAACTGGGTTTTTTAATGCTTCTACGGCAAATTCGGCTTTACTCTTTATCAAATCAACATACGGCTTAAATCTTTCATATTCAACACCATATTTTTTTTCAAAAAAGATAATATCCTCTAGTGATTCATCATATTTTCCGAGACGTATATATCCCTCTGCCCTATTAATATATGCAGGTGGAAAATATTCAGGATCAATTGAAAGGGCTCTGTTTAATTGCTCAACTAACAGGTTGGCACTATCAATTTCGTAGTATATTTGAGCCAACAAAAAATGCGCATCAATAAATTCCGGATCTCTGTATATGGCTTCTTGTAGGCTTTCTATTGCAAGGTTATACACTCGTAAATTATAATGTTCTTTTGCCTGTTTGAAAGCCTGCCCTGCTCTCCAAGAGCGTGTGATTACCTCTTGAGACACAGAGTATAGGCGGATAGATATAAAGAATAGCAGTAATAAAAGATATCTCGGTTTTAAAGCCATTTTGATTTTGATATGCTCTTTCAAATAATCGCATAAAATTAGTAACAATTTTCACGATAACAATGATTTATAGCATAAAGTTTGTGATTTACAAACAAATACCTATGGTATTCCCATAAACTTGTGGATCTGTAGAGAAATATTCCAATACGGATTTTCCTTTGTGTATTCTACTATTTTATCGATTATATTTTCGAAACAGGAAAATTCAGGTTGCAAAAAGAGTTTACAATTTCTATTGACATGTTTACGCCATTTTTCTGCCCATTGGAAATCTCTTTCAGTTGAAATAACAACCTTTAGCTCATTAGCTAATGGTAAATTTTCCAATAAAGGGGGTTTTTGTTGCTTTGGTGACAGGCATATCCAATCCCATTGTCCAGTAATTGGGTAAGCACCACTGGTCTCTAAAAACGATTCTATACTGTTTTTATTTATCTCTGCAGTAAGCTGTTCTAGATTATACATTGTTGGTTCTCCGCCTGTAACAACGACGTTTCTGGCAGCTGTTTCGGTTACTTTTTTAACAATGTCTTTAACTGAAATCTTTGTATGAAAATTTTTATTCCATGAAAGTTTGGTGTCACAAAAATGACAAGCAATATCGCACCCGCCAACTCTGATAAAATAAGATGGTTTACCCGCATGAAACCCCTCGCCCTGAATGCTGTAAAACTCCTCAACAATGGGTAAATAACTGCCTGTATCAATGTCTTTTTCGTCTATCTTTTGATATAAATCTTTACTCATAATTGTCTGTAACTAACAAAAATTGTTGATGTAATTATTTTTTTTGAAATCTTAACTATACTATCTACACCAAGACAAATTTAACTTTTAGAGAGCATTTGCACAATAAATGTTTAACAAGCCGTTATCAAAAAGTGTAAATAATTTCATAATAGTCGCCAAATATAATTACTTTTGTACTTGCATTTTAAGTGACAAGTCTGTTGTGCAAATGTCACAAAATTATACGACACAAAGACAATAATCCTAGTTAAAATTTATCTTAACTTTGCAAAATGCAAAACAGAGTGGACATAGAAAAGCTACAAAAAAAGCTTTCAACTTTTCCAATTTTTGAGGGAACTCATGGTTTTCAACTTGAGCAAATTATTCGTGCTTCACACATTATACCGTACAAAGCAGGTAGCGCAATTTACGAAGCAAACGATATCTCTACTGCTTTTTTCATTATACTTTCTGGAGTCGTTAAAATAGAAATACACGAGCTAAAATCAATTGAATTAGGTTCCGGTAATTATTTTGGGGAATACTCTTTGATTGAAAATCGCCCACATAACGGAACTGCTATCGCAAAAACGAATTGTGAAATTCTTGTTCTACCTTCTGATGTTTTCAACAATCTGCTGCAACAGAGTCTCCCGTTTTCTAATAATCTGTTAAGAATTTTAGTCAAACGTCTGAAAGCTACAGAACGTTTAGAGTCTGCGTTGATTGAGAAGAACATACAGATTAATGAACAAAACGTTAGGATTAATGATAGTAACGAATTAGCTGGAATAATTCAAAAAGCACTACTTCCGCAAGAGAAGCTTTTAAAACTCAAGTTTGATAGCTGTTTTTTGCTTTTCCAGCCATGCGAAAATATATCAGGTGATTTTTATTGGTTCGCACAACGCTACAACGAATATTGTGTGGTTGTGGCTGACTGTACCGGACACGGAGCTCCTGCAGGGCTAATTTCTATTATGGGTATCACATATCTGAACGAAATTGTTAATTCAATGCAAGACCCCGACCCAGGCAGATTCCTTACACTTCTGAGCCAAAAAATCAAACAGGCATTTACAAGTACCGACGACCGCTTTCAGGGACAGCTCGGAATGGATATTTCAATGATTACGATAAATTTTGAAACAATGACCTTGAGATATTCAGGTGCCAATTTGCCTGTATTTGTTGTAAACAAACAAAAAATTTTAGAGTTAGAACCAGAAAAGTGCTCGCTAAACGGAAGCACAGATTGTAAAACATTCCGCTCACAATCTTTGAAAATAGAACAATCTGACACAATTTACATGTTTACAGATGGCTATACCGACCAACTTGGTGGTAAAGATGAAAAGAGATTTGGTTATGCACGTTTTAAAGAAATCATTCTCAATGTTGCCGAACTAAATGTTCACAAACAGCAGATAGCATTTATTGAACAATTTAACAAGTGGAAAGGCGATAGACCACAAATTGATGATGCTACGCTTCTGGGCATACAAATATAGTGAGTTAAAAGGTAAAAGTTAAAAGTAGAAAGTAGAGGCGATCATTGTGGTCGCCAGAGACAGCATTGTGGTTGACTAATGAACAATTAATTATCTGATTTCCTTTCAATTGCCACGACTTTCAGGTCGTGGAATAGATTGGTTTATGGGCTTTAGCCCAAATATACCTTTTCGGATTCTAAAATATTTAATAATTTTCGGCTAAAGCCAATTTTATTTTATTGATTTTCAACGCTTTAAAAGGCATTGCTATTGATATTTTTCCTCGAAAAGTACTTTGCTCATTTCGACATGATTCGTGTTGCAATGGTCATTTCTAAGTTACCTGTTTAGAAATGAACGAAACCAAAACGAGCAACGTAGTAGAAATCTCGAATTGTATAATCGAACCGCCATTTAAAAACAGAAAAGGGCGACTGTAAAAGCCACCCTTCCTATAATTGTTAATTGTTAATTACTAATTGCACATTGCTAATTGCTAATTACCTTTCGCGGGTACGTTTTTAAGGGTCTCCAATAAGAAATCCCAAAACTTCTTAACTGTGTCAATTTTTACTTTTTCGTCCGGAGAGTGAGGGAAACGAATGGTTGGACCACATGAAATCATATCCCAATTGGGATAAACTCCGCCCAACAATCCGCACTCTAAACCTGCGTGTATGGCTTTTATTTCTGGTGTTTTGCCATACATTTTTTTATAGGTCTCCTGCATTAGTTTTAAAATCGGAGAGTTCATATTGGGTTTCCAGCCTGGGTATCCACCTTCAAATTTAGTTTTGGCACCTGCAAGGTCAAATACGGCTTTTACTTTCATTGCCAATGCTTTACGAGCCGTGTCAACGGAACTGCGCATTAGACATTGTACATGAACTTTATCTTTATCTGACTTCACAACTGCAAGATTGATAGATGTTTCGACCAATCCGGGCATGCTGTCGCTCATACGTAAAACGCCGTTGGGACAAGCTAATACCGCATTTATTATGCGATTTTGCGATTTTTTATCGATAACCGAATCAAATTTTTTGGCTTTTGCTATGCTGATTGACAAATCCGGCTCAGTACCGGATAGCTCGCTTTTAACAATTTTCTCATACTCTTTAACCTCTTTTGAAATGGCATCCTTAGTTCCTTTCGGAGCGTAGAATGTAACAAAACCTTCACGAGGAATAGCATTTCTTAAACTTCCACTATTGATGTTTGCTATGCGTATTGAGTGATTATCAGCAAGTTGTCTTAAAATTCTAAATAGAAGTTTGTTTGCATTTCCTCTACCTAGAACGATATCCATACCACTGTGACCGCCCTTTAATCCTTTTACTTCTAACGCGATAGCTTCGTGGTTGCTTGGAACTGCGTCTAACTTAACTTTGAAAACAACGTTTGCGTCTTCGCCTCCTGCACAGCCAACATAAAGTTCCCCTTCATCTTCCGAATCGAGGTTAATTAAAATATCGCCTTTTAGCATACCGGGTTTTAACC
>ENA-UPXM01001892-UPXM01001892.1-activated-sludge-metagenome-genome-assembly--contig:-NODE-1892-length-25724-cov-5.890140_pt1 | contig 25724 bp, 18 predicted proteins | sample MGYA00238178_ERZ772708 | MGnify/ENA primary metagenome ERZ772708 (study PRJEB29002, sample SAMN05720212) | activated sludge metagenome | isolation source: anaerobic digester from wastewater... | reverse complement strand
CGATCCTGCTCCAGCGTGTCTCGCGCAGGGTCTTGCGCAGCAGGATGCTGCCCGGGTTGATCAGCAGGCAGGAGTCCTCCGGCAGGTTGTCTTCAAAAAACAGGTGGCCACTCTGGACGGTGATGATCTGCATGGCGCTGCGCGGCAGGGATTTGTCGAAATATGCCGGATTGATCACCACCAGTGGCCGTCCGTAGCCAGTCTGCCCCAGCGGGGCCAGGTCCACACCGTATGGGTCTTCATTGCGCAGATAAACTGCCTGGGCCGCCTGTTCGCCGGCAGGCATGGCCGCCAGCACACGGCGATGCTCCGCCAGCCGTCTCCCCAGCATGGACTGCAGCCCCTCCGGCGCTCCACCACTGGCCGATTCCTTGTCCGCCTCCCGCAGATACATCTGCTCCATCTCCGCTTCCATCTTGCGGTGGCCGTCGCGAATGGTTTCCGCCAGCGCGGGATTCTGTCTCTTCATCTCCCGGTAGAGTTTTTGCGAGTCGGCCCGTCTTTTGGGCTGTTCCTGGCGCCACTTGCGCAAGTTGTCCGCCGCCGGTGAACTGGTGGCGGCCGGCATGGCGGCTATCTCTCCATCCATCCGCCTGATCTGGGCCAGCAGGTATTCCCGGCGGCTGAGCGGCACGGACCAGGGCCGGTTGCCGCGGCTGAAGATCAGTGTGGCCAGTCCCTTGCTGTGGTCCTTGTAGACCGTGATCCCGTCCAGGCTTCCCTCCGGCTGCAGCGGCACCAGGAGCTGCCTGCCGCGGCTGTCCAGCAGGTTGTCGGGGAACAGCCGTGTCCCGGCGGCTGTCTCCAGGTTGTTGATCTCGATGTCGAGCGTGTTGGCGGTCTCCTCAGTCGGTCCGACCCATCCATCCTCGGCGCGGAGCAGTTCGAGGAAATAGAGTGTCCCCAGGCCATGCACCGGTTGCCCAAGACAGGGGGCATCGCACCCCTGAATTCCCCAGCTGCGCAGCAGCCCATCCAGTTTTGTCCCAAGGGGTGGATTCAGGTAAGGCTGCCGGATGATGATATCCAGCAGCTTCTGCAGCCTGGCATCATAAGCAGCGCTCTCTTTCTTCCCCAGTTTGTAATAATAGGACTTGTCATTTTTTGTGACAGCCGCCTTCATCCGGCCCGGCACATCCGGGGCAAAGGCATAATCGCCGGCGCAGCGGTCGGCCAGGGCCGGGGTGGGGAGCAGGAACGAGGCAAGCAGCAGGAATATTTGAAAAAAAAGGGGAGTTTTCATTTTATGCCTTTTGCCCAAAAGATACTCCTATAACCGCGCATAACCGCGCATAACCGCGCATAACCGCGCATAACCGCGCATAAATGTATTAGTGTAATTCGTAATAGACGCCTTTACGCTCACCAAATTTATTCAATTTTTCTTTATCAACCAAACGTTTAAGCAGTCGAGAGGCTTGATCTTCGGAAAGACGGCATAAGTCCACAACATCCGCACGCTTGATTTGTCCATGTTGGCGTACATAGCTCATAACCATCTGCTCATGTTGTATTGCGGTAAAGCCTACTTGACGTGTATAGGCGGCTTTTTGACCAGTAGTCAGATACAAAGAAGCGGATAATGTATAGCTTCGTCCGCGTGTCGCTCCATGTGCTTCTACCATACCCGCCTCGACCAAAGCTTCCAATGTCCGTTTGGCGCTTGTTGCATCTCGCTGTATGCAAATAGCCAATTCATCGGCTGTCAGGCGTTTCAACTCACGCAATGTGGCCAATGCTATCAAGCTGTCTACAGGCAATGAACCGCTGCGTCGGTTTTCCTCTTGAACAACCAGTTTCAAAAAGTTGAGATCGGCCTTTTGGGTTGGGATGATTAACACAACATTATTGGCATCGGTACGGCTGTAATCGGGTATAGGGCGCCCATAGCGCAGTAGACCTCGGTAAATTGTATCAACACCGCGGCCGGAACGTTCAACGATACCGATACGTTTCATGGCATCGGCCAAAGCCGGGTTACGCGGTCGTGGTTCCGTGGTAAGTATGTTGGCCAGCGTTACACCGTCAACCAGGCCGCCTGGGTTGCTGATTACAAGGGCTTCATCCTCCAGTCGTATATGCGTTGCACCCAGTTTATGGTAATCGCGGTGAATCAAGGCATTTGCTACAGCTTCGCGAAATGCTCCCATATCAACCTTTGGTACTGGGACCCTGAACAGGCCTACTTGCAATTCGTCTTCAGGGTTATATGGCCTGAAATTTGTTTCCAGCCACTCCAAAGCCTTCAAAAGAGGGAAACGCCTAAACTCATTGAAACGCACAGCCTGTTGTGCCAATACTTGAAAGGCAAATTCATGTGTCGGCAACAGTTTGCGCAGCGTTGTCTCACGCCCGATCAGCAATAGGCCTGTCAGTGTTGGTATTCGTGTGCCATCTGGTTGGCGTATCGTCAGACCAAGGGCACCATCCAACGTCTCGTCGTCAAGCTCCAGCAGCACCCGATCTCCGCCATAGTGCTGCACAGCCTGTCTTAAACGTTCACGCTCCAGCGGATCAAGATCGTCCAGTGTTGCACCTGCCACCGGTTGAGCCGATGCATCCAGCAGGCCAAACGTAGTAGCGCGGCTTAACCGGTCATGGGGAAGCATCGGTACGCATTCGGGAGTGCCGTCAGGTTTTAAGCGCCGTCGCAGATAGACTCCACTGCTTGTAGCCACTTCTCCCCTGGCTTTTGGTACAACTATGCGCGCCACCCTCACGTTATCCAACTCTGCGGCTTCCACTTTTACTGCGAGAGAGGGAGAAGTGCGCGCCGCTACTAAACCTGCCAGATTACCGAGAGCCATATGTTCGACATGCAGGCCGGTAGGTCGGGCATCGTCTTCCACGCCAAGCCAAAGTTCGCCTCCATCCGTGTTGGCAAGGCCTACAATTGCCTCTACCAACTCCCTGTCGGATAATCTCGCACGATCACTCTTGAATTCAACTGTGATGGATTCGTTTTGGGGCAGCACGAGAGTCATTAGCTACAGTTTCCTTTCAAATTTAATCCCTATATTCCAGAACTTTTTGTATCCAGTTTTTTATCATTTCCGTTTTCCAGTTAAGCAAAAAACAACTTAAATTAGAGCGGTTATCTTTTTCCCTCCACAATGGCGATCTCAGCTTCCGTCAGGCCGTAGAGTTCGTAAACCAGCCGGTCGATTTCTGCTTCGAGCTGCGGGATGTAAACACTGGGTTCCTCCTTCAGCGGGGGAACAGATTCAGCTCCCTCCCCTTCAAGGGGAGGGTTGGGGTGGGGATGGGGTTGTTTATGGTCGGCCAGGATTTTCTCCACCCGCTCGATGATGGGGGTTTGCTGGGCGTCGGTGGCGTGTGGGATGGGGAGTTGCTCTACATGGTGTTTCTTAACTTCAGCCAGTGCTTCTCCTTTTTCTGGGTTCATCAGCGAATAAACAAAATCAGTCAGTTTTGAATTTAGGATTCCAAGAAAATACAGAAGATTGAAACAGTTGTCTTGTGGTATCAAAATATGCAAGTTGTTACGCGCTATAAAGCTACTTCCCACCAATGTAGCAACTATAGAATCACCCGTCTGACGCACCATGATTTTTTGTGGTGCTTCAAAAATGGAGGCATCACGGGGAGCGGCCAGCCACGGGCCATACTGAATCCAATAATTATTATCCCACAAAATTTTGTAACGCTGAATAAGGCTGCCACGCAGAAGTGGTGTCCATGTCCCATCTGGCGCATTTCCTTCACAAACATAAGGTTTTTCTCTCATTGTCTGTTCTGTTTGAGGAGGAGTGCCTTTCCCTTTTTCAAAAGGTTTTACACCGTTAAATATGTTGCAGATCGTGGAGAGTTGAATTGATGATGATACGATCTTTCGGTAAAGATTCTGCGTGTGGGTATCCGCAATAATATTAATTGAATCCCCATTTTTTGGAATATCCTTCCAATCCAGTTCATGGCTTAACTCAACCCTCGCATCCTTTTTGACATAAATTGAAACTTTGTCAGGTGTCGAAACATCTTTTGTGTTGTTTTCAAAGACCAGTACAAGTGTATCAACAACTGCATCGAAAACATTATCAGGCAAGTGAAGTAGACTGTGCCAACGATAATGATTTGTCATGTACTGGCGGATTTTCCTGAAGGTTACAGATTGAAGCCAGGTGTTTGGAATGATGATGCCGAGGATGCTTTGCTTTTTCATAAGTTGTTCATAACGTTCAAGAAAAAGCAGATACAAATCTTTTTGATAATCCTGATGTTGGAAATACGTGGCAAAATACTTTTGCTGGTCTTTTGAAACCAGATTCCCATATGGTGGATTGCCGATAACCGCATCAAACCCCACAAAATCCCCGTTTTCATCCAGCACTTCCGGAAATTCAAAGCGCCATTCAAAGGCGTTGCTGTAAACCAGCCGCTGTTTCTCCTCGAAACGCCGCTCCAGATCATCTACCTCTTCATGCATCTTCTGCCGCCGCTGCATCTCCTTCTTGTCGAATCCGAACAGGGAAAGCTGGGCCAGTTCGTTCTGCTTTTTGCGCAGGGCAATCAGATTCTTGTCGTTGGGCAGGCCGAAGTTCTCCAGATCATGTTTGAGGTTGTCGATGGTTTTACGCAGCAGCACCTTGTTGACAGGGGAGAGTTTGTAATCAAAAACATGGCGGCGGTATGTCTCGGTCAGCTCTTTCAGCTTTTTGCGGTCGGCCGGTAGTATGTTGGGGTTGCCGCCGATGGCAAAGCGGCTGACCAGGGAGTTGCCGCACTTGATGTTGATGTCGATGTTGGGAAGGGTTTCCAGTTGGCGTGATGCGTGTCCGTTGGCCGTGTCCGTCCGGTAATAGGCGTTTTTAAGCAGTTCGATCCAGAGCCGCAGGCGGCAGATCATGACCGATTTGGGGTTGATATCCACGCCGAACAGGCAGTTTTCGATGATGGTTTCCTTTTCGTGGAAAAGGGTCTCCTGTACCCGCTGCGATTCTGTGTCCAGGTAGTTGTATTCAAAAATGTGGTCATCCTCGGTGACGATCAGCTCGTCGTTTTCGATGGTGACGCCGTATCCACGCAGCCGCTTGTCGTCCGCATCAGCCAGTATGCCCAGGTCGGACTTGACGGCGATGATCTCGTTCAGGGCAGAAACCAGGAAATGACCGGAGCCGACCGCCGGATCGCAGATTTTCAGACTGTTGACGATATCGTTGGCTTCCTTGATCGTGATCTTGTCCAGGGTGTTGTACAGTCCGGTAATATCCTTGCATGACCAGCCGAATTTTTCGTTGAATTTTTGCACCACGGTCCGGCGGATGGTTTCACGGCAGATGTACATGGTGATGAAGCCGGGGGTAAAGAAGGAACCGTCCCGGTAGCCGTTGATCTTTTCAAAGATCAGCCCCAGCACCGAGGCGTTGATGATGGTCTTGTTTTGCTCCTGGATTTCAGCGACCCCTTCGCTGGCAAAGTCGTAGGCATCCAGGAATTCAAACAGATATTGCAGGGTGTTCTTTTTGCCGCCTAGGCGTTTGCCGTTGTTCCCCTTCAAGACGGTGGAATCGTAAACATCCAATTCCAGCCTGCTTTTCAGGTCGTTGATGCTCATAACGGCTTTTTCAAGTTCGCTCTCTTCAAAAAGCGAGCTGTTTAGGTAGGGGATGCTGCCAAACCGGGATCGGACCGCCAGGCTGCGCTCTTCCACCCTGACCGCCAGCACATCGAAAAACAGCTCGTTCAGTTCGTCAAAATTGCTGACCCGGTTGCTGTTGAGGAATGCGTAGGAACGGTCTCCCTTGTGGTAGGCGATCAGCTGCCCTTCCAGCAGTTTCAAGAACAGCATTCGGTTCAGCCAGGTGATGCATAGTTCCAGAGCCACGCTGAAGTATTGAGCCTCCTCCGTTTCACCGTACTGCTCAGGATTGGAGAGATAGTTCAGCTTGTGGCGGGTTTTGATGTGGTCGCAGGCGTTCTCCAGCAGCGAACCGTCGTTGTGGCTGCTTTCCGGTTTGCGGCGGATGACCTTTTTGCCCTTGTCCTTGATCTCTTCCAGGCCGATGATATGCAGCAGTTCGCTATAGAATTCACGGTTGAGCGAGTTGCTGTCATTGGCAAAGGGCTGTTTGAGCAGATGCGGCGGGGAGAGTAGCTTGTAAAGCGCTATCAGTCTTCTGTCTGCCTCTGCTTCCGGTTTGCGGATAGAACGGGCGTATCCCCGGAGATCGACGTAGGTGCAGGAGAGTTCTTCCATTTCAGCTTCAACAAAGGGTTTCAGTATTACACGGTAGAGCCATTCAGTTGTGTTGTTGCTGAAAAGCCCGCTGCTCCACTTCTGGTACTCTTCCACGAACTTCCTGTTGTTGAAGAACAGCCGTTCAAAGTCGGCAGCGTCGAAGATGAACCATTCATAGACATTGCAGACAATCAGGCGCTTGAGCTCTTTGTTCCCCTTGCTGTAGCGCTCCTGCATGTAATAGTGCAAAAGCTCGTGCAGCGCCTTGGCGTTGGGTCTGTCGATGGAGATCATCTCGTTTCTGTTGTCCGGCCGCTTGACCTCGATCATGACACCGACGGTATAGGTGGAGCTTTTGCCGTTGTGGATGACAAGGTCGGTTCTGCCGTTGGTGTTGATTTCGTTGGTTTGCTTGTACCAGGTGTCTTTCAGAAATTCGCTGACAAGATTCTTGAGATGTTCTTCCGATTCATCTCTGTTGATCTTGTCCAGCAGGGTTACAAGATTCTTCTTGAACAGCTCCAGCTGTTCTCTTTTCAGGCTCTGTTTCAGGTAGGCTTTGTTGAGGGCTTTGGCTGGTTGCAGAATGGAAATTTTCATGTGATAGCCGGCCTTTGGGTTGTATTGAAAACTTAAAGCTGAATTAGAGTTTTATAGCAAAAGATGGCAGCTAAAGCCACATAAACAAAAGAGCGGCATCTGCGCCGCTCGGTGGATTTTATGGATGGTTTTTTATTTTTTCCTCCCCTGCGCCGCCGGTGACCAGGGATAATCGCGCAGGTGTTCGGCCAGTTCGTCGCCGGTGTAGCGGTTGACCCGCCGGATAGCCAGGATGACCACGATCAGCAACGGCAGGGTGTGGATCAGGATGGCGCAAAAGGCCATCAGGTGTTCGCCGATCAGGATGGCCATGGTTATCTGGAAGACCAGTACCGAGAGGTAAAGCAGCGGCCCGATCAGGCAGCGGTAGGGCAGGTTGCAAACCCCTTTGGGAGGCTGCGTCTGTTTTTTGGCATCAATCAGCTGGAAGGCGGCCACCAGGCAGAAGCTGGTCAGCAGCCAGCCGCCGTAGTTGGAGAGCGGCACGCCGAAGTGCAGCCCGACCTCGCGGTAGCCGTAGATCTGTCCCAGAAACCAGCGGTAGCCCTGCAGCGCCACCGGGTCAATGACAATGTCCAGAAAGGTCTGCAGGAAGGCCCCCAGCACCAGGGCGGCAAAGGAACGCCGCATGCTGCGGGTCTCCAGCGTAACCAGGTCCCAGCGCCAGCTCTTCAACGGCGACAGGATAAACAGGGCGGTGGTGTAGCTGCAGTAGGTCAGGAAGACGTAGGAGAGCGAATCAAAGAACGGCACGCCGGCGATCCACAACTCTTTATGACTGGTTTTGTCGATGTAATAGTACCAGCCGTAGGGGAAACCGGTATTGATGGAGAGCCATTCCGAGGCAAAGGCGATCAGGTAGGCGGCGATGGTGAATTGCAGGGTACGTCGCCAGCCGATGTGCGGCACGCAGGCCAGCAGGAAGGCGGCCAGAAAGGCGAAAACATAGGGGCGCATGGTGACGGTGCCGACGGCGATGTCCAGTATTTGAGTCATGTGGCTAGCTTAATCCTTTTCTGATCTTGTAGAGTTCTTCCATATCCAGGCCGTTTTTCTCGTAGTATTCCCGTTCCAACTCCTCCACATAGAAGCGGTCGATGCCGGAGTTGGCGAGGAAATCCTCCCGCAGGCAGATGTTGTGCTCGGTGATGATTGCCGGCAGCAGGGTGTGCAGGTACATGGCCTCTTTTTTGATGGTAATGATGGTTTCGTTGAAAAGGTGGTCCGGGATCTCGGTCTTGATACTTTTTTTGGTTTTGAGTTCTTCGGTGACTTCCCGACGCAGTGCCTCCTGGTCGGCCCGGGTGTTGAAACGGGAATAAAAGTTGCGGATCCGGTCGCGGACATGTTCCAGCAGAACAATCGAGATGCGTTCATCCAGGTCGATCTGCTGCAACTGCCCCAACAGGTCGTCGATGGTTGTGGCCCCTGTTTCAATGGACTGAATCCCGTCAATCAGGACTTTAACCTTCAGACGTCCGAAACGGCCCAGATAGGCGTTTTCAAACAGTTCGCGCACGAACAGATCCTGAAAGCAGCCTGTTTTCAGGTTATCGAAGGCGGCCTTATGTTCCATCAGCTCCCTGAGGATTTCCTCTGAAATGCGCACATTTTCCATGAAAGCCAACTGGCTGATCAGGTTGGTTACGCTGTCGAAGCGATCCAGGTAGGTAATGATGTAAGAGAAGCCATCCAGCAGTGACGGGTCGGCTCCGTCGCGAATCCGTTCGTCGCATTCCTTGCCGGCTGCCAGCATCAGCTGGTCAAAGGCGTGATCACGGTTTTCAACGGCATGCTTTTTGGCCCGGATCAGCTCCAGCATGTCATCGCGGTCAACACGGCTCTCGATATCCTTCTGCTGGAGGAAGATCCCCTCCAGGATGCCGCGGGTGGGGCCCAGGTAGTCCTCTTCATCACCCACGCGCAGCCTGCGCCCCTTTTTCAGCATTTCATCCAGGGTGTAGAATAGTGCGCCCGGGATCTTGTTGCGCACGGACAGGGTTTTCAGGCGGGTCAGCCGGGCGTTGTCCAGTTTGCTGATCTCGCCCTTCTGGTTGCAGATCAGCAGTATCTCCCGATATTCATCGACGATGCGCTTGTTGGCCGGGTGGCGGTACATGACGTCGATGCGCATGCGTTCCTGCTGGTAACGGTCGATTTCGTGCTGGGTAGCGATGGCAACCAGCCGGCTGAAGTCCTCGTCAGCGATTTTTTTGCTGCGGAAGTAGAGCTGACGGAACAGGTCACGGTACTTGCGGTGATGGCGGTGAATCAGCTTGAACATGAACAGTTGGGCATCCGTATCACCCAGCAGTGGATAGATTTCGCTGGAGAGCGCGTCGTCCCTTTCATCGCCAACAAAGGCCGAACGCTTGATCAGCTTGCCGATCCGCCTGACCAGCTCCTCCTGCTGTGCCTTGAGGCTTTGCGGCAGGCCGGCGGAATGGATAAAGAAGTAATAATTGCAGACCGCATTGCCTTCGAAGAAGATGCTTTTGAAGTTGTCGCTGCCGGAGGTCTGGTCGCTGAAATTTACTGTGCCGGCTGCCTCGTCGGAGTGGGCGCCGTACATGACCAGCCGGTTGATGATGTCCGGCTTGGCGAAGTCGGAGGTCGGGTGGTCTACGCCGAACATGTACTCGCAGAAATGACCGCCATTGCCACGGTAGCTGATGCCTTTGCCAGATATGATCAGTTCATTGCCAGGGGCGAAGATGCGTAATTGTCCTTCGTCCTGAACAACGTTGAAAAAATAGCCCTGGTAGGCATCCGGGCCGATCAAGGTTACGAAGTATTCCACCTGGTCGTTGGCCAGTCCGTGAAGGCGTATGTCCCTGTGCATGTGCAGCCCTCCGAGTAATTTGCGATACTATTGCGACTTGGGCCAGATCGTCCTGATCTGATATCATTGTCAAAAAACCGGCGCCTCAAATTCCATTCCGTCGTAGGCAAATTCCACGCCCGGGGGGAGTCGGGAATGGTCGCTGTACAGCACGCTATGGGAGAGGTGTGTCAGGATGATGCGTCTGGTGTTCAGCTGGCGGGCTGCCTGTATGGCGGCCTCAATGTTGAAGTGAAAGGGGTGCGGGTGCCAGCGCAGGCCGTCGATGACAAGTATATCAACTCCTTTTAACAATGCCAGTGATGAATCCGGAATGGCGTTGCAGTCGGTCAGATAGGCGACCTGGCCGAAGCGGAAACCGAGCGCCGATGTGATTCCATGCTCAAGCGGTACGGGGACCACCGGGATGCCGAACAGGTTGAACGGAGCGGTGATCTCGTGCGCTCGCATAATCGGGGGATAGGCCGGGGTGCCATCGTCAAAGATATAATGGAAAGAGCTGCGGAGAACCGCCAGTGTTTCTGCGGAGGCAAAGCAGGGTACAATCTGCTGGTGCAAAAAATGAAAGCCGCGCAGGTCATCGATGCCGTTGACGTGGTCGGCATGGGAGTGGGTGAACAGCACCGCGTCAACCCGGGGCAGTCGTTCGCGCAGCACATGCTGACGCAGGTCGGTGCTGGTGTCGATGATGATGTTGCGGTCTTTGTGGCGTATCAGCAGGGATGAGCGTGTACGCTTGTCGCGCGGGTCCGTCGACCTGCAGACCGGACAGTCGCAGCCGACCATCGGCACACCGGTTGAGGTGCCGCTGCCGAGAATATTGAAAAGCATGGTGATATCCCTTATCAGTTTCCATCCGGAAGCCCTGGACAGAACCTTGTTATGAGCAGTTAATTTTCAATACAGGTATGTGCGCGGTTTGTCAAACCCTGCTGGCCGGGATCCATTCGCGTCAAGTCATTCGGTGTCCGGGGCAGGTTCAGGTCCGTCCGTTCCTCGGATTCCCCTTGTTGCAACAGGGTGAATTTGTTATCTTGATCCACTATCAAAATGACAGGAAAGGGATATGATTAACCATGAAATTTACCAAGATGCAAGGTGCAGGTAATGACTATGTTTATGTCAACTGTTTTGAAGAGACAGTAACAGATCCGCGGCAAACGGCAATCCAGGTTTCCAACCGCAATTTCGGCATCGGATCCGATGGCCTGATCCTGATCATGCCTTCCGACAAGGCGGATGTGCGCATGCGCATGTTCAATTCTGACGGATCCGAATCGGAGATGTGCGGCAATGGCATCCGCTGTGTGGCCAAGTACGCCTATGACCACGGCATTGTTTCAAAAAATGAGATTACGGCTGAGACCGGGGCCGGTATCCTGATCCTGCAGCTGTTTCCCGGCGCTGACGGAAAGATCGGAAAGGTGCGCGTCAATATGGGCGCCCCCCGGCTGACCAGGGGCGAGATCCCCATGACCGGCGATGCAGGGGCGCAAGTGGTGAATGAGCCGCTGACCATCCTGGACCGGACCTTCCGGATCACCTGCGCGTCGATGGGCAATCCCCACTGTGTGATCTTTGTGGACGATGCAGAGAACTTTCCAGTGGCCACCTACGGCCCGCTGATCGAGAACCATGAACTGTTCCCGCGCCGTACCAACGTGGAGTTTGTACAGATTATTTCCCGTACAGAGGTGCGTCAGCGCACATGGGAGCGCGGGGCGGGAGAAACACTGGCCTGCGGCACCGGCGCCAGCGCCGTGACAGCGGCTTGCGTGCTGAACGGACTTACCGAGAAGAAGATTTTGAACCATCTCTCCGGCGGAGACCTGGAGATGGAGTGGGCCGGGGACGGTAGCATCTATATGACCGGTCCGGCGATTGAGGTTTTTTCTGGAGAGATCAATCTCTGACAAGGAGTTTGCTATGGACTTTACCAACATGCTGCACCGATTCACTGTTGTGCCTTCCCTGACCGGCGAACTGGCTGCCCTGCAGCGGATCGCCTACAACCTGTGGTGGTGCTGGGAGCCCGAGGCCACCAGTCTGTTTCGTCGTATGGATGCGGAGTTGTGGCAATCCACCCGTCATAATCCGGTAGAAATGCTGGGGATACTGCAGCAGACCACACTGGATGCACTCAGGCAGGATGAGGGGTTCATGGCCCACCTGCAGCTGGTGGACGAAAAGCTCTCCGATTACATGGGGGAAAAGACCTGGTTTCAAAGGCGCTATAACGGTGATTCCAGCATGAAGGTGGCCTATTTTTCCATGGAGTACGGTCTGCACGAGTCCCTGCCGATCTATTCCGGCGGTTTGGGCATTCTGGCCGGAGACCACCTCAAGTCGGCCAGTGATCTCGGTCTGCCATTGGTAGGTGTCGGCCTGCTCTACCGCCAGGGATACTTCCGTCAGTACCTGAACAACGAGGGGTGGCAGCAGGAGTTCTACCCGGAGAACGATTTCTATAATCTGCCGCTGATCCTGGAGCGTGATCAGAACGGGGTGCCGCTGACCTTCGAGCTTGATTTCGGCGTCAGACGTTTCAATGTGCAGATCTGGCGGGTACAGGTTGGACGGATCCCGCTCTATCTGCTGGACACCAACATGGAGTCCAACAGCGCCGAAGACCGTCTGATTACGGCTCAGCTCTACTTTGGCGACAAGGAGATGCGCATCATTCAGGAGATTCTGCTCGGGATTGGTGGTATCCGGGCCTTGCACACCCTGGGGATTGTGCCCAATGTCTGCCACATGAACGAGGGGCACGCCGCCTTCCTGGCGCTGGAACGTGTCCGGCTGCTGATGAACAAGCGTGGGATTGGTTTCAGGGAGGCGCGGGAGATCGTCAGTGCCGGCAACATTTTCACCACCCACACCCCGGTCGAGGCCGGCATTGACCACTTTCCACCCGAGTTGCTGGATCGCTTTTTCAGCCGTTACTACAGACAATTGGGGCTTTCACGGGACGAGTTTCTCGGGTTGGGACGCCAGAATCCCGCCAACAGTCAGGAGAGCTTCTGCATGGCGGTGCTGGCCCTGCACCTGGCCAGCCATGCCAATGGTGTCAGTCAGTTGCACGGCGAGGTCTCACGCCAGATGTGGAAGAACCTCTGGCCTGAACTGCCGGAGGAACAATCGCCGCTGACCTCAATCACCAACGGCGTGCATACCCGCACCTGGATGTCCAACCAGATGGCCCGGCTGCTGGTGCGCTATCTTGGCGTTCGCTGGCTGGAGGATCCGACCGATCACGCTGTCTGGCGCCGTGTCTCACGCATACCGGATGCCGAATTGTGGCGCACCCAGCTGATCGGGCGGGAAAAGCTGGTCGATTTTGCCCGCAAGCGGCTCAAGGAGCAGCTGATCAAGGTCGGCGCCACGACCAAGGAAATCGCCACGGCCGAGGAGGTGCTCGATCCGGAAATTCTAACCATCGGTTTTGCCCGCCGTTTTGCCACCTACAAACGAGGCACGTTGCTTTTGCGTGATCTGGACCGGCTGGAGCGCATACTCAACAACCCGGATCGGCCGGTGCAGATTATTTTTGCCGGTAAGGCACATCCGCAGGACCATGAAGGTAAGGAACTGATCCGTCAGATCGTGCAGGTTTCACACCAGGAACGATTCCGGCATCGGATCGTTTTTATTGAGGATTACGATATCGAGGTGGCGCGCCATCTTGTGCAGGGCGCGGACGTGTGGCTGAATACCCCGCTGCGGCCGATGGAGGCCAGCGGCACCAGCGGCATGAAGGTGGCTTTTAACGGTGGCTTGAACATGAGCGTGCTGGATGGCTGGTGGTGTGAAGGGTATCAGGGCAACAATGGCTGGGCAATCGGCAAGGGTGAGGTCTACGAGGATGTGGAGTACCAGAACCAGGTGGAGAGCCGTGCCATCTATGATCTGCTGGAGAAGGAGATTGTGCCCCACTATTACGACCGTGGCAGCGACGGGGTGCCACGGGCATGGATTAACACCATGAAGGCTTCACTGCAGACCCTCTGTCCGGTCTTTTCAACCGATCGGATGGTGCAGGAGTATGCAATGCATTCCTATATCCCTTCCTATGAACAGTGGCTTCGACTGGTGGATAATGAGCTGGCCCTGGCGCTGGATGTGGTTGGCTGGAAGCAGCGGGTCTTTAAAGCCTGGTCCGGTGTTTGCATAGAAATGGTGTCGGCGTCCGGCTCAGACTCTGTAGCGGTCGGCACTCAGTTGACGGTTTCGGCACGGGTCATGCTGGGTGAAATTGGCATTAAAGATGTGGCGGTGGAGGGATATTTCGGTGTACTGGACTCCAAGGGGAAAATCCAGGGCGGCGAAACCATTCTGTTGGAGCATGTCAGGGAGCTGGGCAATGGTCGTCATGAATTTTCCGGCGAGATGGAGTGCCGTTTCTGCGGGCGTCACGGCTTTATGCTGCGGATCATGCCGCGGCATGAGGTGCTGGGTAACGTCTACGAGCCCGGCTACCTGATCTGGGGCTGAGGCGTCACGGCTTCAGCAAAAAAAGATAAAATTCCATTATGGCAATAAACACGGACATACAGCAGCAGGTGTTTGACTTGCTTTCGCGGGCCTCCAACCTCTCCTTTGTCAGCGCTGAACAGGAGGGGGGAGGCCGCATTGCTTTGATGCCGGGCCAGCGCATCACGGCTGAGGTGTTGCAGGTGCTGCCCAACAACCGGACGCAGGTACAGATCGGCTCCAGCCGTTATAATCTGGAACTGCCAATCCCGGTGCGTGCCGGTCAGAGCCTGAGCATGACCTTTGTCGCCCATGAGCCGCGGGAGACATTTGCCTTTGCCCGGCCAGGAGTGCCCTCACCGCCGGTAAGTCTGTCCGATGCGTCCAGGCTGTTGGCGTTGCTGGCCGGCAGTGAACAGATTGCCGATTCGACCCAGCGCGCATCGCTGGAGGGGCTTGGTGATATGTTACGCCGCTCCTCAGGTGAAGCCGGAGTGCTGGCCAATCTTATGGATGAGGCCCTGACTTACAGCGACCTGCGTGTGGCTGGTCAGGGGCGCGAAACTTCATCAGCGCTTCAGGCCGGAGTGCTAACCGCAGAACAGGCCCGGCTGTCGCGTTTTGAAGCCAATGCGGCCCAGATCCTGCAAAATATTGCCCAAGGCTCCCGCTTTATACTGACTGAGGCAGCCAACGCGCCGTTGACGCCCCTGCCGCTGATGCCGGGTGAGGAGGTTGAAGCCTCTGTGCTGGGCACATTGCCGGGTGGCCGGGTATTTGTCCAGGTGGCGGGCACCAGTCTGGAATTGCAGATGGCCAGACAGGTGCGTGAGGGCGATATCCTGCGCCTGACCTTTATCAGCTCGCAGCCGAAGCCGATGTTTGCGGTGGCGCGTCCGGTTACGGAAATGGCAGCGGGCGCCCTCAGCGAGGCTGGCCGCTGGCTGAGTGTGCTTGAACACAGTCAAGGAGGGGTCAGCGGGCAGCAACTGTATGTGCTGGAACGGCTGAACACGGTGCTCAAATCACTGCCCCCGGATTCGCCTGCCTTCACCGCAATCAAGGATGAGGCGATCACTTATCAGACAGTCATGAAGGGTGCTCGGCAGACAGCCGAACAGGCCGGCGCTGCTGCCCTGACTGCCTCGACTCCGGCTTTGCAGCAGGGCAGCGGGATTGTGATGAGCGACGACATGACCAAACTGCTGCAGGCTCTGCTCAAGGGTAATCGTCTGGCGCTTCTGGAGGCGATCAACCAGCAGGCCGCTACCGGTTTTGCTCCTGGGCAGCAACTTAAGGCTGAAGTGCTGGCCTCGCTGGGCGGTGGACGGTTTCTGGTCCAGGCCGGGCGGCTTGCGCTCGAGTTCAGTCTGCCCAAGGGGATCCAGAAAGGCGATCTGGTCAATCTCTTTTTCATCAGTGAAGAACCGGCCCCAACCTTTTTGCTGGCCCGTTTCGGACGTAGCGGAGATGCCACTGTCAGCGAAACGGGCAAATGGCTGAGCGGTTTTATTGGAGCCACCGCAGGGCGGATGCAGGCCAGGGAGGCCTTTGGGCTGCTGAGTGTTCTGCTGTCGGGGCCCCCTGTAAGCGGGGCTGATGCGGCAATCAGATTGCAGCAGGGCCTGCGGGAGAGCGGGCTTTTTTATGAGTCACACCTGGCGCGCTGGTTTGGCGGTGAATTTACGCTCGAACAACTGTTGAGCGAGCCACAGGGGCGGCTTTCCGCCCTGAGGCAGTCAGCTGGCGCGTTGGTCGGGACAGCGGAAGGTCTTTTGGCGGGCCAGCACCCGCGGGCGGCCTCCCTGGCGCTTTTTGAGGAGGCCTTTGCAAAGGCGGGCAGGGTGCCTGACAGCGAGGGTGTTGTGGACCGGCGTGTCATGCCGGTTGTGCGTGAGCAGCTGGAAACGTTGCAATCCGGGCAGGTGGTCTACCGCGGTGAGCTTTTTTCGGGGCAGCCGATGAAATGGACAATCGGCGAGCGGGAAGCCGGGCGCAATTCCCAGGGAGAGGTCAAGCGGGAGTGGTTAACCTCCCTGCGGCTGGATTTGCCCGGGCTGGGGCCTGTTTCCGTGAGGTTGGAATTGGCTGGAGGGTGCGTCAATATCGACATCAGTGCAGCGGATGCCGCTACAGCGGATCGACTGGCCGCCGAAAAACAGGTGCTGGCGGAACAGTTGCAGGCTGCCGGTCTTGAGCCGGCAGGAATCGGGGTCAGGCATGAGCCAGAGTGATAACAGCGATCGCAAGGCTGCTGCCCTGTCCTACAAGCAGGGTTATTATGCACCGGTTGTGGTTGCCCAGGGCAGGGGCGTCATGGCTGAGGCGATCATCGCTTGCGCCCGTGAGTCCGGCGTTTATGTGCATGAATCGCCGGAACTGGTCAAACTGCTGATGCAGGTGGATACGGATCAGTATATCCCGCCCGAACTATACCGGGCAGTGGCGGAGGTGCTGGTCTGGCTTTACTGGATGGAGCGGGAAGGTGTTTGATGCAACTACGGATATTATTTGCTATTTACAGGGTGGGCGTGGATTTTATTGCCCTGGATATTTAACGTCATCTGATTTTCCTGGGAGGTTTTGATGCAGATCAAGTTCGGCACGGATGGATGGCGCGGCGTGATCGCCCGCGATTATAACTTTGATACACTGTCTGTGGTGGCCCAGGCCACCATGGATTATCTCAATCGTGAGGGGCTGTGGGACAAGGGGCTGATCATCGGTTATGATCGCCGGTTCATGTCCCGTGACTTTGCCCGCCGGGTGGCGGAAGTTGCTGCTGGTAACGGGATTCGGGTGCGTATGAGCGAGAGTTTTGCCCCCACGCCGGCCATCTCCTGGGCTGTGCGCCAACATGGCGCCGGTGCCGGGGTGATGATTACGGCCAGCCATAACCCGCCCGAGTACAACGGTTTCAAGATCAAGGAGAACTTTGGCGGTTCTGCTCGTCCGGCCACCACGCGGATCATTGAGGAAATCGTGACCTTCAACATTGCAGAGGGGCGCCGGATCGTGGATATGCCCTATGAAGAAGCGCTCGGTAAGGGGATGATCGAGCTGTTTGACCCCGCAGAAGATTACTTCCATCAGATCAGCCGCTATGTGGACCTGAATCTGATCGCCAAGTCCGGTATCCGGGTGGTGGTAGATCCCATGTACGGCGCCGGTTGCGGTTACATATCGCGATTACTGGATAAAGCCTGTGAGATTCACGGATATGAAAACCCGTCCTTTGGCGGGCAGCCGCCGGAGCCGATCGGAGAACATCTTTCTGAGTTGTCAGCTCTGGTAGCCGGTGGCCAGTATCAGGTCGGTCTGGCTTTGGATGGTGACGCTGATCGTATTGGTGCGGTGGACGAGCATGGCGAGTTTTTCTCATCACACTGCATATTTACGATTATTCTTCGCCATCTGCTGGAGCATAAACGTTTAAGCGGCGGGGTAGTAAAGACGGTCTCCACTACCCGCATGGTGGATCTACTGGCAGCAAAATACGAACTGCGCCTGTTCGAAACGCCGATCGGATTCAAGCATATCTGCGAGCTGATGCTGGCGGAGGATATCCTCATGGGGGGCGAAGAGTCGGGTGGCCTGGGTGTCAAGGGACACATCCCGGAACGTGACGGTATACTGATGGGATTGTTGCTGCTTGAAGCCATGGCGGTCAGTGGCAAGGGGCTGCGGGAACTGTTGAAGGAGACCATGGACGAAATCGGTCATTTCTACTATCAACGCATTGACCGCCATATCGCGGCTGATGTTAAGGAACAGCTGATTGCGCGTCTGGAGGCTGATCCGCCGCAGGAGATCGACGGCAGGCCAGTTGCTGCGACAAATTTCAGCGACGGATTCAAATTCATGTTTGAGAATGGTGACTGGCTACTGATTAGGCCTTCCGGTACCGAGCCGGTTCTCAGGCTTTACAGTGAGGCCGGTTCGCCGGAGCAGGTGGACAGGCTGCTCCGGGCGGCATTGGTGCTGGCAAATACCTGATGGGGCATGGTGCACGGCAGTCGCCCTGAGAGGCTTGTTTTTCGCGCTGCGACAATAAAAAAGTGATGATTTTTGCCTTTAATATGATATTAATTGACGACAAAACTTAACCGCTTGGTCGGGATAACAGTAAGAGGAGGATTTTGATATGGCAAACATTCTGATTGTTGACGATTCATCCACCATGAGGAAGATCATCTCCCGGTCATTGCGCCAAGCCGGTTTGCCTGTTGATGAAATCTTCGAGGCCGGTGACGGCATTGAGGGGCTGGGCGTGCTTAATTCCGGCAAAAAGGTCGATCTGATCCTTTCGGACATCAATATGCCCAACATGGATGGCCTGGAGTTCGTAAAATCAGTGCGCGGCAACGGCAACAACACCCCGATTGTCATGATCACAACCGAAGGTGGCGAGGAAATTATCGCCCAGGCCATTTCCAGTGGTGCCAGCAGCAGTATCAAGAAGCCGTTTACACCCGAACAGCTTCAGGAGACGCTGGGAGGCCTCCTATGACCCTGAATGCCGATATTGCTGCATCGAAAGGGTTTAGCGATGATCAGCTGGCCAAGTACATCATCGATGCCACCCAGGAGGTTTTTTCCACCATGGTGATGATGGATGCCGCTGATGATTACCCTCTCCAGGAGCCAATCACGCGCTTCCAGTGCAGTATTACCGGCATGGTCGGCTTTGCCGGCCTATACTCCGGGGTAATTTCGGTGCATTGTCCTGTAGAGCTTGCCAAAAAGATTACCTCCGCCATGCTGGGTATCGATTGTGATGAAATTAATGAAGATCTGAACGACGCCATTGGCGAAATAGCCAATATGCTTGGTGGCGGTGTCAAACAGGTACTTTCCAAGGGGGGGCTGGATGTCAAGCTGTCGATCCCCACGGTCATTTCAGGCGAAGACTATACGGTAAATTCACTGTCTGACATCGATTGCGTGGTGATCCCTTTCAGGATTGGAGATGAAAAATTCCTGGTGGGCTTGACGCTGAAGCGCGAAGAGTGAGTTCCGCCCGACCTAGACAGTCGTAACTGCCAGGACGGGGCAAAGCCCAACCTTTACCGGAAGACTGCATACGATGGATGGATATACAACACTACATGGGATTCTTGAGTCTGCCCTGAAGCAGGCCGGCGAAGAAAGCGGCATGCTTTTGGGGCAGGAGCTCTCCATCGTCCTCTCTGACTCATTAATTACAACAAAAACCGCATATTTCGGGGATCTGGACGACGCCTGCTTCGTTATTGGCGTTGAATCGCGTGAAGCTTACGCCGGACAGTTCTATCTGATCTTCTCCCTGCGCGATGCCATCGTGATGAGTGGCACACTGCTGGGCATCCCGCCTGCCCGAATTCAGGAGAAAAAGCGTCTTTCTATCGTTGAAAATGACGATTTCGATGCCTTTTCCGAAATCGGCAACATGATCAACGGCTCTTTCAATACGGTCTTTCAGGGGACATTGCCCAACAAGGTCCATCTGAAGGTTCTGACCCCCCAAAAGTACATTCCGGAAATCGACAAGATCTCCCCGGAGGAACCGATCCCGGACGGTGAGTACATGATGTTCAGATCCAGGCTGGAGATGACTGGTCAGGAAATGAACTACCTGGATGTGATGATTCCGGTTGATCTGGGCAATCTGTTTGATCCACAACCTGAGAAGACGGTGGAAGCGGAATCGGAACCAGCTGAAGCGGTGTCAGAAAGTGCTGTGACGGCCGATGCAGGTTCTGGGGCGCGGGCGGAACAGCTGGCTGCAGCAGTTGCCGAAGGGGTTGACAGCATCGTGGTGCTGGAGGATGACGACGAAACTCGCCGCATGCTGGTTGACTCGGTTGGGCTGCCTGGATGCCAAGTGGTAGATGGTACGTTGGGCGCCGATATCAGGGAGCTTTTTGCCGGACGCCGCGTACGACTGGTTATCATCAGTGCCGAAGATGCTGATGACCGGGAACTGGCTGTATGCATCAAGGTTAATGCCATGCGTCAGGATGCCCCGCCACCGATCATGATGTGCGCCCAGCGCTGGACGCGAACTGCTGCACTAAAGGCTTTGAAATACGGTGCCCGTGATATTGTCATCATGCCTTGCACCGAAGAGGAATTGGCTGCCAAGGTACGAAAATTTTGCAAGTTTTAGATCCATCTCTTGAAACGGGAGGTCATGTTAACACATGAACTGTCCTGTCGGACCGGATTATAATGCCTGCCTGCGGTATGTCCGTGTGCTGCTGTCTGCGCTCCTGTTGCTGCTGGCGCCGCAACAGGTTTCAGCATCTCCCCCCAATCAGCTTTACAAGGTTGATATTCGCCCGAAGGGTGACTACACCCGCATCATTGTCAGGCTTGACGCTCCTCCGCGCTATAGCGTCTCCGAACTGCCCGGTCACCGGCTGAGGCTGGCTATCAGGGATACGCAGGGGACTCTATTCAGGAAGTACCGCAACTATTCGGACAACAATATCGGAGGCCTGGTTTTTTCCCGCCGTGGCGCGGATATGCTGATCACCTTTGCCATGGCTGCAGGTGCGGGATGGCACGATGTAAGCCGTGCACAGATCAGCGCCATTACCCTTGATGTGGGGCAAAGGTTTAAACACCGTTCCCCTGAACCCTACCTGCCAGGCCGGGAAAAAATCTGGCATGGTGTTGAAAAACTGGTGCGGGATTTTGATCCGCCGGTCAAAACCGAATTCCTGTTTCAACCGACTGATCCCAAGCTACTGAAGGGCATGTTGGATGTAGCCGGTCAACAGTCTTTCATGGCAGCTGAGGCGGCCCTTTATAAGGGCTACTTTTCTGAAGCTGAAGAGGCTTTTACGGCTTTTGCCGCCAAGCAGTCGTCTGTGCGTCCGCTTGCGCTTTACCGTCTCGGAGAAACAGCCTACATGCTGCAGAAATATCCCCAGGCACTGGCGGCTTTTCGCGAGGCTGAAAAGCTCTGGCCCGCATTTCTGGTTCTCAATCCCGGGGTGACATTTTCCTATGGGGACAGCATTGCCCGCAGCGGCAATCTTTCGGCAGCCAGAACCTTGCTGGCCGGGCTGATTGGCCGCCTGGCGGACAAGAAGTTCGCGCCGGTGCTGCTGGTGCGTCTGGCTGACATCCTGGCGCGTCAGGGGCATGATAACGAGGCCCTGGCGGTTTATCGGACGGTGGCGGAGAATTTCCCGGACAACAAGGCCAATCTCATGGCGCGCCTGCGGCTGAATGATCGCCACTTCATGGATGTGACACCCTGGACTTTTGGTCGAGTTGCGGCAGTTTATGAGGATATTGCGCGCAAGAGCGGTGATTTCATCCTCAGGGAAGAAGCGCAGTTCAAGTACACACTGCTGGAGGCGATTCACGGTGAACCTGTTGCAGCCCTGCGGCAGGTGATGGCCTTCCAGCGGCTTTTTCCGCGCGGCGTTTACACGACTGTTTGCAGGAACATCCGTGAAACGCTTGTGGTCCTGGTGTATCGACAGACCGACTGGGGGCGCGACCCTGCCGGACTGATTCGCTTTTTCGAGGAGCAAAATGATTATCTGGCCGGCTGCATGGAACAGCCTGAGTTTTTGCAGAAGGTTAAACAGGCCTATGCAGATGCGGGGCGGCCGATTGAACTAATCAGGTTTTTTAGTGGCCTTTTGGAACGCCAGTGGGCAGCTTCTGCGGGACCGTTTCTTTATGAAACTATTGCTGAAAATGCGGATCTGCTGGGTGACAATGTGATGGCAGAAAAGTACATGCTTGCCTTCATATCCAAATTTCCAAACCATCCCCGTGCACGTATGATCTTTGAACGGCTGGGCATGCTTTACCACAATGAGGGCCGATATCAGGAATCCCGTGACAAACTGATCTGGCTGATGAGGAAGGGCGAGAAGGCTGAACTGCCGGAGAGTTTTTACTATCTGGCGCGTTCACTCTGGAAGCTGAAACAGTTTGCAGAGGCTTCACGGGCCATGACCCAGTTCCTGGCCCAGACACCCAGGCCACAACGGCTTGTGGCGGATGCGTATTTTGTGGCCGCTTCGGCACTTGAATCGTCCGGCGATCGCAAGGGTGCAATTGCCATGCTGGAAGAGGGGCTTAAGCTTCCCAATAACCCCAGAAGTGATGAATTGACTTACAAGGCTGGCTCTCTCTGGCTACTGGAGGGCGATAACTCCAGGGCGCGCGTCTATTTTGAACAGGTTATTGCCAAGGGCAGTGACCCTGATTGGCGCAAGCTCGCCCAGCAGGCCCTTGGGGCCATCTCCATCAAGCCGTAACACCTGTCTGGTCTCTGCCTGTTAAGACCTCTTTTTCTACTGGCGGTGTCAACCCCCGTTCTTATTCGCGTGGCATCCTCACTTATTCGGTGTTTCCGGACTAGCTGTCCAGATATCTACGCCTTGCATTGCCGTATGTTCGTGTCATGAACGTGACAGTGTCAATATCCCGACACCAAACGGCACTGTTTTGCTATGGCCTGCCTTATGCAAAGGCCCATATGTGACGATAAAACAGCGGCTTATGCTGATTGATGGAGACTGGAAATTAAGGTACGTTTTTTGCATTTATCGACATGAAGAATTATCACAATCAGTTCGGAGCGAAACAATGCCGGTCGATGGAATATTCAGCAGCACGATCAATCTGCTCAGTAAAAGCATTGATCTGCGCGTAAAAAGCCAGAATCTGATTTCGTCCAACGTGGCCAACGCGGAAACCCCAAATTATGTGCCCAAGTCTCTGGATTTCGAACACGAGCTGCAGGGTGCTCTCAAGGGAGGCGGCATCAATGGTGGAGTCACCAATAGCAGGCATATACCGCTTAAAGGCGTGGCTGGCCGACTGGAGTCGGTTTCGGGGCGGGTGGTTGAGAGCCCCTCAAAATCGCCTGGCAAGGACGGCAACGCAGTAGAGATTGAAAACGAGATGAGCCGCATGGCGGAAAATCAGATCATGTACAACGCCACAGTCCAGATGCTGACAAAGAAACTGGAAGGATTGCGTAGCGCAATGAAAGTGGGGAGCTAAATGGACTTCTTCAGTTCAATGAATGTGAGTTCGTCGGCGCTGACCGCCGAAAGAACCAGGATGAACCTGATCTCTAGCAATCTGGCGAATGCCGGCACTACTCGCACCCCGGAGGGCGGGCCTTATAAGCGCAAGGATGCGGTTTTTACCGCCACCCCAGCCCAAAGCGGTTTTTCAAGGGCGTTATCCGGTGCCGCCGGTCAGAATGTGCGTCAGGTGGAGGTGGCGCAAGTGGTGGAAGATCAATCTCCTCCCAGGATGCATTATGATCCTGGCCATCCGGATGCCAACCCCCAGGGATACGTCGCCATGCCGAATGTGAATGTGATGGAGGAGATGGCGGACATGATCAGCGCCACTCGCGCATATGAGGCGAATGTTACGGCTGTTCAGGCGGCGAAGAGCATGGCCCTCAAGGCACTTGAGATTGGAAGATAATTAACTGCCCGGCATGGTTGGCAGTGGAGGTGTTTTATGAATATCAATGGTATTGAAAGTGGTATGGGGATCAGCAGTAGCTTCCCTCAGGTGGGAAGTTCCAAAGCCCCATCCGCAGTTGAGGGCGCGGGCAAGTTTTTCAGTGAACTGGTCACCAAGGTCAATGATATGCAAACGCAGTCGGACAAATCCATTCAGGCGCTTGCCAGCGGTGAGAGTAAGAACCTGCATGAGGTTATGATTGCCATGGAAAAGGCGAGTATCTCATTCCAGTTCATGTCGAGCGTGCGTGACAAGGCGTTATCGGCTTATCAGGAAATCATGCGGATGCAGGTCTGATTTAATTATGTCACATGCATATCAGGTTGGTAATTTTGACAGGAAAGGACAGGTCATTCAGTAATGCCAGAAGGGATTAGAAGACTTATCGAGCCATTTTTGGCCTTGACTCCCGGCAAGCGCATGCTGATCGCCGGGGTAACGCTCCTTTCGGTGGCTGCCTTTGCCGTTTTGATTCTGGTGGCAAACCGGACCGATTATCGCCCGCTGTTTACAAACCTGACCTCTGAAGATGCCGGGGAGATTGTCAAGAAATTGAAGGACTCCAAGGTGCCATACCAGATTACGGCTGATGGTAAAGGCGTCATGGTGCCGTCCGACAAGGTGTATGAACTGCGTATGACCATGGCTTCCGAAGGTTTGCCGCAGGGCGGTGGAGTCGGATTTGAAATTTTCGACCGCAAGAACTTTGGCATGACCGAGTTTGTGCAGAAGCTGAATTACCAGCGAGCGCTGCAGGGGGAGTTATCGCGCACAATCACGCAGTTGAGCGGCGTGGAGCAGGCCAGAATCCATCTGGTTATCCCGGAGAAGTCCCTGTTCCGTGAAAATGAAAAGCCGGCGACCGCCTCGATTGTGCTGAAGCTGAAATCAGGCCGGACGCTGCGTGAAAACGAGGTGCAGGGCGTTGTGCATCTGGTGGCATCTTCAATTGAGGGGATGAACCCGGATCATGTTACGGTGCTTGACAGCCGTGGCAAGATTCTCAGCAAGGGAGGCGGGGTTTCCGATCCGACCGCCAAGATGACGGCCACTATGCAGGAAACGCAGCGCGTTTATGAAAAGAATGTTGAGGAGCGGATACAATCACTGCTGGATCGTATTGTTGGCTCCGGCAAGACCGTGGCCAGGGTTACGGCGAGTTTTGACTTCAAGCGTGTTGAACGGGTCGAGGAAAAGTTTGATCCGGAAACGATTGCTGTCAGGAGTGAACAGCGCACAGAGGAAAAGGGCGCATCGGCAACAGCTGCTGCCGGAGTCCCGGGTGTCCAGACCAATCTTGGGCGCACGGCTCCGGCCGGTAGCGGTGCCTCCAGCGGGGCCAGCAAAAACGACGAAACACTGAATTATGAAGTCAGCCGCTCCACGGCCAGAATCATTGAGCCGGTCGGTGCGCTGAGCAAGATCTCGGTGGCAGTACTGGTGGATGGAAAATATGAGGCCGCTGCTGGAAAAGAAGGGCAGGCGGAAAAACCGAAATATGTGCCCAGGTCGGCCGAGGAACTGCAAAAGATCGAGGCCCTGGTTAAGAGCGCGGTAGGATTTAATGCCGACCGTGGTGACCAGTTGACCATCCAGAACGTGCCTTTCCAGGATGCTGGGGATGTGTTCACGGCAGAAGCACAGCCCGCCTGGCAGCGTTGGCTCGGCAGTCCGATCGTCATGTCATTGCTGAAAAACCTGCTGATTGCTGGTGGCTTCATGGCCCTGATCATGCTGGTGATCAAGCCGTTGCTTGTTTCCCTGCGGGTCGTTCGCCCTTCCTCCGCTTCTCTGGAAACCTTTGAAGCGATCAGTGAAAACCCGGAAAAGCTAACCGGCGCAGAGCGCACGCAGATCGCGGCTCAGATGGCAGAACAGCAGCAGCTGATTGAGGTTGCCAAGAAGGATCCCTATCAGGTGGCACAGGTACTACAGAACTGGATCACGCAGGACAGCAAGTAATTAGTGCCCATCCGGAAACTCCGGGTGTGAAACTATTGGTTTCCGGTTTGGAAAACTGGGTTTTTTCTCCTGGCAAGAAAATTAAGGCGTTGCGCGGAGGCGTACACAGGTACGCCGCACAAGCAAAGCCGAAGATTGACGCCGCCAGGGGGG
>ENA-UPXM01001890-UPXM01001890.1-activated-sludge-metagenome-genome-assembly--contig:-NODE-1890-length-25737-cov-12.814695_pt1 | contig 25737 bp, 20 predicted proteins | sample MGYA00238178_ERZ772708 | MGnify/ENA primary metagenome ERZ772708 (study PRJEB29002, sample SAMN05720212) | activated sludge metagenome | isolation source: anaerobic digester from wastewater... | reverse complement strand
ATAGCGTAGTTTTATCAAATCATTTCCCTAGCGGAGACTTTTTTTTGTTACTTTTCTTTGTGTGGCTGACAAAGAAAAGTTTTAAAATATTTTATAAAAAATATTCATATATAAAAAATATTTATTAATTTTACCTAACAAAAATTCATAAATGAAAATCCACTATCACTCCGACCATCTCGGCTCCGCCTCCTTCGTAACAAATGCAGAAGGTGCGGTAGTGCAGCATTTGCAGTATCTCCCCTACGGCGAGCTATTTTTCTCCTAAAATAACACATCTTTAGATGTGTCCCATCCGCATTGGGAAATGATTTGCAAATACAATTATTTTAGGGGCAATTCGTGAATTGCCCAAATGAGGATAGAGGTGATTGCGTAGTTTTATCAAATCATTTCCCAGCGGAGACTTTTCTTTTGTTACCTTTTCTTTGTGTAGCTGACAAAGAAAAACTTTAAAATGATATCAGTTTTGAAAAAAATTATTAACAACTTTCTATTAATAATGTTGTTGTTTTTGATCGATACCAAAGTATATATAATGGAATATTAACAAAAAATTAATATCAATTTTTATTTAAATTTCAAAAAAACTCATTAACTTTGCAATTCAAAAAATTCTAACATTATGGAAAAGAAGAAAAGAGTTTATGTATTTGGGAAAAGGTCAGCTGAAGGTGCAGCTAATTTAAAAGATTTACTTGGTGGCAAAGGTGCCAATTTAGCAGAGATGGACTTACTAGGGTTACCAGTACCTCCAGGTTTTACTATTTCTACTGAGGCATGTACAGAATATTACACTTTGGGTAAAAATCAATTATTTGAAATATTAAAAGATGAAGTAGAGCAAGGCTTGAGACATATAGAAAATATTTTAAATGCAAAATTCGGTGATCCTAATAATCCTTTATTAGTATCTGTGCGTTCTGGTGCGAGAGTATCTATGCCTGGGATGATGGAGACTATTTTGAATGTTGGATTAAATGATATCACTCGCGAAGGATTAATCAAAAAAACTAATAATCCACGTTTCGTTTATGATTCTCAACGTCGTCTAATTCAGATGTATAGCGATGTAGTTATGGAAAAAGCTGCTGGTATAGAACCAGAAGAAGGCAAAGGCATTCGTCAACAGTTAGAAGCTGAATTAGAAAAATTAAAGAAACAAAAAGGTGTTAAAGATGATGTAGAGCTTGATGCTGATGATTTGAAAAAATTAGTAGATATATATCGTGCTAAAGTTAAAGAAGTTCTAGGAAAACCTTTCCCAGAAGATCCAATGGAGCAATTATGGGGTGCAATATTTGCTGTTTTCCAAAGTTGGAATGGCAAAAGAGCAGTTTCATATAGAAGGATTGAAGGTATTCCAGATGATTGGGGAACAGCTGTTACAGTACAATCTATGGTCTTTGGCAATATGGGTGATGATTCAGCTACTGGTGTAGCTTTCACTCGTAACCCTGCCACCGGTGAGAATATGTTCTATGGTGAATGGCTTCCTAATGCTCAAGGTGAGGATGTAGTCGCTGGTATTCGTACTCCTTACCCTCTGAATGAAGCTACTAAGTCTGAACATAATAAACATTTACCATCACTAGAAACAGCTATGCCACAGATTTATAAACAATTAGTTGATATTCGTAATACTCTAGAAAATCACTATAAAGATATGCTAGACATAGAGTTTACCATTCAAGAGCGTAATCTATGGATGCTACAATGTCGTGTAGGCAAACGTAATGGTATAGCTGCTGTACGTATGGCATTAGATATGCTTGATGAAAAACTTATTGATGAAAAAACTGCTCTTTTACGTGTTAAACCAAATCAATTAGATGAGTTATTACATCCATTATTGGATCCTAGTAGTGAAGCAAAAGCAAAAATTATTGCTCATGGCCTTCCTGCTGGACCTGGAGGAGCTTTTGGTAAAATAGTTTTCACTTCTAAAGATGCTGTAGAGTGGACTGCTAAAGGCGAAAAAGTTATATTAGTGCGAGAAGAAACTAATCCAGAAGATATTGATGGTATGCGTGCTGCTGCTGCTATTTTAACTGCTCGCGGTGGTATGACTAGTCATGCTGCTTTAGTAGCTCGTGGATGGGGCAAATGCTGTATAGTAGGTGCTAGCGACATAGAAATTAGTCTACAGAAAAAAGAAATGCATACTGCATTAGGTATTTATAGAGAAGGCGATGTCATTTCTTTGAATGGTACTAAAGGACTAGTTTATGAAGGTCAGTTATCTACCATTAGCCCTGCAGAGAATCCTTATTTTATAAAATTTATGAAATTAGTTGATAAATATAGGGTTCTGCGTGTACGCACTAATGCTGATACTCCTGATGATGCTAAAACAGCTGTAGATTTTGGTGCAGAAGGTATTGGACTTTTCAGAACAGAACATATGTTTTATGGCAAAGGTGGTGAGAAACCTCTTTTTATATTACGTAAAATGATTATTAGTAATAATGAAACTGAAAGACGTAAAGCTTTGGATGAGCTATTCCCTTTTGTGAAAGAAGATATCAAAAATACCTTAAAAGTAATGGATGGCCTACCAGTTACTATACGTACGTTAGATCCTCCACTACACGAATTTATTCCTAAAAATCTAGAAGCTCGTGAGAGATTAGCTAAAGAATTAAATATCACTATAGAAGAGCTAAATATTAGAGCTGAACAGTTACACGAAAATAACCCAATGATGGGACATCGTGGCGTTAGATTAGGTGTTAGTTATCCAGAAATTACTGAAATGCAGGTAAGAGCAATTTTAGAGGCTGCTGCAGAATTAGTAAAAGAAGGTAAAAATCCTAAACCAGAGATAATGATCCCTGTTACTATCAATGAGAATGAACTAAAACATCAAAATGAGATTGTAAAAAAAGTCTATGAAGAAGTAAAAACTAAATATCAACTTAGTGAACTTCATTACGAATTTGGTACAATGATAGAAATACCTAGAGCTGCATTACGTGCTGATGAAATGGCTAAATATGCTGAATTCTTTAGTTTCGGTACTAATGATCTTACTCAATTAACTTTTGCTTTTTCTCGTGATGATGTAGGATCTTTTTTACAAGATTATTTAGATAAAAAAATCCTTAAATTCGATCCTTTCCAAATCATCGATAGAGAGAGTGTAGGTGAGCTGATGAAAATAGCAGTAGAACGTGGTAAAGCTACTCGTCCTAATATACATCTAGGTATATGCGGTGAGCACGGTGGAGAACCATCTTCAGTAGAATTTTGCCATATGCTAGGACTAACATATGTGAGCTGTAGCCCTTATCGTGTGCCTATTGCTAAATTAGCTGCTGCTCAAGCTGCTGTGAAAGAATAAATAATTTTAAAATAAATATTGATAACCAGAGTTCTCATAACTCTGGTTATCTTTTGATTTATAAATAATTATAAAAAATAAATAATATGGGAAAATTGATAATGGCTGCATTCGGTGGTAATGCTCTGCTGAGAGGTGACCAAAAAGGTTACTATGATGAACAAATACAAAATGCTACTGATACTTGCGAAAATTTAATTCCAATTATCGAACGTGGACATAATTTAGTTATCACTCATGGCAATGGTCCTCAAGTGGGCAATGTACTTCTACAAAATGAAGCTGGTGAAAGTAAATATGGTATACCAGCCCTTCCTATGCATGTATGTGTAGCTGAAACACAAGGACACATTGGCTACCTTATCGAACAAGCTTTCAAAAATGTGTTGCTAAAACATGGTATAGAAAAAAATATTATCAGTGTAGTTACTCAAGTGATTGTTGATAAAAATGATCCAGCTTTTGCTAATCCCACTAAACCTGTGGGACCTTATTATTCTAAAGAAGAAGCTGATATTTTACAACAAAAATTTAATTGGTCTTTCAAAGCAGATCCTCGTGGAAGAGGCTTTCGTAGAGTGGTTCCCAGTCCTAAACCAATAGAAATACTAAATTGGCCTATCATAGAGCAATTAGCTAAAGCAGGTAATATAGTGATAGCAGCTGGTGGTGGTGGTATACCAATAATTAAAAATGATGATGGAACTCTAATGGGAGTAGACGCTGTAATCGATAAGGATTTAGCTGCTGCTACGCTCGCCGTTAAAATAAATGCTGATGAATTTTTTATTCTCACAGATATTTCAAATGCTTATCTGAACTTTAATAAACCAGATCAAGTAAAACTTAACAAAGTATCAGCTAAAGAAATGAAAAAGTATTTAGAAGAAGGACATTTCGCAGATGGTAGCATGGGACCCAAAATAAAAGCTGGTCTTTATTTTATCGATAATGGTGGTAATGATGTTTTAATAACTGATGCTAATAATCTAAAAAATCCTGATGCTGGCACAGTAATTTTAAAAGATTAATTTTTTTTCTGCCTTTTTCTTACAATTTGTACAGAAAGTATTTCTGTGCCTACTACAATGATTATACCTATTATGATCAAAAATATTGATATCCAAAATTGTGTATCTATTTCAGGTAAAAAATATTGATATTTAATGATGTATGGTTTAAAATTAATTAATTGTCCATTAGCATCTATTAATGCTCCAAATTTATTTTGTAATAATAATCCATGAGTGAAATCGATACTATATTTCCATGGCCATATTAATGCTAATGATCCAATTACAAACCCTGCTAGCAAACTTAATACTTGATTGTAATATTTTTTAAGTAATAATGAGATAAAATAAGAAACTATTATTAATCCAAGTATAGAACCTATTAAAAAGGGTATTAAAATTCTAAGATTTAATGTGGTAACAGCATCTAGCATGATAAGTTTATAATTACCAAGTAATAATATTAAATATGAACCAGATATACCGGGCAATACCATTCCAGAAGTACCTATTATTCCACAAAATAAAATATAAAATAAATTATCATTTTCATTAATAGGTTTCAAAAAAACCATTATTACAGGGATAGATATTCCTATTAATAATAATACCCAATCCCACAATGTCATTTTGTTTAATTTTTTAATAATTAACCATGATGATCCAATTATTAAGCCAAAGAAAAATGCCCAAGTGTAAATAGGATAATGCAGAAATAAATATTTTAAAAGAAAAGCAATAGTAAAAAATGCTATGAGTACACCAGTAAAAACTTGTAATAAAAAATATAGATCTATATAGCTTATCAGTTCTTTGATCTTACCAGTAAATAATAATTTTATAGCAGTAAAATTTATATTTTTTAATGCATTAATAAATCGCTCATAAATATTGGTTATAAGAGCTATAGTACCACCTGATACTCCTGGAATAACATTAGCTGTACCCATAGCTATGCCTTTTAAAATCAACATATAATCTATCATAAGGGCAAAAGTATTTTTAGCAAAATTCACTAAAAATTTTGATATCTTAAAATATAAATTTATAAGTATTCATGATATAAAAATCATATTTTTTTATAAAATGTGTTATAAGAAATTATTAATAAAATTTATTTGTAAATTTGTAAGTATGGATTTAGAAGAATTTAATATTTATAAACGTATTAGCGAAGGCGAAGGGCAACAATTAGATTTTAAATTTGCCATTACAGATAGCAAAAAAATTGCTAGATCTATGGCTGCTTTTGCAAACTCTGATGGTGGTGTATTATTAATAGGTGTCAAAGATAATGGGAAAATTGTAGGTATCAAAACTGAAGAAGAATATTATATGATAGAGGTTGCTGCTCTACTGCATTGTAAACCACCAGTCAATTATGAGGTACTAACTCACACGATAAATAATAAAGAAATATTAGAAGTCGTCATTTTTGCTTCTCCAGATGAATTAGTTTATACCTTAGATGAACATGAAAATATGACTGTTTATATAAGATATAAAGATAAAAATTGTGTAGCAAGCAATCTCTATATTGATGTGTGGAATGCTAAACATAACAATGAAATAGTAAGTATAGATGATGTGATAAATATTAAAGAAGAATTGAACAATTTTTCGAATAAAAATTCATTCACATTAAAAGAGATACAAAACTTTTTAAAAATAGATTATAATGAATGTTATGAAATATTATTTAAGCTAATAATACTAGGATTGGTAGATTTCACATATGATGATGAAGGAGAAAAATATAAGTTTGTGAATTATTAAATGAGATATTATAAATAAAATTTTAATTTTTTTATCAATATTTATTTTTGATGTAAATTTGTAACAAAAAAAATGGAAAAGAAAGTTTTAGTAATTGCAATTTTGTCTTTATTTGCAATTTATACATGCAATGCACAAAATGACAGCTCACGCTCAAAAAATGAGAAAAAGAATAGTAAATCGATGACAGCTGCACCTCTCAAGTTTAGCACATTCAAAGATACTGTTAGCTATTTGATAGGAACTGATCTAGCTAAGAATTTTAAAAATAATCAACTCGATATTGATATTAATTATTTAAAGGCTGGTTATGAAAATGTTTTGAATAATGTTGATACTATCTTTACTGAACAGGAGTTCCAAGCAGCTATGCAAAAATTACAAAAAATTGCTATGGAAAAATCAGAAGCTAAAAGATTAGAAGAAGCTAAACTTAATAAAGAAGCTGGTCAAAAATTTCTAGAAGCAAATAAAAATAATCCTGGTGTTTATCAAACTCAATCAGGGTTACAATATAAAGTTATTAAAATGGGTGAAGGTCCCAAACCCACAAATACAGATAAAGTAAAAGTTCATTATGAAGGTAAACTTATAAATGGAAAAGTATTCGATAGTAGCTATGAAAGAGGTGAACCTATAGAATTTGAACTAAATCAAGTCATCCCTGGATGGGCAGAAGGTCTTACTTTAATGCCAGTAGGCTCTATTTTCGAATTATATATCCCATCAGATCTTGCTTATGGAGATAGACCTATTGGTGAAATACCCGCTGGTTCTACTTTGATTTTTAAAGTTGAATTGTTGGAAATTGTGAAATAATTTCTAAAAATACAAGATTAAATTCAACTTTTTAGTATTCAAAGTTTTTAATTATTATATATTTTTTCTTTAAATCTTTTAATAACGAAATTATGTTTGATTTATCATTTTCAACTATTAGAAGTAGTACAAAAAATTATGTATGGTTATGCACAAGCATTGATGATTTGCCTAATAAACTGGAAGATAGAGATTTGGCTATTATTAATAAAGAAATTAAGAAAAACAAAAGCATAATTTTACTGAATAAAGGCACTCATTTAGAAATAATAGTGATCATAGAACCTCATGATAAAGAAGAAATGAGAAGAGTAGGTGCAGATGTAGCTAAGATAGCTCTTGATGAAAATTTATCTGAATTAGCAATATTATCTAGTGAGGAAGCTCTGGAATTTCTTTATGAATTCGTAGAAGGTATCTTGCTCAATAGCTATAGCTTTAATCAATATAAATCGTTTACTAAAAGAGAAAATAATATAAAATATATTTTACAGGTACCTGTAAAATATGAAGCTTATTTTATGGAATTATACCAGCTAGTAAAATCAGTATTCTGGGTAAGAGATATGGTTAATAAAGCACCATCAGATCTATATTCTTCTATTTTTGTTCAAGAAATTATTAATTTATTTCAAGATGTTTCGATAAATATTGAAGTATTAGAGAAAAAACAAATCGAGAGTATGAAGATGGGGGGATTACTAGGTGTGAATCGAGGAAGTGCTACTCCACCATATTTTTTGATTATTCATTATAATGATGAACTAGCTCAGAATGCAAATCCTTATATTTTTATTGGCAAAGGAATCACTTTCGATACAGGTGGTATTTCCCTAAAACCAGCAAAAAATATGGACGAAATGAAATCTGATATGGCTGGAGGAGCAGTAGTAGCAGGCTTGTTATATGCACTATCTGCTAATCATATTCCTATAAATGCTATTGGCTTAATACCTATTACTGATAATATGCCTGGTCCTAATTCTTTGTTACCTGGTGATATCATTACAATGATGAATGGCAAAACTGTTGAAGTAATCAATACAGATGCTGAAGGTAGGTTGATATTAGCAGATGCTTTATGTTTTGCACAAAAATATGATCCTTCATTAGTTGTTTCTATTTCTACTTTAACTGGAGCTGCTCATAAGGCACTAGGGCATTATGTGATGGCTGCTATGCAGTCTAGAGCCACAGTTCTTTTAAAAACTTTAGAAAAAATTTCCATAGATACTTACGAGAGACTTGTTGAATTCCCTTTATGGGATGACTATTTCGATTATATTAAAAGTGATATTGCTGATATTAAAAATGCTGGTGGTGATTATGCTGGTGCTATAACTGCTGGTAAATTTTTAGAATTTTTTTCTAATTTTCCATTTATTCATTTAGATATTGGTGGTCCAGCATATCTGACACATCATTGGGGTTATTGGCCTAAAGGTGGCACTGGCGTTGGTGTGCGATTATTATATAATTATTTGAAAACATTACTCTATTTACCTGAACTAAAGGATAGCCTCCCTCAGAAAAAAAATAATAAAAAAAATAAATGAGCTACTATTCTGTCTAATAAAATAAAAATTATTAAAACAACTCACTGCTAAATAATTAAATAGCTGTGAAACATTCTGATTGTTTTATCTTTTGATATATTCACTTTTAAGTAGTTATTTGTTATAACACACATAATTTAGTATTTACTCATTGCAAAGGTAAAAAACAATAGCATTGCGTATGTTTTAGCAAATTATCTTACTTTCACTATTTTAATATTGTGAATGTAATTTAGTAACTTTTCTTTTAGTATTTATTCTTTAATAATTTTACCAGTTCTTATTATAGATTTGTCATTATATAAGGTAAACAAATAAGTGCCTGATTGTAAGCTACTTAAATCCAAACTAAAAGTTTTTTCATAATCAAAGTATTTTTCTAAAACTTTTTTACCATCCAAAGAGAGAATTACTATTTTGTTAATTGGCTCGTTTGCTTCGAAAACAATATTATCTATGACAGGATTTGGGAAATATTTAATATTAGAATAGACATTTTCATTGATATCTAAAGATGGATCTACATAAACCCAATAAACATTTGTAGGTTGCTGGTTAGAATCAAGCTCAACTGTAGATAATGGATAAAGTAAATTTTTCATAGCAAATTCAATGCTATTACTCTGAGATGTATCTCCCATTATAGGTGTCCAAACCATTCCCATTAATTTAGCATTTACTGTCATAGTATCTTTTCTAGATACAGCAACTTTAAGTACTTGAAAATTACCATTAGATAATATAAGGGTTCCCCAACCTACTACTTCTTTTTTAACATAACTTTTTATATTTATCGCAGCACTATCTATATAGATACTATTGATAGTGGTATCTATAAATATTTTAGTATCACTACGAGGATAGCTTTCTACCACTGATCCCATAGTGAAGGGGAAAGTGTAAATTAACTCAGGAGAAGAATTTTTAACGTATACTGTTGTATTGAACTGGTCTACAGGATAAACACTACCAATTATAGATAGATTATTAGTATTTTTTGAGATTATAGAATAATAATAATCATCAAATGAAACTGCGTAGTTACCGTTAGGAAACTGATTAGCAAAAGGTAAAGAATTTAAATATACTATATCTAAAGTAGATGATCCTTCAGGTGCTAACTCTGACAAATCCCAAGTCTGGTTTGCTCCATTTGCAGAAACATCTAAACCACTTATTGATGTATAATTTTCAATAGTCGATAAAGGTAAAGGTGGTTGATCATCATATGTAATTGTAATCTGAGCTTTTAAGAAGCTCACACTTAGCATTAATGCTATTAATAAAATTGTTCTTGTTCCTTTCATATTTTTATTTTTTAGGGTTTATGTTACAAAATTACATATTAAATTTTAAATAAAAAAATTTTTTAATTTTGCTTACCAACATAAAAAATTAAAAATTATGAGAAAGTTATTATTATTTATTTCAATTTTAGTAGTTTCAGTAATTACTTATGGGCAAACGCCAATAGTAGATGAAAATGTGGATACATACACAGCTGGAACTTATTTCGTTCAGCAAGCAGGTGCACCTTGGACTACTTGGAGTAATGCTCCAGGCACTAGTGAAGATCCTGTAGTTTCTACAAATCAGGCATTATCAGCGCCTAATTCTGTATATGTTCAAACAAATAATGATTTAGTTTTAGAATTGAGTGATTATACTACAGGACGATATGCTATTTCATTCAATATTTTTGTAGAAAGTGGTAAACTTGGTTATTTTAATATTTTGAATGATTTTGCTGGAACTGGTAGTGTGTGGGCAATGCAAGCATATTTTAAAAATAATGGATACATGGTAGTAGATGCAGGGGCAGCCTCTGCTGATAGTATTGCATACACTCAAAATGCATGGCATCAAGTTTTAATAACTGTAGATCTAGATGATGATATTGCTACAATAGAATTTGATGGTCAATTTATGCATATGTGGAAATTTAGTAGTGGGTCTTTTGGTGATGGTACAATGAAAAAATTAGATGCTATAAACTTCTTTGGTTGGTCAGTTTCCCCATTACAAGCAGGTTACTATTTAGATGATATTTTAGTAGAACAAGTAACAGCTCCAGATTCTCCATCATCATTAACTGCAACTTTACAAAATCAATTTGATGTTCACCTTACATGGAATGCACCTTCTGCTACACCTACTAAATATTTTTTGATGCGTAATAATCAATTAATTGATGAAGTAGATGCTACTGCTACTAGCTACACTGATGTTCATGTATATCCTCAAACTTTAACTTACAAATTATTTAGTTATATTACATCACAGGGCGTATCTGCACCAGATTCAGTTAATATCACTATTCCAGGTGGCGTAGATAGAAATTTAGTCTTATTCGAAATAGCTACAGCTACTGATTGTCCATATTGCCCAAGTGCTGCAAGAGGTGTAACCGGATTAATTACTAACAATGCTCAAGTGGCTGTTATCAATTATCATGCAGGAGATAGCTACGCTTCTACAGATGGCAATACACGTTTAGGATTATATGCTTCTACTATTTATACTCCTACAACATGGGTAGATGGTGTTTATACATTAGAGGGTGGCCTAAGTGGTAGTGGTAGTTTATATACTTCGTATAATACTGTTTATCAAATGAGAAATGTCGTTCCAGCAACTCATATCAACTATTTATCTATAAATAAAATAAATGAAACTCAATTCGTAGCTACAATTTCTGTAAAAGAAGCTTTAAGTTATTTCACTTCTGACCTGAAACTCTTTGTAGCTCTCACTGAAAGCAATATAGCTCAAAGTTGGATGGGAATGACAGAGCTAGACTACGTTTGCAGAAAGTTCTATCCTAATGCTAATGGTACTAGCTTAGATTTTTCACAAAATGACTCTTTAACATTTACTATCACAATAGATGTGCCTACTGGAGTAAATATTATTAACAGTGAGATAGTTGCTTTCGTACAACATACCCCATCAAAAGAAGTCGTACAAACTGCTAAAGCACCATTAGTAAGTGTGGGAATCGACCAATATGCTAATAATCAAATTAATATCTATCCTTCTCCAGCCTCAGATTTTATAACTATTTCTAATGCTCTTGGCATGCATATGCAAATTATTAATATTAATGGACAAATAGTAAAAGATCAACTAATATCATCAAGCAATTGTCCTATTTATGTTAATGATTTATCTGCAGGTATTTATGTTGTTAATTTCTTAGAAAATCCTTTATTAAGACAAAAAATAGTTATTACACATTAATTCATTAAAATAATTGTTAAAAAAAAGCCAACTATGTCAAAGTTGGCTTTTTTTATTTACACTTTAGTAAAATTATTATTCATATTTCCACTTCATTTAAATTTATGGAAATAAGCAGTTAAAAAATAAAATTATTGAATTATTTATCAGATTTATTTTTAAAAGTACTGATATTATGTCCCATTTTAGTAGCTTTTGTTTGCAGGTAAAATCTATTATAAGGATTAGGTTCTATCTCTAAAGGAATAGTTTCTAATATTTCGATATCATAAGCCTCAAGAGCTATTTTTTTTATTGGATTATTGGTAATCAATCTAATTTTTTTAGCACCTAAAGTTCTTAAAATTTGAGCACCTATACCATAATCTCGCTCATCGTCTTTAAATCCAAGAGCTAAGTTTGCTTCTACTGTGTCCATACCTTGCTCTTGAAGGTGATAAGCTTTTAATTTATTTATCAGACCTATGCCTCTTCCCTCTTGATTCATATATACTAAAAGTCCTTTACCTTCGTTTTCTATCATTTGCATAGCACGATGTAGCTGAGGACCGCAATCACATTTATAACTACCAAAAATATCGCCTGTTACACAAGATGAATGCACTCTTACTAGCACTGGTTCATCTTCATCCCATTTACCTTTTACTAAAGCTAAATGTGTGAGATTATTTGTTAATTGTACAAAAGCTTTTAATTGAAAATTACCATATTCAGTAGGGAGAAATACTTCCTCTACTTCTTTTATTAAAGATTCATTTTTTAATCTATATTGTATCAATCTTTTGACACTAGTAATTTTAATATCAAATTTTTTAGATATTTCAATTAATTGTGGTAACCTAGCCATAGTACCATCATCGTTCATTATTTCTACTAAAGTAGCTACAGGCTTCAGTCCTGCTAATCTACATAGGTCTATAGCTGCTTCAGTATGGCCTGCACGTTCTAAGACACCACCAGGTTTAGCTATTAAAGGGAAAATATGTCCGGGTCTACCAAAATCTTCTGCTTTAGCCTCATCTCGTGTAAGCCAAAATATAGTTCTAGCTCTATCTGCTGCTGATATACCAGTAGTATTACCCTGACCTAATAAATCAATAGAAATGGTGAAAGCAGTATTATGTGGAGCTGTATTATGTTGCACCATCAATGGTAGGTCTAATCTATCTGCTACTTCTTGAGATAGAGGTGTACATATCAAACCTCTCCCATATTTAGACATGAAATTTATTATCTCTGGAGTTACTTTTTCTGCAGCTACTATGAAGTCGCCTTCATTCTCTCTGTCCTCATCATCTACTACTATTATTAGCTTGCCTATTCTAATGTCATCTAATACCTCTGGAATATCATAAATTACTTTATCCATAAATATTTTTAATATTTTTACAAAGATACATTTATTTTTTTATAATAAACGAGTAAATGATATATGATATAGTGGAAAAACATTAATAATGCTATTATGAATTATTATACAATTTTTTTTCAGATTACCTTGTAAATTTAAAAAAGCATTATTTACAAACTAAATTATATTATTTAACGATGTAACCATCTTTAATGTGTATAATTCGATCAGAAATATTAGCAAAAGACTCTTGATGAGTTACCAGTATGATAGTTAGATTTGCTTGATTATGCAATCTTTTAAAAAGATTTATGACCTCTTCTGCATTTTGGCTATCTAGGTTACCTGTTGGTTCATCAGCTAATAAAAATTTAGGATCATTTATCAATGCTCTAGCAATAGCAACGCGTTGTTGTTCACCACCTGATAACTCTTGTGGTTTGTGAGTTAGCCTGTGCTTCAGATTTAATTCAGTCAATAATCTCTCAGCTTTCACTGTAGCCTTTTCTTTACTAATACCTGCTATTAATGCTGGCAGCATTACATTTTCTATTGCAGAAAATTCAGGTAATAAATGATGAAATTGGAAGACAAAACCAATATTTTTATTGCGAAAATTACTTAATTCTTTATCATTCAATTTATAAATATCTTTATCATCATATTTCACGGTACCTTTATCAGGTTTTTCTAGAGTACCTATTAAATGCAATAAAGTAGATTTACCTGCTCCACTAGGACCTACTATTGATATGAATTCATTATCTAAAATTTCTAAATTTATATCTTTTAATACTTCTACTGGTTTAAAAGTTTTGTATACGTTTTCTAATTTGATTTTCATTATTATTACTCAAAATTTTTTTAAAATTTATCTATAAAAAGTTAAATCATTTAACTTTATCACCTGGATTAGCATTATCATCAGCAAAAACAGGTAGCAATCTACCATCTTTATTTTCAGCGAAAATAACCATTCCTTCAGACTCTATTCCTCTAATTTTCTTTTTTTCTAAGTTTGCAACCACTATCACATTTTTGCCAATAATCTCATCAGGTTTTATATGCTGAGCTATACCAGATATTATTGTACGGGTTATACCACCGAAATCTATTTCTAATTTTAAAAGTTTGTCTGCATCTGGAACTTTATCTACAGATAGCACTTTGCCTACACGCAAATCAATTTTGTCGAAATCTTCCCATTTTATTGCTGGTTTGAGGTCAGATAACTTATTTTGAATAATAGTTTTGTTATCATTTTGATGTAATTTATTTAATTGCTTTTCGATCATTTCATCAGTGATTTGTTCGAAAAGTATAGATGGTTCAGCGATCATATCACCAGTTTTTAATAAAGGACTACCTATGCTATCCCAATCTAATAAGTCAATATTTAAAGTTTCACGTAATTTTTTAGCAGTGAACGGCAGAAAAGGTTCGCTAAGTAAAGCTAAATTTGCTATTATTTGCAAAACATTGTAAATAATTCCTTCAGTAATATTTGGGCTAGATTTCACTAATTTCCACGGTTCTTTTTCTGTTAAATATTTATTACCAAATCTAGCAACATCCATCATAGAGTTTAGAGCATCACGAAATCTAAATTGTTCTAAATGATTACTAACCTCATCACGTTTATTAGCTATGAAAGAATAAATTCTGTCTTCATCCTCAAACAAAAAATTCTCGGGAACTTTACCATTATAATATTTATGAGTCAATACAATAGCTCTATTAACTAAATTACCATATATAGCTGCTAATTCATTATTATTATGCTGTTGAAAATTTTTCCAAGTGAAATCATTATCTTTAGTTTCAGGCATATTAGCAGTGAGCACATATCTAAGTACATCTTGTTTACCAGGAAAATCTTCTAAATATTCATTTAACCACACAGCCCAATTACGAGAGGTAGAAATTTTTTTACCTTCTAAATTCATAAATTCATTAGCAGGGACATTATCTGGTAATATGTATGAGCCATCCATCTTTAGCATAGTGGGGAAAATAATACAATGAAAAACTATATTATCTTTACCTATGAAATGAATTAATCTGGTTTGCTGATCTTTCCAATAAACTTGCCAATCCTTGCCTTTTCTTGCAGCCCAATCAATGGTGGCAGAGACATATCCTAATGGAGCCTCAAACCAAACATATAAAACTTTTCCTTGAGCTTCTGGTAAAGGAACAGGAACACCCCAATCTAAATCTCTTGTTACAGCTCTTGGTTGTAGACCATTGTCTAGCCAACTTTTACATTGGCCATAAACATTTGTTTTCCATTCTTTATGTTCTTCTAAAATCCATTGCCTCAACCAAGGTTCATATTTATCTAAAGGTAGATACCAATGCTTTGTCTCTTTTAATACTGGCTTACTACCAGATAATGTTGAGTGTGGATTTATAAGCTCCTGTGGACTGAGTGACGAACCACATTTCTCACATTGATCTCCATATGCTTCATCATAGCCACAATTAGGACAAGTACCTACAATATATCTATCAGCTAAAAACTGGCCTGCTTCTTCATCGAAATATTGTAAACTTTCCTGAGTAATTAATTCACCTTTATTCAGTAAATTAAGAAAAAAATCTTGACTGAGCTTATGATGTGTTTGGCTAGATGTACGCGAATAGATGTCAAAGCTAATACCAAATTCTTCAAAAGAACTTTTTATGATATTATGATAATGATCTACAATCTGCTGAGGCGATACTCCCTCCTTTTTTGCTCTAATAGTGATGGGAACACCATGCTCATCACTACCTCCTACAAATAATACTTCTCTGCCTCTCATCCTTAGATATCTAACATATATATCTGCTGGTACATATACTCCTGCTAAATGACCAATATGAATGGGACCATTAGCATATGGTAATGCTGTAGTAATAGTGTATCTTTTAAAATTCTTAGCTTCCGACATAAAAAAAAGTTTTATATTTTGCAAAAATAATAAAAATTATAGTGAATTATTTAAAGACACATTGAAAAAAATTTTGGTTCTATAACGTTTACTATGAGTAAAGATTAAAAATGATTTATTTTATAAAAGATTTGATAATATTTGTTAATAAAAACCACTAAGTTCTCAAAATAAGCACAAAGGACACAGTGAAGGATAGAATTAACGCAATAACAATATCAAATGACACTTTGTGAACTTTGTGTAATAACTTTATGCTCTTTGTGTTAAAAAAAATATCTAAATATTAAAGATATTTATTTTTATGTAATAATCTTAAATTTTATTACCTATTCGAGACGTTAAAAAACCAAATTATAAACTCATTTTTTGCTTATTAAGTTCTATAAATTCATAATCTGGTTTAGAAACAAAAATATCTTGTTTAATTGTAGATAATTTATTTAAGGTAGCTTTTATGGCAATTTCAGAAATATCTATTCCAATCCAGGTTCTATTATTTAATTGTGCAGATTTTAATGTTGTACCGGATCCACAAAAGCAATCTAAAACAATACTATTTTCATTAGAAGAAGTTTTAATAATTAAATCTAATAAATCTTGATTTTTTTCTGTTGGATAAGTAGGATATTGAGGATCTTTGAATTCCCAAATATCTTGCATTCTTTTGCCAATATTTTCATCAGCATAAATAATTTTTCTTGGATTTCCAGTAGAAGACCATTCTATTAAACCTTGATTATCCCATTGTTCTAAAGTATCAACATCTACTCTCCAGTGACGCCCCTTTGGAGGTAATAATCCCTTAAAAGGCATATTAGTTTTTCCATTAACGGTTTCACCTGGTGCGTGAATAGGCACAGTAGTATAACGGCGACCTTGTTTATTAATTTTAGGGAATAATTTTTCAATATCTTTTTGTGAATATTTCACAATCGGTTCATTCCATATAGGGTTTGCTGTTTTAGTATAAAATAAAATCATATCTTTGATATTTCCATAACCTATTTTATTAAAATTTTTAGGATTACATTTAATACGTGTAATATCATTTCTAAAATTTTCGATGCCAAAAATTTCGTCCATCATAACCTTAACATAATGCCCAATTTTGTAATCTATATGCAAATAAATAGAACCTTTGTCTGACAATAATTCATATAATAAAATTATCCTATCTTTTAAAAATTTAATGTAATCATCCCCTTTTATATTGTCTGTATATGCTACAGTCCCCTTTTTAGAATTACTTATAGTAGATGCACGATCATCTGTTATTGTGAAATTATTACCAGTAGCAAAAGGTGGATCTATGTAGATTAGATCTATTTTACCTTTTAATTGCCTATCATTTATAAGATATTCTAATGCAACAAGATTTTCACCATGTATTAATAAACTTTTCATTTTCTATATTTGATATAAGAATTCTCTTAAAACTAATGTACTCATTATATTATGATTTTTATATTTACCTGTTATCTCTTTATACATTTTATTATTTCCTGGAATATATAAAACCCCATCTAATATGGCAACTTTTATAGCTTTTACATTTTTTAGTTTGAATATATTTAAGGCATCATTAAATTGTGCATTTTGATGACCTCCAAAATCTGTTAAAAATTTAGTTTCACCGATAATATATTTATTATTAAAACGTCCAATAAAATCCAGCCCTTTATCATGATTATAATTTAATTCGTCTTTTGCAAATTGTAATAAAATTTGATCGCTTCCCTTTAAAATGGCATCATTTTTAGTAGAAATAAAATTTTCTAAATTTAAAGGTTCGATACCTAATGATTTTTGGTTGATCCAGTTTTTAAACATTGGACCTATTTGCCTATTAGTTTCTTTAGGTTCACTACATCTTTCATATAAATTATCAAGACCTATTTCATATATTCGTCCACATATACGATTTACTGTTTTAGGATTTCTTTCTATTGCAGATGGGTCTCTTTTGAGATATGCGATATAACTATCTTTTATGGGAAATAGTGGCAGTTTTAATGTTTCTTTTATTAAAAGTTTATTATCCTTTTTATTAAAAGCACTTTCTATATTATCCCAGAGTCGCTGATCAATTTCTCTTATTCCCTCTGGTATAGTAGGATAAACCTTAAATAAATCATCAAGATATGATCTTTGATTAGCATATTCTATACTTAATTCCAACCAATGATTCATTATTTTTTTACAAATATACAAAAAATTTACCATTTAGATAAGGAGCAAAATTTAATGTCTAAATTGCAGATTCTCGAATGATTAGACAGATTTATAAAGTCTATAATGATTATCTTGTTTTTATACTTTATCAAAAATTTTTTTTGATAAATTGTTGGTGCAATTCATGAATTGTCTCAATGAATTACTCAATATGAAAAACAATAGTAGAAGCCATATTACCTTACGCCTAATCATCATAATATTTATAGATCAGACAAAAAAGTTATCAAACTTATTAAACATCATTTCCTATTTTTGCAGTTAATTTGCAAAAAAATTGTAATTTAACCTTTTGATTAATTAAAGTGCAAAAAAGAGTTTATCTGCTTTCTATCTTGATATTTATTGATTTTTTTGCTTTGATAGGGCAAAACTCCGATACTTTATTGCAGAGTAATCAAATGCAGGACAGTATAATTACACAAAATGGAGATACTACTAAACTACACATTGCTAAAAGTAGTCAAGCTATTGATAAGAATGTAGATTATCAATCAAAAGACAGCTTGGTCATGGAGATGAAAAATAAAAAAATAACTCTGTACGAAAATGCTAAGGTTGTTTATGGTGATCTCACTCTCACTGCCGGTATCATAAAAATAGATTTTGATAAAAATCTGGTTTATGCTTATGGTATTTTCAAAGATTCTATTTATTCTCAAAGACCTAATTTTGTTCAAGGTACTCAAAGTTTTTTAGCTGATTCTTTAGTTTATAATATTAACACAGAAAAAGGATTAGTTTATAATGTATATTCTAAACAAGGTGATGGCTACCTACATGGCAAATATATAAAGCGAGAAAATGATAGCGTCATATTAGTAAAAACTGGTGGTTTCACTACCTGCGAATTAACGCACCCACATTATATCATCCGATTTGATAAAGCAAAAGTAATCACCGACAAAGAAATTATCACTGGTCCAGTATGGTTAGAAATCGAAGATATTACTCTACCTATTGGGTTGCCAATGGGTTTTTTCCCCACTCAAACAAAACGTAAATCAGGTATATTAATTCCTACTTTTGGTGAAAGTGCTAATAGAGGTTTCTTTTTAGAAAACGGTGGTTATTATTTCGGCATTTCTGATTATGTAGATTTAGCTTTACGTGGTGATATCTATTCTAGAGGCAGCTGGGCTCTCAAAACAGAAACTAATTATAAGAAGAGATATAAATATGAGGGTAATTTTCAAGCTAGTTTTGCTCATAATAAATTTGGTGAAAAGGGCTTTAGTAATTATGAAGTTTATAATGATTTTTTTGTCCGCTGGACTCATAAACAGGACCCAAAAGCTCATCCGACCAATAGATTTAATGCAAATGTACAATTAGGTTCTTCTAATTATAATAAATTTAATCCATCATCTGCTAATGATTATTTATCTAATACTTTCTCTTCGTCTATATCATATTCTACCATACTATTTAGGACTTTTAACCTCAGTCTCAATGCTAGACATACGCAGAGCAATACTACTCATCGTGTAGATGTTTCATTGCCAGATATTAATCTATCTTCTAATACTATTTATCCTCTACGACCAAAAAAGTTGACTAAACCTCTGAAATGGTATCAAAATTTGAATTTCAGATATCAAATGCAAGCTAAAAATAATCTCTCTCGACCAGATAGTATTTTTTTCAAAAATCTTAGTTTGAATGATTTTAATATGGGTATTCAACATAATTTACCTATTTCATTAAATGTTAATCTTTTAAAATATTTACAATGGTCTAATCAGTTTAATACAAATTGGCGTTGGTATTTTAAGACCATTGATAAAACATGGAATCCTATTGATAGCACTGTTGCCATCGATACTGTATTCAAATTTAGAACTCCATTAGATATATCATATTCTACTTCTTTATCCACCAGGTTATATGCATTGTATTCATTTGGTAAATTTCCTTTACGAGTTATCAGACATGTCATCACGCCATCTATTAGTTACACTTGGAGACCAGATTTTAGCAAAGATCCATGGAATTATTACGATAATTATCTTTATCCTAATGGAGAGCAATGGTATAGCCCATTTGAAGGAGCTATTTTTGGCTATCCATCTAGAGGCAAATCATCTGCTATCAGCTTAATGATTTCTAATAATTTAGAAGCTAAAGTGAGACAAAGAACAGATACTGGCGAGATGTTAAAAAAAATCGTTTTGATAGAAAATTTATCTATTAGTTCCAGTTATAATTTTGCAGCTGATAGTTTCCAGTTATCACCAGTTATAATTTCTGCTCGTACAAAATTGTTTAAAAATTTTGAACTTCGTTACGCTTTAGGATTAGATCCATACTATTATGACTCGGCTGGCAAACGTATTGATGAATTTCAATATAATGTAAATAAAAAATTATTTAATACCCAAAATCAAGAATGGAATTTCAGTGGTAATTTTATTTTAAAATATCCAAATGTCAAAAAAAATCAATCTCAGCAAGCAAGCAGCTCTACTAAAAAGACATATCCTAATTTTAATGTTACCCTCGGTATAAATCTGAGACATTATAGTACATATATTCCTGAGACAAATATAGATTTTACTAAATCAGTTATTGCTAATGGTAATGTAGAGTTTACACCTAATTGGAGTATTTCATTTATGACTGGTTACGACTTTGATTTGAAAGATTTTACTTACACTTCTATTAATATTCACCGCGATTTGCATTGCTGGGAAATAATATTAAACTGGATTCCTACAGGTTTTCGCAAATCATATAATTTCACCATTCGCATTAAATCTCCTATGCTACAAGATGTCAAATTAACTAAGAAAACTGATTGGAGAGATTACTATTAATTCTGATATTTTTTTAAAAATAAATAATTGAAATAGCCATTTAGATAATGAAATTTTTTAAATTTTTTTGTATTTTTAAGAATAACTTTAAAATTAAATTTTTTTAAAATAATTACTCTCTTAAGAAATATAACGATTGCTGTGATTGCATTAGTAATAATTTAGTTATTAAATAAATGTACTATTAAATTAAGTAAATTTGTTTTAATTTTGTAAATTAAAAAATTAATTAACTATGTCATTAATAGAGAAAATAACTAAAGATATCATGGCAGCTATGAAAAACCATGAATCTGATAAATTGGATGCCCTCAGAGCTATCAAATCTGCATTATTATTAGCTCAAACAGAAGGTAGTGCTAAAAAAGAATTAACTGAAGATGATGAATTGAAAGTTTTACAGCGTTTATACAAGCAAAGAATAGAATCTGCAGAAATTTATAATAACAATAATAGAACTGATCTAGCTAATATAGAGCTCTCACAAGCTGCTATCATAAAAACTTATCTGCCTGCGCAGCTTTCAGATGAAGAAATAGAAAACGAAGTGAAAAAAGTCATAAATGATCTAAATGCTACTTCTATAAAGGATATGGGAAAAGTTATGGGAGTCGTTTCTAAATCTTTAGCTGGTAAAGCAGATAATGCTACGATTTCTAATATTGTTAAAAAACTTTTAAGCTAATATATAAAACTTTATTAAAATAAATTGAATTCTATGCTCAATGTTGCTCTAATGTATGGTGGATATTCTGGCGAGCGAGATATCAGCATCAAAAGTGCAGATATGATAGCTAAAAATATCGATAAAAACATATATAATGTTTATCTAATCGATGTACAAAAAGATAAATGGCTTTGCAAAGATTCAAACAATAATGAAGTAGAATTACTACTAAATGATTTCTCTGCAAACTTTAATAACAAAAAAATTAATTTTGATGTGGCTTTTATAATCATTCATGGTACACCTGGCGAAAATGGTTTATTAGAAGGGTATCTCGAAATGAAAAATATACCTCATACTACTTGCTCTGCTTCAGTATCTATGCTTACTTTTAATAAATATTATTGCAAATCTATCGTTAATGATAGTAAATTGGTTTCTTTAGCTCCATCAGTGTATTTTCCATTTCCTTTGCCATATAAAGATGTAATCGATAAAATAAAACATTTAAATTTCCCATTATTTATAAAACCAGCTAATAGTGGGAGTAGTGTTGGCCTTAGCAAAATTTATAATATTAATGAATTAGACGCAGCTCTACAATTAGCATGGAAATATGATAAAGAAATATTAATAGAGCAAGGGATCAAAGGTAGAGAACTCACTTGTGGCGTTTTCGGCTATAATGATAATATCATCGCTCTGCCAGTAACTGAGGTTATTTCTAAAAAAGATTTTTTCGATTACGAGGCGAAATATACTCCAGGAATGTCTGATGAAATAACTCCTGCTGATATTAGCAAGGATTTATCCGATTTGATACAATCAACATCAAAAAATTTGTATAAATATCTATCATGCTTTGGTGTAGTCAGATTCGATTATATATGGGATGGTAAAGAATTATTTTTTTTAGAGGTTAATACTATTCCTGGAATGAGTGAAGCATCTATTGTTCCTGTACAAGCTAAAATTGCTGGATATTCACTTTCTCAACTGATTAATATGCTAATAGAAAATGCACTAAATAGGAAATTTTAATTTATTGAAATATCGTTTAAATATAAGATTTTTCTTTGGGACAATAATTACAAAATAAATATGAAGAAAATTATAATATTAATACTTATATCAATTTTTCTTTTAATATCTTGCAATAATAAATTGCAAAAAGATAAAAAATCAAATGATAGTTATTTAACTAACCATAAATATAAACTTGATGAAAGATTAAAAGAAAAACTTTTTAATTATATTAAAGATATAGATTTAGATAGTACAATAATATATACAGTGGAATTCTATAATGAAAGAATGTATGGAACTTTTGATGAAAATGATACAATAATAAAGATTTCATTTTTATTTTGTGGAAAAGATACACTTGGTTATAAAGGTATTATGAAAATAGATAATTATATTGTTGCTATATTTGATAAAAAAAATATAGGTAGATTATTTTATAATAATGATAGTTTATTAAAAATTAATTATAATAAATTAAAATGCAAGAATGAGACTGTAATTGGATCACTTGTATTGTTCTTAAAAGAAAGTGAAATATATGAATGGGGAACAAAAATATAAATTAAATAATAATATTAATAATGAAATATAGTTATATTTATTTAAAAAATAAAAATAATGTTTGATACCCGCTATAAATTCACCTCCAAAGAGCTAGACAACGAAACCAGCTACACTTACTTCGGAGCTAGATACTATGATAGTGAGCTGAGTGGGTGGCTAAGCGTAGATCCTATGAGCGATAAGTATCCATCGCTATCGCCATACTGCTATACAGCTGATAATCCAATTATACTAAAGGATCCGAATGGGGAGAAAGTGTATATTGTAGGAGATGCGGCAGATGAGGCTACAGGTTATTTAAACACTGATAATATTAAAATAACAAGAAATAGTGAAACGGGAGAGTTGTCATACGAAGGGAAAGCAACTAATAGGAGAGAAAAATTACTGATAAAAGCTATTGATGATAAAAAAGTTTTCGTAAATCTTATGGCAAATAAATCTGATATAATACCAAATACTAATGGAGAACATGGAGCTGGATCTTTTTTAGGTAATGAATTAAATAAAGATGAAAATGGGAACTCTATAAGTGTAAATACAAAACAATTTGTTAGTATGGATGCATTAAATAAATATTTTAATCCAAAACAAATTAAAAAAGTTATGTATCATGAAATTATAGAATCATATTTTGGAGGTTTAATATCGTTAGAAACTGGGAAAGCAGCTGAATCTAATGTTGGAAATAAAGTTGATAGAGATATATACAACGAAGCACATCGCAAGTCAACATATGCTCCAGCGATTTATTATAATAAAAATGAAAATAATGGAGTACAAAATAATTCAGAATATTTAATAAATAAATCACATGAATTTTCAAAGCCTCCATATAACAAACCACCAAGTATTCATGATCAAATAAATAATAATAAATAATAATAATTAAAAAATGAAAAAATTAAAGGCATTTTGTATTTTATTCCTTTTAAATCTAGTTGTATCTATGAGTATCCTTGCTAATAATAATTTAGATAATGAATTTAATTATGAATTTTTTTATCAAGGCAAAGATACCATATATTATACAACTGGCGAATATCGAATAAGTAGAATAAAAAGTATTAGGCATGCATATTTAATATATCTATCTAATTCTACAATGGACATTTTATACACTTTAATATCTCCTAAAGATAATGTTAGATTACCAGAAAAGCTAAAAGAAGGTGAAACGTACATTATGCAAATAATATATTTATATCCCACACAAAAAAACATAGTATATATTAGTGATAAATATATAATGAAATTTAAAATGTTAGATAAAAGTGTTAGAATTTCTAAAAGAAATAATTGGGGCACAATAATCATATCACCTAATGTATTAGATAAATATTATAGGAAAGATCATTTTTTAGGACCAGAAATTTTTAAAGAAGCAAATAATAATGAATAAAATATTAAATAATTGCAGAATACAAATATTATTTATTGCAATTAGTGCAATTTCAAATAATATCTTTTCACAAAAAAATCTAATTTATAATGGTAGTTTCGAAGAATATTATCGCTGTCCATGCAAACTAAATAATGTAGATACAATACCTTGTATAGGTTGGTGGTCTCCCAATGATGCTACACCTGATTGTTTTAATAAGTGCTGGATAGAACTTATTGACAGCAATTTTTGTTGGGACGATTACATATATTTAGCAAGTTATAAGCCCAAAACAGGTAATGGTTATATAGGGTTAGCATTGATTGGAGTAGAAAATTTCTGGATGGAGCACATACAAAGTAAACTAATAGAGCCACTAGAAGCAGGTAAACAATATAAAGTGAGTTTTTGGGTGAAATTAGCTTATAAATATAGTGATTATGCAGTATATAATATTGGTCTTTATTTCTCAAAAGATTCTGATATTGTAGGTAAAAAAAATAATGTTTCTAACTATGTGAGGTACATTACACCAGAGTTGCGAGCACATATTAAAAATCAAGATGGCAATTTCATAACAGATACAAATTGGGTAGAGATAAGTGGCATCTATACTGCACAAGGTGGAGAGCAATACGTTACAATAGGAATGTTTTGGGATGATACTCCTGCCGTAGTTGAAGCTCATAAAAAATACAAAAATAAAAATACACAATATAATAAAAAGCTTCTGAGTAAAGCAATAAAAAATAATTTATTAGTAGAAAATCCCTATATTGAAAAATATAAAAAGATGGAAGATCAATACATTCGTTCTCATAGTCCCTATTATTATCACTATTGGGATAAAGAAAAAAAGAATGTATATTATCTCATAGATGATGTGAGTGTAATAGAGTTGGACGAATGAAATTTTTTTAGATTATATCTTAAAAAATTTCTTTCATACTGTCCCGCCCGCATTGGGAAATGATTTGCAATAAAACAAGCAAGCCGTGTTGGGAAAGAAGG